>Ga0105163_1000077_pt1 | contig 58547 bp, 66 predicted proteins | sample JNZ110809AmetaG_FD_81531 | JGI IMG/M metagenome (GOLD analysis project Ga0105163, IMG submission 81531) | Hot spring microbial communities from Jinze hot spring, China to study Microbial Dark Matter (Phase II) - JNZ 110809A | ecosystem: Environmental > Aquatic > Thermal springs > Hot (42-90C) >... | reverse complement strand
TTTTGAGTATGTTCTCAACGCTCCATTTACCTCAGCCTTTATCACGGCTCCGCATTTTCTGCAAACATACAATAGCCCCCACACCTTGAACATCTTTGTGATGTGTACGATTCGCTTACTCGTCTCACCGTTGTTATCCCTTTGTTTAACTGACCTATTACTATCGTACCTATTCCGTTGCTTAAACAGTATCCAACGATTTTCTGTGATGCTTTGTGCACGAACTGATATAGTTTTGCCTGTGACTGTATAGCTTACGCAAGCGTTTAGATGTTTTGAGTTTTTGTCTATCAAGCATGGCTTTTAGCTTTGCCGTGGCCTTGTTGATTAATCTGAGCTTGGGCAAGATTACCTTTCAATCGATGATAAAGCTTCTTGTTCCAGAGCACGTTGCAAAGTTACTAACTCCAAGTCAACGGCTAAAGACTTGTTAGTATCCACGCGAATTTGTTTTTCTTGGTCTCTGAGAACATCGATAGTTTCTTGTAGATTATTCTAAGTGAGTAGCTGATGTGCCGAATGCAGCGATAGAGTTCTTGGTAACTCTATCCAAAAGTACCCGGACTCGGTTCCTTGAGAGGATTTTAAACACTGCTTTGGTTGTTTGGAAAGTGCCAAGCGAAGTTTCCGACCGATGACTCTAAAGCTTTGGTCTTTCCAAACGACAGGAAAATGACCTTTCTTTGGTAGCTATCGTAGACGATAGGTGTGAATATTGAAGGTATTTTTCAAAGCGAAAGGTTACGGGCAAAGAAATTATCCTTGAGCTTATATTCAAGTTCATAGATAGACACACCGTCTTTGTCAACCTCATAGTTTGCAACGTTCCAAAGTTCAGAGGCAGAGTAAGTAAGGTGACCAAAAATGATGACAAGTTTCTTATCGGTTTTACGTGAAATATTTAAGACAAAAGCATTTAGTTACAAACTCTGGCATTTTTCAATGTACCTCTTAATAGTTTCAGCAGAGACGTTGCCGTGTATTGCGGCAAAACAAGAATCTGCCAACAAATGTTTTGAATTACGCAATGTCGGAAATTTCATTCTAAGTTTTCGTGCGGTTGTTCCTTAATATTTAATTAATTTATATTGTTTTAGCGAAATGTTCTTTCCGCACTTTGGAATCCAAATGCAAGATCAAAAATCTGCATACTCGCATTAAAATTCGGGGCTTTAGAGCTTTAAAGCGTTGTAACGCCAAGGTTTGCCCTGAGATTAAAGATTTTAGATAACGGTTTCAAGTTTTTTACCTCACCTTGCCACAATCTCTGTCAGAAGTTTTTGAAAGCCTTTACCCAAAAGACATACTGTAGAACTCTGTTGTTAATTAATCTTACTTTGGGTCTTGCTTTTAGCTGTTCCAAGATGTAAGGAGTTAACAATTCTGTGTTTTCTAAGATTATGTTATACCCATCTCTTGTGCTCTCGACGAGTATCTTGTAATTGTATTTCAAATATTCATCACTGGTTTGCAAGTACCCAAGCTCTTTTAAGGTTGGGAAACTTAGCATCGAAATTCTATGTCCACCGCTTAGATACCGCCGGATGATTTTCTCAAGCTTTAGAAAATCTTCATAGATGCGCTCGACATCATCTGTTCTAACGCTGGACTCAACAATGGTTGTAAGTGTTCCATCATTGGTAACTATTATCAAAGAAGTTTCACCTTCAGTAATACGTTTTGGTTCGGTATCAGAACTCATGTTGTTGTTAGCGTTTGTCGAATCGATGGGAAAAACTTTCGATTTGACAGAGGTAGGTGCGATGGGTGTGTTGAACTCACGATTCGATGTTAGGGAAATTACAATAATAATTGCTAACAAAAGTGCCAAGAAGATGAGTTTCTTAATCATGAACTTATCACCTCATCTTTTTTGATGGTAATTTTTCAATTCGTAGCTTTAGAATTATTACTAATGCCATGATGACGCTCAAAGTCCACGTAAATATGGAATTTGCCTGCGAAAGGTTACTCACGTCACGCTCTCCGAAGAACTGCATCACTCGAGTGAGGTACACCGCAGTCGTTGACGGCATGAGCTTTATAACTTCCCTGAGTGATGCGGGTATGGAAGATATCGGCGTCAATGCACCACTGCTCAGTAGAAATAAAAAGCTCAATGTTGAGCTAAGAAGGTAGGCTGTTAACGAGGATTTTGAGATGGTGGATATCAGTAATCCGAGCATGGAATAAAAGATGGCATTGTTAAGAACAAGTAGCGCTACCATCGAAGTCTTAATTCTTAGACCTAGAGCGGCAAATAAGCCAAACGAAGCAAATCCTGCACTTGCAGAGAGGACGAAGGTGGGTAATAACTTTAGGAGAAGAAGTATCAACGGTGAGAAATTCGCAAGTGCATAGTGTGTTGTAAGATTTTCCTCATGGTCACGTACGATTACTCCACTTCCAATAACTATTCCGGCAAACATGATGCTTAAGAAAATAAGTGCTGGTGCGAAGACTTGAGAAAAGTCCAGCCCCTTCTCTGTGATGAGCTCTGGGGCGGGGACACTCTTTGAAACGTACATTTGCCTGAGGACTTGAGGGTTGAAGAATGGCCCTCCACCAAGGTCGTCAAAAAGTTTCTTGAAGACCAGAAATGCAGCAGCTGAAAGATGTGTATCCACAGGACTTGGCACGTAGTAAAGTTTAGTGCGCTTTGCGGAAAAGAGTGAGGACGTGAAATCCTCCGGAATGATGACTACAGCATGATATTCACCGGACATGAGCTTTTGTTCGTAATCTTCTCCAACGTACGAAACCGTACCACCTCGGAACAGTGACATTACAACACCAACCGTGAACTTTGAAAGTGGTGATCTGTCCCTACTATAAACACCTATCCTAAGATTCTGAGTTCCAAGTGATTTAAAAAATAGACCTCCGAGCGTAATTAGAACAAGAGGCATAATTGTAATTGCTAGATACGTCGACGGTCGTCGGAGGAATCTTCGAAATTCCAATTTTAGAAGTTTTAAAAAAATCTTCATACTTTCATCTCCCTCAGCGCTGTTTTGAGCAAGTTCAAAACCAGAGCTTAAGGGCAACACTATGTTGCCAGTGGTTTCTGAATCGTTCGAAACTTGGGGAATCGATTAATACCAATGGATCGGCGTACGGGCCAAAAGCTGCCCAGATTACGTTGTAACCGATGGAATATCTTAAAGACGATATATAAGCTGTATTCATTGAAATTTCGATGCTGAACACCAGTCTTCCAAGTAAATTTAGAAGGTGAATTCTATTCTCGTGCGGAAAGCCGAACTCATCAAAATCTTCAAGAGTTTTCGAGTTTCCAAGAGAGATCGAAACGCTTTCAATTGATAAACCAATTCCCAAGCCACAACTTATTTTTACATCTTTCCGATGAATTAGCCGGGACCAGAAATCGTAGTAACCACCACGATGCCAGTACTTAACACCCGAAAGTTTGAAGAAGTTCGAAAAAGTTGAAAACAAAGTGAAACCATCTCTTAGGAAGTTAGGATTATTAACATCAGCGCTCTTTTCGAATGAGTAGAATATGGAAAGTTCATCAAAAAATGAAACCGACTCTTTCACTTGAGGAGTAAACTGTAAAAACAGCGGCGACAGATTAACGTGTGAAAGACCGTACCAATCCTCGAAGAGACTCGATGCTGGTGATTTAGTAGAAAACAAAGTACTAAAAATCAGGAAAAGCAGCGAAAAAACGAACCACCTGGGATATTCAGTCTGTTTGACGCGCTTTAACATCTTCCAACCTCCAACTGCTCAACGAAATATTATCTATCTTTTTTTCAATTTGATATTTTACCATAGGAGTCCTAAATCATAAACTTCTGGGTCTAAATTTTTAACCTCTTTGAGCAACTGGCAAGTGCGTTTGTTCCAGCGGTCCAGCTGAACAACTTTTTTAGAGAAAAGGGGTACTTGACAGAATTCAGGGTTCATAGTAAAATGTCTTACGCTGGCTGGAGTGGGTGCGTAGCTCAGTGGGAGAGCGCTTCCTTGACGCGGAAGAGGTCGTAGGTTCAATCCCTGCCGCACCCACCAGCTTTTTTTGAGCTAACGTGGCTGGAGGCGTACATCATCGCTCAGGAAATTGGCGATACGGCGCTTTTGGCGCTGGGGCGTCGTCTAATTGGCAGGACCCCGGACTTTGGCTCCGGTTGTGTAGGTTCGAGTCCTACCGCCCCAGCCACGAAAGGAAAAAGGGCGCTATAAACAGCGCCCTTATTTTTGGTAGTACCCTGCAGTTTTTCACTCTCAAGGTTCTCGAACGCCCGACTGGGTGTAAGCAACAAAAAATTCACACTGACTTTATTGTTTTTTTGAAGAAGCATGGTTATAATATCACACGATATGATTTTTGGAGGGAGGGTTAAGATGCCAACTATTAATCAGCTTGTGAGGCACGGTAGAGAGAAAGTCAAGTACAAATCGAAGTCTCCAGCGCTTCAAGGACACCCGCAGAAACGCGGAGTTTGTGTCAGGGTTTCCACGATGACGCCGAAAAAGCCGAACTCAGCTCTTCGTAAAATCGCGAAGGTAAGGTTAAGCAATGGTATAGAAGTTACGGCTTACATCCCTGGTATTGGGCATAACTTACAGGAACACTCGATTGTTTTGGTCAGGGGCGGAAGGGTTAAGGACTTGCCGGGTGTTAGGTACAAAATCATTCGTGGAGCTCTCGATGCTGCTGGTGTGGAAAACAGGAGACAGAGTAGAAGTAAGTACGGTGCCAAAAGACCAAAAGCCGGTGCTGCGGCGGCTGGAAAGGGTAAGAAGTAATTTCGGGAACAGGTCAGGTAATGAATGAGGAGGGACTTGAATGAGGCGAAGACGAGCCGAGGTTAGGGTTGTTCCACCGGATCCGATATACGGAGAGGTCCTCGTAACCAAGATGATAAACAAGGTTATGTGGGATGGAAAAAAGTCGATAGCGCAAAAAATTGTTTACGGAGCGATAGAAATTCTCGAACAAAAAACTGGTAAGAAAGGGATTGAAATTTTCAAACAAGCTGTTGAAAATGTGAAACCAGTAGTTGAAGTGAGACCTAGAAGGGTTGGTGGTGCCACGTACCAAGTTCCTGTCGAGGTTCAGGAGCCAAGAAGAACAAGCCTTGCAATCAGATGGATTGTTGAAGCTGCAAGGTCCAGAAGAGGAAAACCGATGAAGGAAAAACTTGCTGAGGAGCTATTGAACGCATACAACAACACCGGTGCTGCCATTAAGAAGAGAGATGACGTACACAAGATGGCTGAAGCAAACAGAGCGTTTGCACACTTCAGATGGTAATTTTTCTGGATTAACTAACGACTGCAGAAAATCGGTTCGCGTTCAAGTTAATTGAGCGCGACCTGGTTTGAGGAGGAAACTATGGAAGAAATCAAGGCCTTATACGTTGACCTGGATAAGCTTAGAAATATAGGAATAATGGCCCACATTGACGCCGGTAAAACAACAACAACCGAGCGTATCTTGTTCTTTACCGGTCGTAAGCACCAAATAGGTAGTGTCGATGATGGAACAGCTACGATGGACTGGATGATTCAGGAAAAGGAACGTGGTATTACCATCACATCAGCTGCAACAACGTGTTTTTGGAAGGGACACAGAATAAACATCATCGACACTCCTGGGCACGTTGACTTCACAATTGAAGTTGAGCGCTCTTTGAGAGTCCTCGATGGTGCAATTGCTATATTTGACGCAACTGCAGGTGTTGAACCTCAGTCAGAGACTGTTTGGCGCCAGGCCGACAAGTACAAGGTCCCCAGAATTGCGTTTATAAACAAGATGGACAAGACCGGTGCAGATTTCGAGATGGCAGTCCAGTCCATGGTGGAAAGGCTCGCCGCTCACCCTATTCCGGTTCAGATACCAGTCGGTGCCGAGAGTGATTTCAAAGGCGTTATTGACCTCATCGAGATGAAAGTGATTCGCTGGCTCAATCCTGAAGGTACAGAAATGGTTTACGAAGATATTCCGGCCGAATATTTAGATAAAGCCGAGGAAGCCCGTGAAGACATGATTGAGAAAATAGCCGAAGTCGACGACGAGATTATGGAACTCTATCTTGAAGGAGAAGAGCCAACAGCAGAGCAAATTCATGCAGCCCTCAGGAGAATAACGATTGCAGGGCTTGGAACACCGGTTTTTTGTGGCTCAGCAAAGATGAACATGGGGATTCAACCGTTGCTCGACGGTGTTGTTAGATATCTCCCTTCACCACTTGACCTTCCACCGGTGAGGGGATTTGACAAAGATGGTAACGAGGTTCTCGTTTATCCGAAAGAGGACGGACCATTTGTAGCTTATGCATTCAAGATTCAAAGTGACCCGTATGTCGGCAAACTGACGTTTCTGAGGGTCTACAGTGGACGCTTAGAAAAGGGTAATTATGTGATAAACACAACAAAGAATGTTAAAGAGCGCGTATCGCGTTTAATATTCCTTCACGCAGACAAACGGGAAGACGTGGACTACATCAGGGCTGGGGATATAGTTGGAGTTATCGGAATGAAAAGCACAATTACAGGTGATACAATTTGCGACGAAAAAACGTTCGTCGTCCTTGAAAAGATGGAATTTCCTGAACCAGTTATCTCTATTGCTATTGAGCCTGTTACCAAAGATGATGAAACAAAACTTTCGAAAGCCTTGCAAGCTTTGCTTGAAGAAGATCCTTCTCTTAGAGCTTATGTGGACCAAGAGACTGGCGAAACGATACTTGCAGGAATGGGTGAACTCCACCTTGAGATAATAGTAGACAGGCTTAAGAGGGAATTTGGGGTTAACGTTCGTGTTGGTAAACCTCAGGTGGCTTACAGAGAAACGATTACTAAACCGGTTAGAACCGAAGGTAAATATATTAGGCAAAGCGGTGGTAGAGGTCAGTACGGACACGTCATCGTTGAATTTGAGCCGCTCTCACTCGATAAAACGTTTGAATTTGTTGATAAGACGGTTGGCGGTGTCATACCGAAACAGTACATTCCTGCAATTGAAGAAGGTATCAGAGAAGCAATGCAAGTTGGAGAGTTGGCTGGTTACCCGGTGGTTGGCGTCAAAGCAACGCTTGTTGATGGTTCGTACCACGAGGTTGATTCTTCGGAAATGGCATTCAAGATTGCCGCGAGTATGGCCTTCAAGGAAGCAATGCAAAAGGGTAGCCCTGCTTTGCTCGAACCAATTATGCGTGTTGAGGTTACAACGCCAGAAGAGTATATGGGTAATATTATTGCTGATTTGAATTCAAGAAGGGCACACATCGACGCACTTGAAACAAGAGGTCATCTGAGAGTTGTAAAAGCGCTTGTTCCATTGAGCGAGATGTTTGGTTACGCAACGACATTAAGATCATTGTCGCAGGGTAGGGCTAATTACGTTATGACACTATCGCATTACGAAAGGGTTCCGGATAAAGTTGCTGAAAAGATTCTCAAGAAGGAATGATAAGTTCCCAATCCACTATGGGAAGAAGGAGGGCACAGAGGTATGGCAAAGGAAAAATTTGTAAGGACCAAACCACACGTGAACGTTGGAACGATCGGACACATCGACCACGGTAAGACAACGCTAACGGCAGCTATAACAAAGTACTGCTCGCTACTCGGATTTGCAGAGTACACACCCTACGAAATGATCGACAAGGCTCCAGAAGAAAGGGCAAGAGGTATTACCATCAACATCACGCACGTTGAGTACCAAACTGAAAAGAGGCACTACGCGCACATCGACTGTCCAGGTCACGCTGACTACATCAAGAACATGATCACCGGTGCAGCACAGATGGACGGTGCAATCCTTGTTGTCGCGGCAACAGATGGCCCCATGCCACAGACAAGAGAGCACGTTCTTCTTGCAAGGCAGGTTAACGTTCCTTACATAATTGTGTTCATCAACAAAGTTGACATGGTTGATGATCCAGAACTTGTTGACCTCGTTGAAATGGAAGTCAGGGACCTGCTTAACAAGTACGAATTTCCTGGCGATGAACTCCCAGTTATCAGAGGTTCTGCTCTCAAAGCAGTCGAAGCTGGTAACGATCCAAACGATCCCGCTTACAAACCAATAAAAGAACTTCTCGATGCTATGGACAACTACATACCAGAACCTGTTCGCGAAATCGATAAGCCGTTCCTCATGCCAGTCGAAGACGTCTTCTCAATCACCGGTAGGGGTACGGTTGTTACTGGAAGAATTGAGCGTGGCGTCATCAAACCGGGTGTCGAAGCCGAAATTATTGGCTTGAGCTACGAGATCAAGAAGACGGTTATTACAAGCGTTGAAATGTTCAGAAAAGAACTCGACGAAGCAATCGCTGGTGACAATGTCGGTTGTCTCCTCAGGGGTATCGACAAGGACGAAGTTGAAAGAGGACAAGTTCTTGCAAAACCTGGTTCCATCACGCCACACAAGAAATTCAAAGCAAACATCTACGTTTTGAAGAAAGAAGAAGGCGGTAGGCACACACCATTCACAAAAGGTTACAAACCACAGTTCTACATCAGAACTGCTGATGTCACCGGTGAAATCGTCGACCTCCCAGCCGGCGTTGAGATGGTCATGCCTGGTGACAACCTCGAAATGACGATCGAGTTAATCTATCCAGTTGCTATCGAAAAAGGAATGAGGTTTGCAGTCCGCGAAGGTGGAAAGACCGTAGGTGCAGGTGTTGTTACAGAAATAATCGAATAATAAACCAAGCTAAAACCGAATCGGAAAAGCCTTGGTAAAAGTAGGGGGGGCTTCCCCCCTTTTTCAAGCGAAGGAGGGTAAGGCATGCCTGGTCAAAAAATAAGAATAAGATTGAAAGCTTACGACCACAGGTTGCTTGATGAATCTGCAAAGAAAATCGTCGAAGTTGCGAAGCAAACAAACGCAAAAGTCTCAGGTCCTATCCCACTTCCGACGGAGAGGACTTTGTATGTTGTTTTGAGGTCACCTTTGAAACACAAAGACTCGCGTGAACAATTCGAAAAGAAGGTTCACAAAAGGCTAATTGATATTATCGATCCTAATCCAAAAACGATCGACGCACTCATGAAAATAAACCTTCCAGCCGGTGTCGATGTTGAAATCAACTTGTGAGACCTTGGAGGTGTTTTGAGATGAAATTTATAATCGCCCGAAAGATAGGAATGACAAGGTTATGGAAAGATGATAAAGTTATTCCTGTGACTGTACTGAAGGCCGGTCCGTGTTATGTTGTTCAAAAGAAAACCGTTGAAAAAGATGGTTACAACGCTGTTCAGCTTGGTTTTGAGGAAGTAAGCGAAAAGAAAGTGACCAAGCCGATGCTCGGAGTGTTCAAAAAAGCGAACCTCAAGCCCATGAGGGTACTCAAGGAATTCAGAGTTGACGATGTTGACAAATACACAGTTGGTCAGGAAATTACCGTTGCAATTTTTGAAGAAGGCGATAAAATAGACATTACGGGTTGGTCAAAGGGTAGAGGTTTTGCCGGAGCAATGAAAAGATGGAACTTCCAGGGTGGACCCAGGGCTCACGGTGCAAAGTTCCACAGAGAACTTGGTTCCGTTGGTCAGCATACCGAGCCGGCAAGGATATTCAAGGGTAAGAAGATGCCTGGAAGATATGGCAACGAAAGGATAACGATTCTTAACTCTGAAGTTGTCAAGATTGATCCTGAAAATCATCTATTAGCAGTCAAGGGTGGAGTGCCAGGAGCGAGGGGCAGCCTTGTTCTGATAAGGAGCGCGGTTAAACCGAAATAACAGAACAAGGACGTGCTCCGAAAATGATGTAAGGGAGGAAAAGGTATGGCACAAGTAGCACTCTACAACATTGGTGGAGAAAAGATAGGCACGATCGAGATAAGCGATGAAGTTTTCAACATTGAGCCAAACTACGACGTGATGTGGCGTTATATCGATATGCAACTCACGAATGCAAGAGCGGGAACTGCATCAACGAAGACCAGAGGCGAGGTTTCAGGTGGCGGAAGGAAACCGTGGCCGCAGAAGCACACCGGTAGAGCAAGGCAAGGCTCGATCAGGGCTATTCACTGGAGACACGGTGGTGTTGCCCACGGCCCGAAACCGAAGAACTACCTCAAGAGACTGAACAAAAAGATGAAAAGACTTGCACTTAGATCGGCGCTCTCTGTAAGGTTCAGAGAGGGTAATCTTATCGTTTTGAGTGACATCAGATTCGATAAGCCTCAAACAAAACAACTGAGGGACGTTCTGAAAAATCTTGGAATCGCTGACGAAAAAGTTCTTTTCGTGTTACCGAAAAAAGAACCCGTTTATGAAAATGTCAAGCTGTCTGGTAGGAACATTCCAGGAGTGAAAATAATCATCGCTGATAATCCAAACAACGGGAACCCCTCGAACGTTGATGGATTGAACGTGTACGATATCATCAATGCTACAAAGGTTGTCCTTACCGAGGGCACCGTTCGCAAAATTGAGGAGGTGCTCGGAAAATGAGAAAAGAATACGCGGATATAATCATCAGACCCATAATCAGCGAAAAAGCAACAAATTTGAGGGCTAACAGAGAATACGTTTTCGAGGTTGACAAAAACGCGAACAAAACACAGATAAAGGAAGCTGTTGAGAAACTTTTCAACGTAAAAGTTGAAAGAGTAAACACGGTAATCGTTAAACCGAAACCGAAAAGAGACCTTAGAAGGGGTTACTCGGCAAGAGAGGGTTACACTAAGGAATGGAAAAAGGCCATCGTTAAACTGGCAGAAGGCTACGTTATTAAAGAACTACAAGCGTAAGGGGTGAACGACAATGGGTCTTAAGAGATTTAAACCAGTCACGCCAGGTCGAAGGTTCATGGTCATTCCCGACTTTTCGGAGATAACGAAAACTGAACCCGAAAAGTCGTTGGTCGAACCTCTCAAGAGTACCGGTGGTAGGAACCACCACGGTAGGATTACTGTCAGGTTCAGAGGTGGCGGTCACAAGAGACTTTACAGAATTGTCGATTTCAGAAGATGGGAAAAGGAAAATATTCCTGCTAAGGTTGTCGCTATTGAGTACGATCCCAACAGAACAGCAAGGATCGCGCTTCTTGTTTATGCAGATGGTGAAAAGAGATACATTATTGCACCAGATGGCTTAAAGGTTGGAGACATTGTAATGAGCGGTCCTGATGCGGAAATTAAGCCCGGAAACGCGTTACCACTCGAAAACATTCCGGTGGGTACCATTGTACACAACGTTGAGTTTAAACCACGTGGTGGTGCGAAGATTGCCAGAAGTGCTGGTGTTTCCTGCCAGTTGATGGCAAAGGAAGGTAACTACGCACTTCTGAGAATGCCATCTGGAGAGCTCAGGAAAGTTCACGTAAAATGTTACGCAACTGTTGGAACGGTTGGAAACGAAGACCACAAGAACGAGGTCTCGGGTAAAGCAGGTAGGGAAAGATGGAAGGGTAGAAGGCCACACGTTAGAGGTGTTGCAATGAACCCGGTTGATCACCCACACGGTGGTGGTGAAGGTAGGGGTAAAGGTCACCATCCACAAAGTCCATGGGGTGTGCCTGCCAAAGGTTACAAGACCAGAAGAGGGAAGAGACCTAGCGACAAGTTCATTGTGAGGAGAAGAAACGCGTAATTTGGAGGTGTAATGGATGAGCAGGTCGAGTAAAAAGGGGCCTTACGTGGATCCCAAATTGTTGAAGAAAATTAGAATGCTCAACGAGACTGGTGAAAAGAAGATAATCAAGACCTGGAGTAGGGCTAGTACCATCGTTCCGGAGATGGTTGGACACACGATAGCAGTTTACAATGGCATGAAGCACATACCTGTTTACATCACAGAAAACATGGTTGGGCACAAACTTGGAGAATTTTCCTTCACCAGACGATTCGGTGGACACACGAATAAATCTGCCAAAAAAGGTGAGGTCAAGAAATAAGGAGGGACAGTAGAATGCAAACTGTCATTAAAAGAGAGGGACTTAAAAGGTCCAAGTTTCACGCCAAAAGAAAAGAGCTTTTAAGTACACTTCCAAGGATCGAAGCAAGAGCTATCGCCAGGTTCGTGAGGATATCACCAAGAAAGGCTAGATGCGTTATCAACTCCATTCGGGGAAAGAATGTTTCAGAGGCGTTTAATCTTCTTGAATTTTCGCCGAAAAAGGCTGCAAAAATCATCCTAAATGTGCTAAAATCTGCTGTAGCGAATGCTGTCAATAATCATGGTCTGTCTGAAGAAAACCTTTATGTGGCTGCATGTTGGGTGAACGATGGTCCAAGAATGAAGAGAGTATGGCCCAGGGGGCGTGGAAGGGCGGACATCTTCCAAAAGAGGATGTCTCACATCACCATAATTGTCCGCGATAGGGAAAAGGAAAATAGCTTGAAAGCGGAAAAATCTGAGGAAAATAAATAACGCGTGAGGTGATACTGGTGGGTCAAAAAGTACATCCGAAGGGTTTCAGACTCGGATTAACGGCAGAGTGGGACGCACAGTGGTTTAATGAAAAAAAGTACAGCGAGTATCTACTTGAGGACCTTGCAATCAGGGATTTCATTAAAAAGAATTACAACCAAGCTGGTATTGCAAGAATATTCATCCAGCGTCCAGATGCTGAAAGGGCACTCATCACGATACACGCTGCGAGGCCTGGTGTGCTAATCGGAAAGAAGGGCGCTGGGATTACAGAATTAAGGCAGATTCTTGAATCGAAGTTCAACAGGAAATTCGGAATCGATATAGTGGAAGTTAAAACGCCCGAGACCGAGGCAATTCTCGTAGCGGAATCTATCGCACAAAAAATTGAAAAACGTGCATCTTACAAGATTGTGATGAAAAGGGCTATTGCAGCGGCGCTTAGAAGGGGAGCAAAGGGTGTAAAGATAATGGTTTCTGGAAGGTTGGCTGGTGCTGAAATTGCGAGGACCGAGTGGTATCTTAAAGGTAGGCTTCCGCTGCAAACTTTAAGATCCGTGATTGATTACGCTCAGGCGCGTGCGGAGACAAAGTACGGTACGATAGGAGTAAAGGTTTGGATTTACAAAGGTGACAAAGAAATCTAAGAGTTCCTATTGATGCAGTAAATAGACGTGCACAAATACTTTTGATTCCATGTATTCAATGGAATTGATGAAGTTGAAGGAGGTAGCTGACCATGTTAATGCCGAAAAGAGTCAAATACAGAAAGCAGCAGCGCGGAAGAACTAAGGGCAACGCAAAGGGCGGAACACTTGTTAACTTTGGAGAGTATGGTCTAAAAGCTCTCGAACCAGCATGGATTACCGCGCAACAAATTGAGGCATGTAGGTTGGCAATTAGTAGGACGCTCAAGAAAGAAGGAAAGCTCTGGATTAGGATTTTCCCTGATAAGTCTTACACGAAACACCCGCCTGAAACGAAACTTGGAAAAGGTAAAGGTAATGTTGAAGGTTGGGTTGCGGTTGTGAAGCCAGGAAAGGTTATGTTCGAAGTAGGTGGTGTCGACGAGGAAACCGCAATCAGGGCGCTTGAATATGCAGCAACCAAACTCCCTATAAAAACGAAAATTGTGACAAGACATCACATAGGTGGTGAAGGAGCATGAAGCCAGCCGAAATCAGAAATATGACGAATGAAGAATTGTTGAAACTCCTAGAAGAAAAGAAAAGAACGCTCATGAACTTAAGATTCCAAAACGCTCTTGGTGAATTGAGGGACTTCAGCCTGATTCAGAAGACGAAAAAGGATATAGCAAGGATCAAGACTATTCTCCGTGAGCGTGAACTGGGCATAAGGAGGTAATAATCATGCCGAGGAAAAGATTCATCGGAGTCGTTGTAAGTGATAAGATGGATAAAACCGTGACTGTTAAAGTGGAAAGACTTGTCAAGCATCCGAAATTTGGTAAGTATGTCAAGAGGTCAAAGAAGTTCTACGCGCACGATGAAAATAACGAATGCAGGGTTGGAGACATTGTCGAAATTGAAGAATCCAGACCACTAAGCAAACTCAAAAGATGGGTAGTAGTAAGAATTGTTGAAAGGTCCAAGTTTGGAGAGCAGTTGCAAACGCCTGAGCTCGAGGAAGAAGTCACGGAACTTGAAGGAGGTAGAGAGCAATGATTCAGAATGAAACCTACCTCGTAGCTGCCGATAACTCAGGTGCAAAAGTGTTAAGGGTCATTAGGGTACTTGGAGGTTCCCATAAAAAATATGGAACCGTTGGTGACATCGTAGTTTGCAGTGTTAGGGAAGCAGTTCCTCATACGGACTTAAAAAAGGGAGACGTAGTTAAAGCAGTTATAGTGAGAACTAAGAAAGAAATCAGGAGGCCGGATGGAAGTTACATTAGGTTTGATGACAACGCAGCTGTGGTTCTCGATAAGTTCAACCAACCCAAGGGAACACGTGTGTTCGGACCAGTGGCAAGGGAATTGAGGGAAAAAGGATTCATGAAGATAGTTTCTCTTGCACCAGAAGTATGGTAAGGGGTGGTACGGAATGGCGCAGAAGATCAAAAAAGGTGACACTGTGCAAGTAATTTCCGGTAGGGATAAAGGTAAAAGAGGCGAAGTCATCCAGGTCATGCCCAAGGAACAAAAACTCATCGTCAGAGGAGTAAACATTGTAAAGAGACACCAGAGACCTACTGGGCAACTGAGACAAGGTGGAATCATTGAGAAAGAAGCTCCGATGTACTGGTCAAAAGTTATGCTTGTGTGTCCAAGCTGCGATAAACCAACGAGAGTAGGATTTAAATTCCTTGAAGATGGCACAAAAGTCAGATTCTGCAAAAAGTGCGGGGAAATAATAGATAAAAAGTAAGGAGGAGTAAAAAATGGCCTACGAATACGTTCCGCTTAAAGAAAAGTATCTTAAGGAAGTAGTGCCCGCAATGATGAAAGAATTTGGATACAAGAACGTTCTAGAGGTACCCAGGTTGGTCAAAGTTGTTATCAACATGGGTATTGGTGAGGGTGCAAGGAACAAGGAAATAATAGAAACACATGCCAAAGAACTTTCACAAATAACCGGCCAAAAGGCCGTTATCACGAAGGCAAAGAAGAGTATTTCTAACTTCAAAGTGAGGAAAGGCATGACGATCGGTGTTAAAGTGACGCTCAGAGGTCCAAGGATGTACAACTTTGTCTACAAACTTGTCAATCTTGTGCTTCCAAAAGTTAGAGACTTTAGAGGTTTGAATCCGAACTCTTTCGACGGTAGGGGTAACTACAGCTTCGGTTTGACCGAACAACTTGTTTTTCCCGAAATTTCACCAGACCAAGTTAAAAGGATACAAGGTATGGACATAATCATCGTTACAACAGCCAAGAGAGACGAGGAAGCAAGAAGGCTCTTAGAACTCCTCGGTTTCCCATTCAGAAAGCAATGATAGGGAGGGACATTCCTAATGGCAAAGAAATCGATGGTTGAAAGATGGAAAAAGCCAAAGAAGTTTAAGGTAAGAGAATACACAAGGTGCCACATTTGTGGTAGACCGAGATCCGTTTACAGAGAATTCGGAATCTGCAGGGTTTGTTTCAGAAGACTCGCTAACGAGGGAAAATTGCCCGGCGTTAAGAAGGCAAGCTGGTAATTATGGAGGTGTTAACCGTGTGGAGCGATCCAATAGCTGACATGCTTACAAGAATAAGGAACGCAAACCTCGTTTTTAAGGAACAAGTTGATATCCCAGCGTCGAACTTGAAGAAGGCAATAGCTGATATACTTGTTCGCGAAGGTTTTATTAAGGGTTACACGTATATCGAGGATGGGAAACAGGGAATACTCAGGATTCAAATGAAGTACAAAGGCACAAGGAAGAACAGGGAAAGGGTTATCCACGGAATTGTTAGGGTTTCGAAACCCGGTAGAAGGATCTACGTTGGAAAGAATAATCTCCCGAGGGTTAAGAACGGTCTTGGTATAGCGATTATCTCCACCTCCAAAGGTGTACTTACCGACAAAGAAGCGAAAGAACTTGGAGTCGGTGGAGAAGTCATCGCTTACATTTGGTAAGGAGGGAGAAGAATGTCTCGTATAGCTAAAAAGCCCGTTGTTGTGCCAGGTAATGTTCAGGTTACTGTCACCGACTCTGAAATAAAAGTTAAAGGTCCAAAGGGTGAACTTAAACTGCGAACGCATCCATTCGTGACAGTGAGTGTCGAAGGAAATGAAGTTTGGGTTAGACCAAACCTATCTGTGATGAAAAGGAAGGCCGATGAGAAAAAATTCAAGGCTATGACTGGTACATACTGGAGACTCATTAACAACATGGTTATCGGCGTTACTGAAGGATTCAAGAAAGAACTTGAAATAGTTGGTATAGGCTACAGGGCGCAACTCCAAGGGAACAAACTCATCATGAACCTTGGTTTTGCACACCCCGTCGAGATGGACATCCCGTCGGATATAAAAGTTGAGGTTCCAGCTCCAAACAGAATCGTTGTCAGTGGAATCGACAAGCAAAGGGTCGGTCAATTTGCCGCAGACATCAGACGCTGGAGAGAACCGAACGTCTACAGTGGTAAGGGTATCAAATACGTTGATGAGGTAATTAGACTCAAAGAAGGAAAGAAAGCATAAGGGGGTATAAAACGTGATTAAGAAAGAGGACCGCAGACAATTGAGACTAATGAGGCATAAAAGAATCAGAAAGAAAATATTCGGAACGCCAGAAAGGCCAAGACTTTCGGTATTCAGAAGCGAGAAGCACATCTATGCGCAAATTATAGATGATACAAAAGGTATAACTCTTGCTGCAGCGTCGACAACCGAGAAAGCTCTACGAGAAAAGCTACAAAAGACTTGGAATATTGAAGCGGCAAAAGAAGTTGGTAAACTCATCGCGGAAAGAGCATTAGCAAAAGGAATAAAGGAAGTTGTTTTCGATCGTGGTGGTTTCAAATACCACGGAAGAGTCAAAGCCCTTGCCGATGCTGCAAGGGAAGTTGGGCTCAAGTTCTAAAGTTATAAATAGTTTTGATAGCTGATAGGAGGTGCTCAAAGTGGCCGAAATAGCCGAAAAGATTAGACAAGCCGGTGAAACATTTGAAGAAAGGATAATTGAAATCAGGAGAACGACAAAGGTTACCAAGGGTGGAAAGAATCTTTCGTTTAGGGTATTGGCAGTTGTAGGTAACAGAAATGGTAAGGTTGGAATCGGTGTGGGTAAGGCAAGAGAAGTTCCAGATGCAATTAGGAAAGCGCTAGTTAGTGCGAAGCGCAATCTTATTGAAGTGCCGGTTGTAAAAGGTACTATCCCACACGAAGTAGTTGGTAAACAAGATGCCGCGAGAATCCTCATGAAACCTGCAGCACCTGGTACTGGTATCATTGCGAACGGTACTGTACGTGCAATCCTTGAACTTGCTGGCGTTCAGAATGTCTTGACAAAAGCAATGGGTTCAACAAACCCAGTTGTACTTGCACAAGCGACGATAAACGGTATTAAGAACCTCTTCTCGATCGAAAAAATAGCCGCGTTGAGAGATATAACACCAGCCGAGGTAGTTCGCGGTGTCAAAAGGGAGGGGTAATAAATGAAGAAGCTTAAAATAACACTTGTGAGAAGCCCAATCGGTTACAAGTACGATCAAAAAGACACTGTCAGACGCTTGGGACTAAGAAGAATGCATCAGACAGTCATCAAGGATGATACCCCACAGATCAGAGGAATGATTAACAAAGTCAAGCACCTTCTTAAAGTTGAAGAAATCGAGGCTTGAGAATAGCATTTTGCGAGGGAGGGAAGTACAATGTCCGAGATTCTTAGAATAGAAGATCTACGACCAACGCCGGGTTCGAACAAGAAGTTCAAAAGAGTTGGTAGAGGCCAAGGTTCTGGTAAAGGTAAAACTGCAGGTAGAGGACACAAAGGTCAGAAAGCTAGGGGTACCGGAAAGGTTCATCCATGGCTTGAAGGTGGTCAAACACCACTCCACAGAAGGCTTCCAAAGTTCGGATTTAAGAACTTCAACAAGAAAATCTATGCTATCGTCAACCTTGATACACTCGATGCGAAGTTTGAGAGTAACGATGTTGTGACTCCGGAAGTATTAATTGAAAGGGGGATAATCGATAAACTCTACGACGGTCTTAAAGTTCTTGGAAGAGGCGAGTTGACGAAACCACTCGTGGTAAAGGCCCATAAATTTAGCGAAACCGCGAAAGAGAAAATTGAAAAGGTTGGCGGCAAGGCTGAGGTGATTTAGCGATGTGGAAAGCGCTAAGAAACGCGATGCGAATTCCGGAAGTGAGGGATAGGGTAATCTTTACGTTCCTTATGCTTCTTGTTTTCAGGCTGGGTATTTATGTCCCGGTACCTGGGATCAACATTAAGGCTTGGGGGGAAGCGCTTTCCAAACAGGGCACCGGCTTGGCCGGTGGCGTTCTTAGTTTTTACGACGTCTTCACCGGTGGTGCTTTCAGCAGGTTCTCAGTCTTCTCAATGAGCGTTACACCGTACATCAACGCGTCAATCATTATGCAACTTCTTGCTTCGATAATTCCATCGCTGAAAGAACTTTTGAAACAAGGTGAAGAAGGTAGAAAAAAATACCAAAGGTACACGAAGAACTTGACAGTTGGACTTGCAGCACTCCAATCTTTTGTTGTTTCGTTCGGACTTGCAAGAAGCTACGAGGGAATAGTTGTAGTCAATACATGGCTCTTCTCGTTCGTTTCAACCCTTTCGCTGGTTGCTGGGACAATGTTCTTGCTTTGGATCGGTGATAGGATTACCGAACGCGGAATTGGTAATGGTGTGAGTATTTTGATCTTCGCCGGTATCGTCTCAAGGTACCCGGCATACTTCAGAACGGCGGTTTTGGGTAATCTGAACATCTTCGGGTGGATCTTTTTGATAGCGATTGCATTGCTGATGGTTGTTGCGATTATCTATGTTCAGCAGGCTGAGAGAAGAATCAAAATTGAATATGCCACAAGAATGGTCGGACGCAGAATTTACGGTGGAACGAGCACCTATTTGCCGATAAAAGTCAACCACTCTGGAGTTATACCCATTATCTTTGCTTGGGCAATCATCAGCATTCCAGAGGCTATTGCACAGATAACACAAGCTCAATGGGCAATAAAACTTTTTAGCATGCAAAATCCGTTGATGATAACGCTGTACGCGATTTTGATATTCTTCTTTACATACTTCTACAGTGTTGTAGTTATAGACCCACGTGACATATCCGAGAATATCAAAAGGTACGGTGGTTTCATACCTGGCATCCGGGCTGGAAAACCAACGGAAGAATACATTACTTACGTAGTTAACAGAGTCACGTTCATAGGTGCAATCTTTTTGGTTGCAATTTCTCTTCTTCCCTACGTTGTCGAAGGTATCACAAAGGTCAATATCTGGCTTGGTGGTACCAGCGCCCTAATTGCTGTGGGTGTTGCACTCGATATCGCTCAGCAGCTTGAAGCACACTTGATTATGAGGAATTACGAAGGGTTTGTTAAAAAGGGCAAGATAGTGGGTAGGCGCTAATCTCGATCTGGTCACCGAACTTGGAAGGGAGTGACCAACGATGAACTTGATTTTCCTCGGACCTCCGGGTGCTGGAAAAGGAACATACGCAAAGCATGTGGCAAGTAAGTATGGGATACCGCACATATCAACCGGTGACATTTTCAGAGAAGCGATAACCAACGGAACGGAACTGGGAAAGAAAGTGCAAGATATTGTCAATTCCGGCCAACTCGTTCCGGATGAGATAACTAATGCCCTTGTTGAAGAGAGACTGGCGAAAGAAGATTGCGCTAACGGTTTTATACTTGACGGATACCCAAGAACAGTCCCACAAGCTCTCGCGCTTGATGAGATGCTTAAGAAGTTCCGAAGAGAACTTCATGGTGCTATCTATTTTGAAGTAGACGAGGAAACGGTTGTGAGGAGGATTTCCACAAGAAGGGTCTGTAGTTCATGCGGACGGGTATACAACGTTATTACCCTGCCACCAAAAGTCGAAGGTGTATGTGATGAATGTGGAGGAGCACTCATCCAACGCGATGATGATAAAGAAGATGTGGTGAGAAACAGATACCGTGTTTACATCGAAAAAACTTCACCGTTAATCGAGTATTATAGAAACAAAAACAAACTCTTTACCTTAGATGGAAGAAAAAGTGTAGAAGAAGTTGTCGAGTTGTTGTTTAATATACTGGGTGGTATCAAGTAGCGTATGATCCGACTTAAGACCAAAGAAGAGATCGAAAAAATGAGAATAGCAAGCCAAGCCGTTGCAACAGTGTTGCTTGAAGTGTCAAATCTCATAAAACCAGGTGCAACGGCGTTTGATGTGGAGTTGTTAGCTGAGAGAATACTTCGTGAGCTGAAATGCAAGCCAGCTTTCAAAGGATACGGTGGTTATCCATACATCACCACGGTTTCCGTTAACAATGAAGTCATCCACGGATTCCCGCTGAAAAGAAAGGTTTTTAAAGAAGGCGATATCGTATCAGTAGACGTTGGGGCCGTATACGAAGGATATTATGGTGACGGTGCGTGGACATACATTGTAGAGAAAACAGATGATAAGGGCCAATTATTGGTGACAACTACACGACAAGCTCTCGAAAATGTTATTAGTATCATCAAACCGGGAATCAAACTTGGAGATGTCTCAAGCTACATTCAGAGTTACATAGAGTTACGAGGCTTCGGTGTGGTAAGGGATTTTGTTGGTCATGGGATAGGCAAAGCACTTCATGAAGACCCTCAAGTACCAAACTACGGAAAACCTGGTACAGGAATAACCCTGAAACCGGGAATGACGCTTGCTATAGAACCTATGGTTACTGAAGGCAGCTGGCACGTCGAGATTTTGGAAGATGGTTGGACAGTTGTCACTGTTGATGGGTCAAGAGCGGCACACTTTGAACACACGATAGTGGTAACAGAAGAAGGTTGCGAAGTACTTACTAAGTTTGTTTGATATTTCGTAATTTGCTCTATGTAAAGCGTGAGGTGATATGTCTGAAAAACAAGGAAGACGTTATTCGAATGGAAGGTACGATCGTAGAAGCCCTACCAAACGCTATGTTTAGAGTCCTGCTTGACAATGGCCACAAGGTTTTGGCGCACGTCTCGGGAAAGATGCGCAAAAATTTTATCAGGCTTGTACCCGGAGACAGAGTTATTGTGGAACTCACCATTTATGACCTCACCAGAGGGCGCATAGTTTACAGAAAAAAAGTTGATTCACGTGGTGAAGAGGAGATTGAAGAAGATTGAGATTCAAAGGAGCTTAGCGGGAAAATTTTCAAAGAATACAAAACATAAATCCTGAAAGGAGAGGTTAGTATGAAGGTGAAGGCATCGGTTGGTAAAAGATGCGAGTACTGTAAGGTTATCAGAAGGCGAGGAAGAGTATACGTTATCTGCAAGGTTAATCCTAAGCACAACCAAAGGCAAGGCTGAGATGTAACTGAGGAGGGAGATTAATGGCGCGTATCGTTGGTGTTGAGATACCGAGCAACAAAAAGGTTCATATTGCACTCAGGTACATTTACGGAATAGGACCCACGAGAGCCCTTGAAATCTGCAAGAACACTGGCGTAGACCCTGAAAAGAGAGTTAAGGACCTTACAGAGGACGAGATTAGCAAGATCTCCTCTTTTATCCAGCAAAACTACAAAGTTGAAGGTGAATTGAGAACAGAGATAATGAGAAACATAAAGAGACTCATAGATATTGGGTGTTACCGTGGTTTAAGACACAAACTTGGACTTCCTGTTAGAGGTCAGAGAACTAGATCGAACGCTCGAACTAGGAAAGGTCCAAGACCAAGCAGGATTAAGAAGAAAAAATGATTAATTTAAAGACGCGTTGAAAACTAACGATTTTTAAAAGGAGGGAAAATTAATGGCGAAAGGTCGACCGACAAGGGCAAAACAGAAGAAAAAGGTTGCAACTGATAGGGGAGTAGTTCACATAAAGTCCACGTACAACAACACGATAGTGACACTTACAGATCCAAATGGAAACGTTCTTACTTGGGGTAGCGGTGGAACGGCAGGTTTTGAGGGAACCAGGAAAGGTACACCTTACGCGGCACAGCTTGCAGCCGATAAAGTTGCGAAGGAAGCTATCAAGATGGGAATCAAACGCGTTGATGTTGTAGTTAAAGGACCTGGTCCCGGAAGGGAAACGGCCATCAGAACTTTACAAGCTGCAGGACTAGAAATCGACAACATTAGAGATGCAACACCTATTCCATTCAACGGGTGTAGACCACCGAAGAGAAGAAGAGTCTAATGCCAGAGTGTGAGTAGCTCAAAGGAGGGGCAGAATAATGGCAAGATATACAGGACCATTGTGCAGATTGTGCAGAAGAGAAGGAATGAAGCTTTACTTAAAAGGTGAAAGATGCTTTAGCGAAAAGTGTCCGTACGATAGAAGACCATTTGCTCCTGGTCAGCATGGAAGGGAAAAGAAGAAACTCACGCAGTACGGTATTCAGCTGAGAGCCAAGCAGACCGTTAAGAGGATTTATGGAATCCTCGAAAAACAGTTCAGAATTTACTACCAAAGGGCGGCGAAACAAGCGGGCGACACTCGAGAAAATCTCGTTGTGCAAATTGAAAGAAGACTCGATAACGTTGTTTACAGACTTGGCTTCGCAATTAACAGGAGAACGGCTAGACAGCTTGTTAACCATGGCCACATACTTGTGAACGGTAGGAAAGTCGATATCCCATCCTATCAACTCAGACCGGGCGATGTTGTTTCCATCAAAGAGTCGAGTAGAGGAATCGAGCCAATAAAGAAAGCTATCGAACTCAACAGAGGCAGAACGATTTCTCCTTGGCTGGAGGTAGACTACGACCAATTCAAAGGTACTTACGTTAGACATCCGAAACTCGAAGAAGTTATCGACCTTCCAGTTGACGTCCAGGCAATTGTTGAGTTCTACTCGAGGTGATCTTAATGATGCAGATCACTGGAAGAAAATTCAGGTTGGAAGAACAAACCGAACAAGAAGATTTCTACTATGCGCGCTATTCCCTTGCGCCGCTTGACAAGGGTTACGCGGTTACCATTGGTAACACGCTAAGAAGGGTGCTTCTTTCCTCGATTCCGAGTTTTGCCATAACCGATGTGAGGTTCGTTAGACCTGAGAAGTACCACGAATTCGACACCATCGATGGTGTGAAAGAAGACATTTTGGAGATTCTGCTCAACTTGAAGAAAGTGCAACTTCGGGTTGAAGCTTACGTTGAATCGCCGGTGAAACTTGTTATCCGCAAAAAAGGGCCGTGCACACTGACGGCTGGAGACATCGAATGCCCAGCTGGTGTGGTCGTAGCCAATCCAAAACACTACATAGCAACGCTGAACGAGGATGCGGACATAGAAGTCGAGCTTTACGCGACATTCGGCAAAGGATTCGTTCCTGCAAGCGAAAGGAACGAAAGGCCAGAAATAGGTTGGATAGTTCTCGATGGTGTTTACAGCCCGGTGATAAAAGTCAACTGGCTTGTAGAAAACGTCCGCGTTGACAAGAGAACGGACTTTGAAAAACTCATACTCGAAATCTGGACTAAGAAAAGCATAAGACCAGCTGAGGCGTTGAAGCATTCGCTGAAAATCATTATTGACCACTTTTCGTTTATCGAGCAAAGCTTGACCGATGTTGAAGAACTCCCAATCCCGGCAATTCAAGAAGCGGTACAATTTACCGAAGAATTTGGTTCTGTAGACGACTACATGTCGAGAAAGATCGAAGAGCTCGACCTTTCAGCTCGTTCACTTAACTGCTTAAAGCGCGACAAGATTGAAACGATCGGTGATCTTCTCTCCAGAACGGAAGAGGATTTAATGAAGATAAAGAACTTTGGTCAAAAATCCCTTGAAGAAGTGAAGGAAAAACTCAAAGAAAAGTTTGGTCTCACGCTCAGAAAGGGGGAAAAGTGAAATGAGACACCGAATGAAAAGAAACAAGCTAAATAGATACGCAAGCCACAGGAACGCACTCCTTAGAAATCTTGCGAAGGAGATTATTGAACACAACTCAATCATGACCACAACAGTTAAAGCAAAAGTTGGAAGACAGTACATCGAAAAGCTCATCGCTAAAGCCATAAAGGCTTACAAGATCAAGGAATCAGACAGGGCTGAAAGTGTAGCACTCAGAAGGCAGATATTTGCCGAACTCGGAGATAGGAGACTTGTTAACAAACTTGTCGATGAAATAGCTCCGAAGTTCGTTGAGAGAAACGGTGGTTACTTGCGCGTTGTAAAGGTAGGGCCAAGAAGAGGCGACGGTGCGGAAATGGCAGTTCTCCAGCTTGTGAGTGAATAATGGAAGACTGTGAGAAAGTTGTTAATCACAAAAGAAATCGTGGAGCGTTAGTACCCGCTCCACGATTTACGTGTAAATCTAGAAATTTCACATACGCGGGAGTTCTATAGGAAGATTAAGTACAGTCAGAACAAAAGTAGTTCGGTAAGAATTTGGAGGTGTCAGAATGGAAGTAAAAAACGTCTCGAGGGAAAAAAACGTGCTGGTAAGGGAGTACATATTTGATGAGGAAGATATTAAACGTCTTGAAGACAAAGCGACGCAGAGCCTAAACAGACGGAAAGTCTTAATCGAAGGCTTTAGGCCGGGAAAGGTTCCGAAAGAAATTTACAAATTAAGACTCAAAGAGTCTTTCTACGACATTTACGTTGCTTCCGAGGGAATCGAAGAAGTAGAACGGTTACTGGATAACGAGGAAGTTGAGTTGATAATTCCCGTAGTCATCTCAAATGCACAGTTTTCGCCAAAAGCTGGAAGTGTTGTGGTTGAGCTGCATTTGGAACCTGACGTAAGTGTGAATCTCTCCAAAATTGTTCTGAGGAAAGCCAAAGAAGATGAAACGATAGAAGGTTACGTTGAGTTTAAGAAGAAATTCATCCTTGAGCAGAACGTTACTCTTGAACCGAAAGAAGGCCCGGCAGAGATCGGAGACCAGGTGGTTGTGAAGGAACGCGTATTAAGGGATGATAAAGAAGTTAGAAGCGATGAAGAGAAGAATTACATCATATTTGAGGACGACAAACGGGATGTCATTCAAAACCTCATCGGTAGAAAAGCCGGAGACGTTGTGGAATTCGAGAAAACATTTAAAACTGCGGATGGAAAGGATTTGGTCTATAAGTACATTCTTGAGGTTACTCAGATATACAAAAGATTAGTACCAGAATTTACCGACGAGTTTGTCAAAGGTTTGGGTATGGAAAACGTTGAGACGGTGACGCAGTTCGAAGAAAAGGCACGAGAAGAAGGAAAGAAGATATACGACCAAGAGCTTCTGGAAAGTTTTGTTGAGCAGTTTCTCAATCAGCTGGCTGGAGCAACCGAAATGGATATCAGTGACAAAACAATTCATCGCTTCGCTGAAGATACAATAGATGGTTTAAAAGAAGAAGGAAAATACGAGCAGTACCTCAGTAAGTTTGAAAGTTACGAAAAGATGGTCGAACACATCAACGAAACGTTTCTTGAAACAGCTAAACGAAACCTTGCACTCAAGAAACTTGCGAAAGAGTACGATATAAAGGTTGGAGCTGAAGACCTCAAAGCATACGCAGAAAGGATGGCCCCAAAATGGGGAGTTAGCCCAGACAAGATAGAAGCCACTTACCGGACTAACAGACAGTTTAGAGATGACGTAACTATCCAGCTCTTGGCTGAAAAGGTGCTGAAAGTCATTCTTGACAAACTGACGATTGAAGAGGTAAGCTTAAAAAAAGAGGACAGAAGTAACGGTGAGGGTGGAGAATAACCATTGACACCGATGCTGGGGTGAAATTATGGATAGGGAGAAAGAATTAAAGAGGATTGTGAGCCAGTACGTACCCATAGTCATCGAATCGACAGGTAGGTACGAACGTGCGTACGATATTTACTCGAGGTTACTAAAAGATAGGATTATTTTTCTTGGAACGGCGATTGATGACCACGTTGCTAATCTTGTCGTTGCCCAGCTTCTCTTCTTAGAAGCAGAGAATCCGGATAAGGACATTCAACTTTACATCAACTCACCCGGTGGCGAAGTCACGGCTGGCTTGGCAATTTACGATACGATGCAGTACGTGAAATGCGATGTGACTACGATATGCATTGGTCAGGCTGCTTCAATGGGTGCGATACTTCTTGCTGCTGGTACGAAGGGAAAACGTTTCGCACTCCCGCACAGCCGAATTATGATTCATCAACCACTCGGAGGTGCTGCCGGAACTGCGAAAGATGTTGAAATACTTACCAAGGAATTACTAAGAATAAAACACATGCTTAATGAAATCCTAAGCCACCATACGGGCCAACCTATCGAGAGAATCGAGAAGGATACGGACCGTGATTTCTTCATGAGTGCCCAAGAGGCTCTGGAATATGGTATAATAGATAAAGTAATAATGCCTGGTGAAAGGCGTGGGTAACTTGGTAACAGATTTTGGCGAATCAATGCATGTAGAAAGCTGGAATGCCCGAAATATTTCGAGAGGGAGGTAAAACACATGTCTGGGCACAACAAATGGGCAAATATTAAGCATAGGAAAGCTGCGCAGGACGCTAAGAGGTCGAAGATTTTCACAAAGATCATCAGGGAAATAATCGTGGCAGCAAGGGAAGGTGGCGGAAACCCCGATACGAACCCGAGGTTGAGGGCTGTTCTTGAAAAAGCAAAAGAGGCAAACATGCCCAAGGAAACTATAGAAAGGTCCATCAAGAAAGGTACTGGAGAGCTCGAAGGCGAAAAGTACGAAGAAGTTATATACGAAGCTTACGCTCCAGGTGGTGTTGCACTTTACATTTTGGCGTTAACCGACAATAAAAACCGAACAGCACAGGAACTTAGGCACTTGTTGAGCAAAAACGGTGGTTCGTTAGCGGAAAGTGGTTCTGTTGCTTGGATTTTCGAAAGGAAGGGTGTCATTGAAATTCCAGCTGAAAAGGTTTCCAACATGGACGAGTTCATGCTTATGGCAATCGACGCTGGTGCCGAAGATATTGAAGAAGGAGATCCTGTGCTCGTTTACACCGCTCCAGAAAACTTGTCCGATCTCAAAGAAGCCCTAGCTAAAAACGGTTTTGAGGGCACAGCTAAGATAACCTACAAACCGAAGAATACCGTAAAAGTTACTGGTGCAGATGCCGAAAAAGTTCTCAAACTTATCGATATACTTGAAGACAACGACGATGTTCAGGAAGTGTTTGGGAACTTCGAAATTGATGATGCCGAACTCGAAGCTATCATGCAGAAACTCGAGGGTTGACAAGCATTTCATGTTTTTAGAAAGTAAACTGGGTTTGAAAGTTTGGATTTTGTTCCTGACAGTAGTTTTCGCTGTCATGATAGTGGGAGAAACACTCTTTTTGAGTGTTTCTCCCTTTGATACTTCATGGGGGATATTGGCCAAGGCGCGCGTCAAATTCTGGAAATTTGACATTGGTCTCAATGCTAACGTTGATTTAGCATTCAAAAGTGGTTTTCCACAGCTTAAACCAAACTTTGATAATTTGATTGAACATTTCAACTTCGAAAGTGAACCGTACGTCGTTAGATACTCAATTCTGGGAGTTAATGTACCTTTCACAACATTCCTAAACCCAGCAAAAAGAAGTTGGTATGCATCATGGGTTAACACTGGATATGTTGACGAGTATGTTTTTCACAAAGGTGAATTTCTTTCGGTTTTAGGTAACGGCGATAGGCTCCACGTCACTCTTGATTTCAAGGTTTTGGAAACCTTTTTCGAGCGCGACGGAACTAATTTAAGTGTTGGGGTCGGTAAATTTCTCTATTTGTACATGGGAAGTAAAAGGGGACTTGGATTCTTCTATCCACAAAAAGACTGGATGGTTTACTTGCTCGCTTATCTTGACTCGAACCTTGAGTTAAACCTGGCGTATGGTTTTTACATCACTTTGGAGAACGTAACTTTGATGTTCTCCTCCGATAAGTATTCTGGTCTTGTTGGAGGCGTAACATGGAAAGTGGGTGATTTAAATGTCACTGGACGACTCGAAAGAGAAAAAGTTCGTGTGGCTTTCAACTTCCCAATTTGGTGAGATTCCAGAACTTCCGTGGGAAGAGTTTGAATGGTTCGTGCAAAAAATCAGGGATACCATGGGATTGGATCTTTCTGGTTACAAACCGGAAAGAATGAAACGTCGCATTGAAATGCTTATCAGAAAATACAGTTGCAAATCCTACAAAGAATACCTTGATCTCATTCAAAAAGACCCGAAGAAGAAAGATGAGTTCCTTGACAAGCTTACAATCAATGTGACAGAGTTCTTCCGCAATCCCGAAAAATGGCAAGAGTTAAAAGAAAAGTTCTTACCGGAGCTCCTAAGAGAGAGTGGTCCTAGGTTCAGAGCTTGGAGTGCTGGGTGTTCCTCGGGTGAGGAACCGTATTCGCTTGCTATATTACTCGAAGAACTTAAAGCACCACCAACTGCGAGAATATTAGCGACGGATATAGATATAGGTGTACTCACAAAAGCACAGATTGGGGAATACGACGAACGTTCAATGGCAAGTACTCCTCCTGAGTACATCCAAAAATATTTCATAGTTCGAGATGGCAGATACACAGTCAAGCCAAATGTGAAAGCACGTGTCCAGTTCAAAAGACATAATCTCCTCCAGGATCCTTTCGAAAAAGGATTTGACCTAATCGTGTGTAGAAACGTTGTGATTTACTTTGAGATGGAGGCAAAGGATCAGTTGTACAAAAAGTTTTCAGAGAGCTTACGGACTGGTGGCATTCTCTTCGTGGGAAACACGGAAAGAATCTTTAACTACAAAGCCATTGGGTTGGAAGTTGCTTCGCCATTCATATACCGAAAAGTTACCTAATTTGGAAAGGAAAACGACGGATGTTTTGGATAGTCATAGCTCTGACAGCAGATCAGATCACCAAACATTTTGCATATCTCTACCTTCAAGGCTCTTATATCCAGTTGTTCAACTTCTTGTATCTAACGTACGCGACGAACAGAGGAATTGCTTTCGGGTTATTTCCGGGCGTAAAAGAAGTCGTCATATATCTTTCTTTATTAATAATAGTGGCACTCTCAGTCGTGCCACTATTTGTTAAAATTAAGCGGACAACAGAGCTTTTACTGGCTCTCGTGATAGGTGGTGCATTGGGAAACCTCATTGACCGCATAAGATTTGGATATGTGATTGACTTCTTGACGATGAAATACTGGCCAACAGTATATAACTTGGCTGATGTGTTCATATTCATTGGTAGTATTGGGCTACTCATCGAGGTCCTAAAGTACGAAAAGGAGGAAGCGAAAGCAAAACGGCGGAGGACGTATGGTGGAACTACGGGTAACATCGAGAGAAAGCGGATGGCGCTTGGACAAATTTGTGCTCGAAAAAGCCCCAGATTGGGTTTCCAGAACCTTTATACAGAAAGCAATAAAGAGTGGAGAAATCTTGGTGAATGGGACTTCGAAGAAGCCCAGCTACAGGGTGAAGACTGGGGATACAATTACCTTGAATCTTCCGGAGAAACCTCAAATGCCCGAGGTTCTACCGGAGAATATACCTCTTGACATCATTTACGAAGACAAAGATATTATCGTTATAAACAAGCAACCTGGTATCATAACTCACCCGATTCCATCTCATACCTCAGGTACAATTGTCAATGCTGTACTTTATCATTGCAAAGACCTCCAAGGAATTGGCGGTGTTCTTAGACCGGGAATTGTCCACAGGCTCGATAAGGATACAAGCGGAGTGATGGTCATCGCCAAGAACGATTTGGCACACCAGTCACTCACAAAACAGTTCAAAGACAGGGTTACGGAAAAACTCTACGTGTGCTTGGTTAAAGGTGTACCGGAAAAAAGTGAAGGAGTTATAGAAATCAGCATTGCGAGAAATCCGGTTCTGAGAGTAAAGATGACTGCCACAAACGGTCCGCTAGGAAAACCGGCTGTGACGTACTATCGCGTTGTCAGACGTTTTGGAAACTTCGCGGCTTTGGTCTTTGCTTATCCAAAGACGGGAAGAACACATCAGATACGAGTCCATATGAAATATATCGGTCATCCGCTAATGGGAGACGAAGTTTACGGAAGAGCGAGAGAAGACGAGATATACGGCATTAAAAGACAAATGTTACACGCGCTGATGCTTGCATTCTATCATCCGCGCACTGGTGAAAAAATGAGATTTATTGCTAGGATTCCTCCGGATTTTAAAAACGCTATTGTTAATTTAAACTCCGTTGCTAGCTTGCGTACTTCCCTTTAACCTCCTCAATGCAAGTGCGATTTATCTCTTGTGAAAAATCGTTCCGCTAAGACCTGATTTTATTTGATTAAGAGATTACAAGTCAGCTTTCAAACTTAAAATAGGTTGCGCAGGTCTTGAACTGAAACTATTTAGAGAGACCAAAACATGCTAAGACGCTCCCACTGTCAAACTCAAAAATCATGAGTCGGCTTTTGAGTCAAAATATCATTCTAAAGAAAAAGTAAATCACAAACGCATACGTTCATTAAATGAACATAGATAAAGACATGCGATGTAAAGAAATCCACGTCCAAAATGTTCCGGAAAACTCTTACTCAGTCAAGTTTGGCCTTTTTGGATTCACATTTTCCAAATGACTCAGCAGAGCCCCTCAATCCCTAAAAGCTTTAATGATATCCAGTACATCCCTTAGCTTCTTTCTGAAAACTTCTACCAGATTAGGATCGAAGTGCTTACCACTCATCTCAGTAATGTACTCAACGGCCTTTTCAACAGGCCAAGCAGGACGATAACATCGATCGTGTGTCAAAGCCTCAAAAACATCCGCGAGCTCAACAATCCGTGCTTCCAGTGCTATCTCGTTTCCACATAAACCGTAAGGATATCCGGTTCCATCCCATCTCTCATGGTGTTGGAGTGCCACAAGAGCCCCAAGTTCAAAAGTTTTTAGTCTTGAGTTACGCAATATCTCAAAACCAATTAACGTATGTTCCTTGATTATTGCAAATTCCTTTTCATCGAGCTTTCCCGGCTTATTTAAGATGTGATCCGGGATTCCAACTTTTCCGATGTCGTGAAGAGCAGATGCTTGCCTTAAGAGATTTGCTTGTGAAGGATCAAACCCACTTTGGATTGCAAGGAGATAGGAAATTTCGGCTACTCTTTTTACATGGTTTCCCGTTTCTTCAGAGCGTACCTCGATCAAGTTTGCAAGTCTTAAAACCAAATCGGATTCAATTTCAGACATTTCTGAGTAAAAATACGCTCTCTTTAAGCTTGAAAGGAGCGAGTTTATATAATCCACATCAACATCCGATAGTCGCTTGCTGGATGTGACCTCCATTTTAACTCTTTTTCCGAGAATATCCGTTTCGAAGACATGCTTATAGCTGTTCACTGCTTTCTGCCTTGCGACGAACTCCGGTGGGAATATCTTTACACCGTCAAGAAAAATTACGCCCCCCACTTCGAATGCGGGATTCTTGAGCAGAAGGAAGGAACGAATTTGAAAAAAGGTTTGAATTAGGCTCTCCTCCAACGGCTGAGCTTTGGAACTTTCTACAATGTTTTCAATAGCTCCGAGAGCTCTTTCAAATGCGATAACGTTTTTGTATGCCTTCAGCATGGCAATCACTGAAATTTTTAAGGAAAGCTCGGAGAGTGTTTTCTTTTCAAGGAAGTAATTCACATCGCAGTCATTTTCAAGTAGCTCCAGTGGAACTTTCTCTGGATTCGCTGTCATCAATACAATTCTGGTTTTAGCATCACCAAGTTCGTGACGGATGTGGTTAACTACCTTTATTCCTGACAGTTCATCTTCCATAACCAAATCTGTTAACACCAACGCATATTTTCCTGGCTGATACTTTCTCTTAAAATCTTCAAACCCTTCGGCTTCTTCTATTTCAAGTTTTTCACCCTCAAACTGGACGCTGTTTAAAATAGATCTCATTTGTGTACGTACGATTTTCGAGTCATCGACGATCAGAACTGAAAAATTTGTCATCTGCACGACAACCTCCTTGCCAACATTCATCAAAAAATTATACCACTTGGTTGAGATTTTTTGGAAGAAAAGACGAACTTCCAAATAGCCCGCCGACGATTTTTTCACAAATTATCTCCTTATGAATCACCATAACATAACAAAATTCCTCTTTTCTACTGCTGAAGATATTTGAAGCCTGAATAATGGACAAAATTGCAAAGCTCAAGTGATTATTACGTCATAATAAGTTTCACAACTTCCCCCTTGCAAGGCAAAAAGATTGTGCTATAATTCTATATGCACTAAAAAAATTGAAACTCTGGGCGTAGTTCAGATGGCTAGAACGCCAGAATCGGGATCTGGTGGTCGTGGGTTCAAGTCCCACCGCCCAGACCAAAATAAAACTCGAAAAACCAAAAACCGGGGAATTGTTCCCCGGTTTTTATCAAATTTTTATTAGCACTCTTTGTATAAGAGTGATAATATGGTAGCATATCGTTGGCCGAAGGTATGTGTTGTAAGGTGTACAAGTTGTGCAAGCACTTGCCTGGGGGAGGTGAGTACGATAAGTTTGAAGGTTAAGTTTCTCTTGATAAGTTTGTTGCCGATGTTGGTGCTCTTTCTTGTGGGAATATACGGAGGAAGTGTTTTCAGACGTTCCGTGAGGGATTTTGAAAGCGTGCTTGAGAACTACGGTATGATAGTTAAAACTCTCGACCAGGAAGAGATTGTTTCTCAGTTTGAAAGGGAAAGGGTAAATTTTGAGCAGAAGATCAACGTGTTTAGAAAGAGGATAAACGTTATCTCGTACCTTGTGCCGATTGTTGTTCTTGTGAGCAGCAGTGCTGTGATACTCTTGTTTGTGTCTCACTGGCTGAGGTATTTACAACCGGTTCTGGAAGCTTCAAAATCGCTAAGAAAGAACGACCTTACGATTGAGATTAAAGAAGTTCACAGGCAGGACGAACTTGGAACACTTCTTAACGAGTTTAAAGCTTCCATGGAATACTTGCGAAACAATTTAAGGCAAGTGCACAATGAGGCGGTAATGGTTGCGGACAGTGTAACCAAGCTGAGCTCCGAGAACGAATCCATTGCAAGGTACATGACAATTATCGTCGATTAGATGAACCAAATTACTTCAAGAGTTGAAAGCATCTCAGCAGCAATCGAAGAAACGACTGCTGGAGTCGAGGAAATTAGTAGTGCAACGAAGAATATTGCCCACAATGCACAGTATTCAGCATTATTTGCCAATGACAGTGCAAAACTTGCAAAGGACGCTGGTAATGTGCTGAAGCAGGTAATTACGACGACCAAAGAAATTGCGGCCTCTACGAGAGAAGTCGAAAAGGTTGTTGAAAGTTTCAACAGGGGAGCGGAAGAAATCTCTGGATTTGTAGATACGATAAACACCATTGCTGAGCAAACCAACTTACTTGCACTGAACGCAGCAATTGAAGCGGCTCGAGCTGGAGAAGCTGGTAGGGGCTTTGCGGTAGTCGCTGATGAAATCAGAAAACTTGCCGAAGAGAGTAAGAGAGCTTCGGACAATGTCAGAAAGGTAGTTCAAGAGACACGAAGTATTGCCGAGAACGCAAGTAGAGTTTCGGAAACAATTGTTGCGAGGGTTGATGAAGGTAATAAGCTTGTTGGTAAAGCCGACACGATGATTGACGAGATAATTGAAGCAATTGAGAAGATTAACAACATGATGCAGGACATCGCTGCGGCAGTGGAAGAACAAACGGCTGCTGCAGATGAAATCGCCCAAGCCACGTCCGAAAACGCAAAGAATGTGGAAGCTATCTCCAATAACGTGAGAGTTGTTCACGAAAATGTTGAAAAAGTCGCGGGCGCAATTGAGCAAATCGCCGCAATGTCGCAGTCAATAGCTGCAAACGCTCAAAAGCTTAAAGAAGTAGTTGGAAGGTACAGAGTATGACAAAGCTTAAGATAAGTGCAAAGGGACAAGGCAAACTTTGTTTGAGGTGGTGTAACGAAAGCGAGTGATGCTGTATGACTTTGAAAGAGACACTGGCAAAAAAGTTTAGGCTCGTAATCGTGTTGTCAGTGGTGCCTATTTTTCTAGTTTATCTATTCGTCTTTTTTTATGTCTATCACCATTACATTCACCAAGTGAGAAAAAATTTCACTCTTTCGGTTGCGCAAATTGAGAAGGTCGCCACCGACTTTTTTATGAGTGAAGAAAAATCCTTCATCTACATGCTCGATAGAATATTTAAGAGGCTTGCAGCGGAACCAAACAAATTTGAGCACTTTCTGGCTAACTCGCTTGCAAGCTACGGTTTAGATGACTTGAATCGTTATACCTTAGAACAAATACCAGTGTCGCACGTTCCAGATTGTGTGAGAGATAGGTTAAGAAGTCCGGTTGATTACCTTCTGGAGAAGAAACTCACGAAAGATGGAATATTTACGTAAGAGTCCAATCAAAGTTCTATATCATGCGTCTGGATGAAAAAAGACTCAAAATTGACAGCGCTTTCTCTGGTACTGAATAACTTCTGCAGGGCTTGGGAATCGAATCTCTCGGGCTGTACGATGCAGACCTACATGAAGTCTTTTCTATCTTACAAAGACGCGTACAAGAAATAGAAAAAAGTAAGTTAAATGAATTACTGAAAGAAGTTCTAAGAGAAAGAGGTTTAAAGGTTCTTCACCGAGTTCCCACCGTTTTATACGCGGATGTACTCTTCATTGAGAATCGAAAAACAGTTTTAGCTCCCTTGGCCATCGTTGTTTCGTTTAACCTCGAAAAGATTCTTTATCCGTTCTTTATTGGTTTTGCTCTCATCATCTTGCTCACCTTGATTGTAACGCTCGTAGTATCACACACTTCGAACAAATTTTCCGAAGAAATCTCCAACCCATTTAAAGCACTCATTGAAACAATGAGAAAGACTTCACAGCGCGGAGAATTTTCTGAAGATGTCCTTCCCGATTCCAGAATTGACGAAGTTCGAGCGTTGCTGAAAGAGTACCAAGAACTAAGAACTGAGCTTTCAGCAGCGATGGAGGAACTACGCGCATCTAACGAGAATCTCCAAGAATCGTACAGGACTTTAGAGGAACTCTCGGCTAAGCTTGAAGATACGTACATGTCTTTTGCCAGACAATTGGCTCTCATTGCGGAAAGCTACGATGAAGAGACGGGAAATCACACTGAAAGGGTTGGAGGACTTTCAGCGTACCTCGCTAAAAAATTGGGGCTTCCATCCGAATTCGTTTACAAAATCAGGCTCTTTGCGCCGCTTCATGACATAGGTAAAATTCGTATACCGAAGGAGCTCATTAATAAAACAAGTAACCTATCATCCGAAGAGTTTGAAGAGATGAAAAAACACACGATTTATGGCGCCATGATCTTGGGTGACAGTGATTACTTCGATGTTGCAAGAAAAATTGCGCTTTACCATCATGAAAAGTACGATGGTTCCGGCTATCCGTTTGGCTTGAAAGGAGAAGAAATTCCCATTGAAGCCCGTATTGTTGCCCTCGTGGATGTTTATGATGCACTTTGTTCACACAGACCTTACAAGGAAGCGCTGACACACGAAGAAGCCCTTGAAATAATAGCAAAAGGGGACGGGCGAACCCGTCCCGAACACTTCGATCCAGAATTGCTGAAAATTTTCGTGGAAAATAGTAAGCAGATAAATGAACTTTGGAATAACTTGAACAAGCGAGGACTTAACGTTGTTGACACTAAAGAAGTTGTAAAGTGTGCCCAACATTTACTTACTTCTTAGTTCATTCACTATGCTTTCAAGTTTTCCCAACTTTTCACTTACGTACCCTAGTTCCTCTGCCAGTTTTGCCACCGCATCGTAAAGTTTTATTATATCAACATCTTGTTCGCCGAGTTTTTGAGCAATCTCGGAAAGTTCGCTTGTCAGCTTTTCAATCTCAGCTTTCATTGGCTCGAACATTTCTTCGACGTCCGAAATTGAAATTTTTGAGTTGGCTACTTCATAAACCATGTTCACGTATTCCTCTAAAAGCTCGAACCTATCTTTTATCCACGACTCAGCTTCGCCGTTTGTTTGCTCAATGAGCTTGGTCAATCTCGTCTCAAGTTCTTCCAGTTCTGAGCGATCCGCTTTGTTTGCCAAATTATCGTAGATGTTAACTATATCCTGGTCATGCAACTCGAGTTTCAAAGACAGCAACTCAAGTGCTTCATCCATACCGACGGTTATTTCGAGAACTTTTTCAAGTTCAGATAGTTTCTCAGTTAAGCTTCCAAGCGTTTCGTAAATTTTTAGTATGTCGCTGTCGTGAATATCGAGTGCTAGCTTAATATCTTCGAGAACGGTCATCCTCTCGCTTAGTTCATCGGTTACCGTTGCCATAATTTCTTCCTTGAGCTCGTTAAGGGAGACCTGAACGTAGAATGTCAACTTCTCTTCAAGCTCGGCGAGATTGGAGGAGAGTTCGTAAACGAGGCTGCTAATAGATGGGAGACCATTTTGTACTATACTTTCAACGTTAAGTAACCTGGTTTCCAGTTCATCGAGGATGGCTTGAATCTCTTCTCTGTAAGTTTCAATATCTTCGATTTGCGCTTTTGTTCCAAGGATTTCGTAGACCAAACTCAAGTTCTCCTCAAGGATGGATATTTTCTCGGCCAGTTCTTCAAAGTTGAATTCTGATTCTTCGAGAACTGTTTTTGTTTCCTCCAAACTTATGTCCCTTGCATCCACAATCTCACAACCGCATTCCTCATCGTGAACGTGTTCTTTACCTTCGGCAAGAACGAAGACGACCAAAATAACCGCTAAAAGTACTACGAGCCACTTCCTCATGTCTTTCCCCTCCCCTTGACGAGCATGGGAATATAAATGCTTTACTCCAAACTCAATTATATATCACTTTTCTAAAATTGGTGCCAAAGGGTTTTAACACACCTGTAACCCAGGTTAGAAGGCTTGAATTTAGAAAGAAAAGCCGGCGCATATGCGCCGGGAGTTTAATTCTTTTTTGCCTATCAGATCACATAACCAACTCTTCTCTTTGGAAGCTTTGTCTTAACTTCACCAAAAACAAGTACCATTTGATGTACAGGTTCGTGAGTTGGGGGCTTATAGTGGATTTCAAATCCGTGCTCTTTAAAAGTATCTTTTAGGGTTGATACATTCCGATAATCAGATTTTGAGATAACTAAGCTTCCTTGCGCAACGATGTTTGAGATTTCTCTCCAAAGTTCTTTCTCTCTGAAAAGTTCAAAATCTGGAAAACCTACCACGTATATCGGTCCCTTTTTCGGTCTCGGTACGTTTAGATTCTCAACCTTTCCAACCATTCCGACTATCAACGTCGGTGGAATTCCCCTGCCCATGTAAGTGTTGTATAGCGATGCGTTACCGGAAGCTACGCCAACGCCAGCAAATTCGCAAGCATCCTTAAGTCCTCTCATCTGAGCGGCAAGCCCCAAAGGCTCAACATCAGGATCAGGATAATTTATTCCGTCGGTGATGCCGATTGGTTTCGCACCAGAACTCAACGTCTTCCTCACACTCTCTAAAACTGTAATAAATGCTCCCCAGTACGGATCCTGAACCGCCAAATCTGCTCGGCTGTGAACCGTTAAAGAATAGCCAATATCTGAACCTTTTAGCCGCATAATTGCCGGTCCGAAACCAGGAAGCATAATCGTGTCCGTTCCAACCATATAGTCGTATCTTTCAAAAACTTCGCGTGCATTGACATCTTTGAATCTCATCCACTTGAACTTCGGCATGGGAGCCGGGGTGTATTCGTAAATTTCTTCTTCTGGAGCCTCCTCAAGCAATTTTGCCGGGACGTCCATTATGACCTCATCATTGTACATTGCTACGTACTTACCAGAATTGGTCACCTCAGCGACTACGTCAGCGAAGAGTAAGTGTTTTTTCGCTATTTTTATTACCTCTTGCGCTTTTTCAGGAGAAGTAACAACAGCCATTCGTTCTTGGCTCTCACTTATCAAAATCTCCAGCGGTTTCATATCTGGTTCTCTCAGCGGTACTTTGTCAAGATGAACAACAGCCCCCAATCCGGAGCGTGCGACAAGTTCACTTGTTGCCGATAGTACTCCACCGGCTCCAAGGTCTTGCGCACCTTCAACAAGCCCTTTTTCAACCATTTCGAGGAACGCCTCAATTAACAATTTCTCCGCGAATGGATCGCCCACTTGGATTGACAACTTCGTTGCCTTCTCACCTGTTAGATCCTCCGAAGCGAACGATGCACCGTGGATACCATCGCGTCCAGTAGCACCACCGAATATCACGATAACCTGTCCGGGTCGTGAGGCTTTTGAGGGTATCAAATGTTCGTGTCTTCCCACACCAACTGCCATGACGTTTACAAGTGGGTTGTGCTTATAAAACCTCGAAATCCGCAATTCACCGCCAACAGTTGGAACACCAATGGAATTCCCGTAGTCGGCAATTCCCTCTATTATCCCTTCTATTACCCTATCCATGTGGAGCGAATCCAATATAGCTGTTGGTCTTGCTCCCATTGCAAGCACGTCGCGAATGATACCACCAACTCCGGTTGCGGCTCCGTTGTAAGGCTCTATCGCACTGGGGTGATTGTGGCTCTCAATCTTGAAAGCCAAGAAGTGATAGTCATCCAGTGTCACAACTCCCGCATTTCCCCCTATTCCAACTTTTGGCAGCTTTCGAATATAACCCTTTGTATGCGAGTAACCACAGTGTTCGCTCCACATTACGGTGAATGCTTCGATTTCAACTCTCGTTGCTTTACGTCCAAGCTTACGTTCCAAAATATCTAAGTACTTCATCTGGGAATTCCTCCCTAGTTGCCTCTTAAGAAGTTGTAAATCGACAAGAACACTCTGAGTCCATCATCTGAGCCAAGGTTCTTTTCAACAGCTCTCTCTGGATGGGGCATCAGACCAAATATGTTACCCCGAAAGTTTGAGATGCCAGCAATTTGCTCATCTGAACCATTCACATCTGAAGTGTACCTGAGAACTACGTTAACGTCTTCCGTTTTAACATACCTTCCAAATCCGTGCGCGATGGGAAGACGGATTCTTTCACCTTTCAAAAAATACCTCGTGAATGGATTACTGTTATCAACGACTTCAAGTTCAACGATCTTGCAGATAAAACGCCCACTTGAATTCTGAAGTAATGCACCGCTTAAAAGTTCCATTTCCAAGAGAATTTGGAATCCGTTGCAAATACCGATTACAAACCCGCCGTTTTCAACAAACTGCCTGATTTCATTTGCAATTGGCTCGCGTGCTGCGACGGCCCCGACACGCAAGTAATCACCGTAGGAAAAGCCTCCAGGAAGCACTACCAAATCAGCATTTATCTTGCTACGAACATCGATAAACTCGGTATCAAACCCCACGTACTTTAGTGCCCAAAGGGCGTCCCTGTCGCAGTTACTCCCGGGGTACACTACCACTTGTGCCCTCGGGCAGCTCATATCCTTCTCACCTCGTATGTCTCGGTGACGGTGTTCACAAGAATACGCTCACAAGCTGCATGAACCATTTTCAAAGCTTCCTCTTCATTTTCCGCTTCAACCTCGATTCGAATAGATTTACCAAGTCTGAGCAACGTGACGGGAATCTGGTACTCCTCGTTGAGTACACGTTTTATCGTCTCACCTCGTGGGTCCCTGACGTTACTTTTGTACTGAATGTCGATCATAAACTGATACTTCGGCATAGTTCCAACACCACCTTGTATCTTTCCATAGGGTCTCCCAAATCTCTTCTGTAAACATCCTTGTCAAATATTTCTCCAGCTTTGCGTAACCTCAGTGTATCAGGCGAAATTTCATCACCCAAACATACATTTCCGTCCTTGTCCAGTCCATATTCAAACTTAATATCCCATAACTCGTAACCATGACCTTGGAAAAATTCCTTCAAAATCGTTGCTGTTTTCACAGCTTTGTCCATCAACTCCTGTGCAACCTTCCTGGAAGTAATCCCTAAGGTCTCAAGATGTTCAACGCACACGAGTGGGTCATGCAACGAATCACTTTTGTATGTGAATTCCACAAGTGGTTGTGGTAGCTCTTCTCCCTCAATACCTCCGTACCTTCTAATAAAGGAACCAGCTTTTTTGAAACGAACGATAACTTCGAGAGGAAGCATCTTTAACTTCCTGGCTTTTATCTTCCTTGGGGGTATGAATTCCAAGAACATATTATAAACACCTTTCTCAGATAGCATTTTCATCAATCGTGCTGTAACTTCCGCGCAAATGCTCCCCTTATTTAGCAAAACATCGTGCTTTGCACCATCTCCGGCGGTGATATCATCTTTAAAGTGCAAAATGACTACATCACCCACATCCTCAACGATTTTCGTCTTTCCCTCGTACATCTCATTCAACCTCCGTTCCTTCCAAATCCTTCCTCCACTTCTTTAGCTTTTTCGAGAACCTTTTCATACATCTCTTGACGATAGCGTTCAAGCTTTTCTGCAAGTTCTGGATATTTTATTGACAAAATCCTAACTGCGAGTAGGCCAGCATTTTGCGCGTTGTTAATAGCTACCGTTGCAACTGGAACGCCTCGCGGCATTTGAACTATCGAAAGCAATGAATCCAAACCATCAAGAGAAGAGCCTTTCACAGGCACTCCGATGACGGGTAATGTTGTGAGCGAAGCAGTCATCCCAGGTAAATGTGCAGCACCACCTGCCCCCGCAATAATAACTTCTATCCCTCGCTTACGGGCAGTTTTCGCGTATTCGTACATCCTTTCAGGAGTTCTGTGTGCTGATACGATAGTAATTTCATACGGCACACCAAACTCCTCGAGAACCTTAGCTGCTTCCTTCATCACGTGCAAATCCGAGTCACTGCCCATTATAATCCCGACCTTTGGCTCATTCATATCTTCTCATCTCCTATTACTTTCAACCTTTCACTCACAAAACTGGCTATCTTTCGGACTTCGTTGATATCCTTACCAACTATTGTAACATGCCCCATCTTTCGGTATGGATTGGTTTCTTTCTTCCCGTAGAAGTGAACATGAACTCCAGGAATTTTCAAAACTTCTTCAATGCCAAGGAGGATAGGTTTTCCTTTGTATCCAGGCTCACCAAGCAAATTTACCATCGCGGCCGGGAGAATTTGCTCAGTGCTTCCAAGAGGTAAGCCAGTTATAGCACGTATGTGTTGTTCGAACTGGCTCGTCACACAGGATTCGATTGTATGGTGACCAGAATTGTGCACGCGCGGTGCAATTTCATTCACAAAAATCTTTCCTTCCCGAGTTACGAACATCTCAATCGCGAAGACCCCAACACCATCCAGTTCGTCGACAATTGAAATTGCCAATTCTTTGGCGACCATTTCAATTTCTTTTGCCAATTCGGCAGGTGAAAAAAGCATCTCGAGAACGTTTGCACCTTCTTTAAAGACCATTTCAACGACAGGATAAACTGCTATCTGGCCTCGAATACCACGAACGACCACCACGGAGATTTCTTTTTCTATTTCAACAAACTCCTCCGCGTAAGACGGACAATTAAGAAGCTTATCGAGGTCTTCGATAGATCTTACCACCACAACACCACGACCATCATAACCACCGTACTGAGCTTTCTGAACAAACGGAAAACGTAGTCGATGAACATTACTTGTATCCAGTTCCCAAAAATCCGGAACCGGAAATCCTTTCAACCTCAAAAAGACTCGTTGCTTAAGCTTATCATTGATGAGACTCAAAATGTGTGGTTGCGGATACACTGGATAACCATCGCTTTCGAGTTTTTTCAACGCTTCGGTATTAACATGCTCTATCTCATACGTTACAACATCACTTTTCTTGGCAAGCTCAAAAATCTTCTCCTCATCCATGAGGCTTCCAACTATTAACTCCTTACAAAAAGAAGAAACGGGGCAACTGGGCGAGGGATCCAGTGCCACCACCTCAAAGCCAAGTTTTGAAGCACTCTGTGACAACATCTTGCCCAGTTGCCCGCCACCAACAATTCCTAGAGTTACCCCCCACGGCTTTATGCACTCACTTCTCTCCAGCATCCGCTATCACCTGTGAAACTCTCAATTTTCCAGCTTCTCGGGAATCAATAAATTAGCCACTATGCCAACTATTGCCGCCAATGCCATTCCCTTAAGTTCAATCGCGCCAATCTTTATTGACGCCCCACCAATACCAAGAGTCAGGATTAGAGCTGCAATAATTAGATTCCTTGATTTCGAGAGGTCAACTCTTGCTTCCACGAGCGTCCTCACGCCTATTGATGCAATCATTCCGAACAGCACAAGACTGACTCCGCCTATCACAGCTGTTGGTATTGTTTGAAGAACCGCGCCGAACTTAGAAATGAAAGCAACAGCTACTGCAAGTAATGCAGCTCCTCTGAGGATCGAGGCATCGTAAACTTTCGTAATTGCGAGCACTCCGGTGTTCTCACTATAGGTTGTGTTGGCTGGTCCTCCAATCAACGCAGCTATCATTGTCGCAAGTCCATCTCCAAGCAAGGTCCTGTGAACACCAGGCTCTTCAAAGAAGTTCTTTCGAACCACGGCGCCGTTAGTAGTGATATCTCCAATGTGTTCCATTACAGTTACAAAAGCAACAGGTGCAATAATGCTAATTGCGCTCCAATCGAACTTTGGGAACATAAATTTTGGTAGGCTAAACCATTGAGCGTTTCTAATAGGAGTAAAATCAACTATACCAAGCACGGATGAAGTAATGTAACCAACGACTACTCCGGTTAGCACGGGAATGAGCGAGAAGAACCCCCTAAACAAGGTTGCACTAACTATTACCGTTAACACAACGACAATGGCCACAAGCCAATTTGACGAGGCCATATTAACCGCAACAGGACTCAGTCCCAAGCCTATCACCACAATCATTGGGCCAGTTACAACAGGAGGGAATAGCTTCTTTATCGTATCAGGTCCAGCTAATTTAACAAGGAGGGCAAACGCAAGGTATACCAATCCAGCTATCACGATACCACCGAGCGAATAACTGATATCACCAAACTTCTCCTTCACCGTCATTACCGGAGCTATGAACGCGAAACTTGAGCCTAAAAAGACAGGAACAACTCCTCCGGTTACAAAGTGAAACACGAGAGTTCCTAATCCAGCTGTAAACAATGCGACTAACGGATCAAGACCAGTTAGAAGGGGAACAAGTACCGTTGCACCAAACATTGCAACAAAATGCTGGAGGGAGAGAATAAACCGCTTTGAGAGGGGAAGACTTTTTGCGGAAATAACGGAAGAATCAGGAGAAAGGGTTAAAACATCGAGCTTTTCCATGCTTTTTTCCTCCTTTCTCGCCTCACAGGGCGAAATTAAAGGATTCCACATCTTAATCTTACCAGAGAAACCTTTAAAAGTCAAGCACGCTCTTATTCCATTCTTCGAATAGTCGTAGACATTCACTTTTATTGTAACTATCAATTCCTACCAGGATGGGAAGTCTGCATATGAATTATATCGTACCATGAACCAAGAAAGCTATCTTCTAAAAAGCAAAAGAATTCGTTCGCAAAGTATTTGAATCCGATGGCCGGAATGTATCATGAACTGCTAAGATAGCACACCCTATCCTGTATAGCTCTCTAATCGAGTTTGGTTGGAGGAAATGAAAAATAATTGAGAACCTGAAAAAACGAGGTCGTCTTACTTTATGAATGTGCACACGTTTAAAGGGTTTACGAACGATATTTGCGATAGCTTCAAGGATATTGATGGATTAAATCATTTGCAAGCTACACCTCCGAGCGAAATGAATTACTAAATGAATTACTAATTGAATCTTATTTGATGTAGCTCGTTTTTTCAAATATCATTTCTTACTTTGGGCGGGCTGCTAAGATAAATTTAAAAGCACATAGCTGTAAATGAGGTTGATGAGACTTTGAGAAAATAAGCTACTCAGATTCAGGGAATTGGAAAGCATCTATTTAAGTGATACGCCCTTTGAAAAATGCTGCCAAAATTTAATGTTGATTATTGATTTACTTCTGATATAAGTTTAGGAGCAGTTTTTCCTAATTATTGGAAAACAAGCTTCAACCGCATTTAGTTGTATAAAGCTACAATTTTGCTCGAACTAAGGGATGTTTCATTGCAAGCGTTTAGTACGATTTTCAAATCAACGCTTTCGTTGTTTTTGCTTTTACAACGTATGTAGTAAGTTAAGCTTTCTGAACATTAGCTACTGGGTCAAAGTTTATCCTTAGTACCAATGCTTAAGATTGCAGATGCATAGAAGTTTTTTCATTCATCCAAATTCTACATATTCTACATATTATAACTTAAAAGCAAATAAACGAAGAATTGGGTTTGCGGGAGATTAAGTGACCATTATCTTCGTAGTTCTATATGTCTCGGTAATATGATGCTAAGTCCCTCGACTAACGCGTTGTTTACAGCGTTCCTAAGTATCTCTTCGAGTTCTCTGAAGTTCCCCGGGTAGTCGTAATTTTCCAATATGTTAATTGCTTCAAGGGAAATTTTGTCGACTGCGTAGTTACCATTTTCATCGACAGGATTGATTATAGGATTAAGCAAAACAAAGTTTACAAGAAAGCGAATGTCCTCCTTTCTTTCTCTAAGAGGTGGTATGTATAACTTATACTTGAATCTGTGATACAAATCACTTCTGAAATTGCCAACCGCAATTTCTTTCTTGAGGTCTTTGTTTGTTGCTGCGATAATGGAAACTGGGGCAAAGATTCCACCCTTGTCGAACCCCAAAGGTCTTACCATGTAATCGTCCATGTAGATTAAGAGTTTTGCCTGAACTTCTGGAGGTACCTCGGCGATTTCATCAAGAAAGAGTATACCAAAGATATTTTCCAATATTATTCCTAGTTTGTCATCTTCAGCACTAGTATATGCTCCTTTCACACTTCCGAAGAGTGCCCCGTCAACTAACTCTTTACCGATATTTACCAGTGAGATTCGCTTGAAGTGAGTTTGAAAAGCTTCGTCATTTAGTACACTTCTTGCGATAATTTCGGCTATAAGAGATTTTCCAGTTCCTGTTTCACCTTCGATCAATAGTGATGGTAAACTAAACACTTTGTGGTTTTTAAGTAGTTCTTTTTTGCACTTTTCCAGTTCTTTTTGAAGGCTTTCATGAATTTTTTTGCTTGTTATTTCGTATCTTTTGCAATAGGTACTTCCCCCGTCGACTGCCAAATGATTATTGTGGGCATAATTTGGAAAGTAAGTTCGGTAAACTCGCCTAAAATCTTGGATTATCTTTCTGAGTGCTCTTGAAAAGGACTGCATTGTCGGATCGAGGAATATCGACACGAATTTAATTCTTTCGTAAACATGCTTTGGGTCGTTGATTTTTACTGAGAATTTCCAATTCTTAATGATTTTGTATGGAACCTCTTGATAATACTTTCCATCCTCGAATTTTAGTCTATAATTTTGCTTTCGCAAACTTTCTTTGAGAAGCTTTTCGAGTTTTCCCTTTTCCTCGAATTCGACTTTTAATCTCTCCTTTCTGAAAACCCCTATAATTTCAAGTTCGAGAAAATGTTCGAAAAGCTCAGCTTCAAATTGTTTCTCGAATATAACGATAATTTCTTTCTCCTTAAGCTTTTCGAGGTATTTTTCCTCAAGTCGACCTATATACAAAAAACACTCATCTAAATCTTCTGGCGCTGACGTTATCATATTTTCGAGATTCATTTTTTCGTTTTTAATTGCGAATTGTGTATCCAAGCTTTTCAAGATTTCCATTATAACGTCAGTTAAATCGTTTTGCACGAATATTTTTTTCATGTTTCCCCTCCTTAGCTTTTTTTGCAGAAAAACTCGTAGTATTCTTTCAAGACTTTCATCGCCCTCTTGCTGTGCTGCAGTGCGTCCAATATGTTTAGCTTTTCATCACTAATTATTCCTACCTTTTTGAAAAATTTTTCGCAAAATTCTTCAAATGTTGTGACGTTTTCAAAGTCGTTGGCATTCAGTTGGTTGATTTCGTCTACATGCTTGAGAATTATACTTCGAAAAATTCTGTAATACTTATCGTCAGCTGGTTCATTTTTTCCTCTTTTTCGTTTCATCATACTCAATGTGATAGTTTCAAAGTTTGGTAACAAAACGATCGACTTACTAAGTTGGCCACGCTTAACTTCAAACAAGTCGCTCGTAGTTCTTTCGTCTGTGAGGAGGTGTAGTAGCTTTTCTGAATCGAGTTTTTCAAAATACGGAAAAGATTTTATAGCGTTAATTAACCCCTCGGCTATCGCAACTTGGGAAAAGTTTATGATGCGATACCCTCTTTCTGTTTTAACGATTGCACACGTAAACTCCTTACTTGGCAAAAGGCCAACTTCAGGATTCAGTTGGATGGCTTCAAGTTCTTCGCTGAGCTTACTTTCCGTATAACTTTGATCGTCATTGTCAATAGGCTCACTAAGCTCAGGAGAGATGGTATTATCTGTTCTATCTGTTGAGCCAATTACCTCTTCAAGAGAGGGTTTAGTGATTAGTTTATTGCCTGGCTTTGGTGATCTAACAATTCGCTGTTTCATTTTCATGTACACCTCCTGAAGAAAGCGTACTCTACTCTCGGATGGGTTTCGATGTATTCCCTTCCTATTTCAAGTTCTTTTAAAACATCGAGACCTCTTTCAAAAGACATACAAGTGAGAGGTCCACGTTTTTCCAAGTTGAAGAAGTATTCGTTTACTGACATAATTCCCTCAGTTCTCAATTGCTGAGCAAGATTATAAAGAAGTTCAAAGTAAAGCGATACTGAATTTAGTTTTTCCAGTAAAGACTCATTCATATCGTTGTAGAAGTCCTGCTCAATGCCTTCAAGAAATTCCTGGTAAGATCTTGCACTAAATGCCCTACGAAATACAGAAGCGCTGACTCGCCCCATACTCAGTCCTCTTCCACCAGTGTGAAAAGTCTCCATAGAAAGTTGCGTTCCACGCTCACCAATAACATGGCCTGCCGAAATTCCTATATATTCTCCTTCACTGAAATCTATGAGCTTTGAAATGTCTTTTCCGCACCATTTTGCACTAACAGCGTACGTGTTGTCTTCGTGTGGAACAACCTTTGGTGAATAAATCCAAAAGTGATCTGGTACTTTATCTTCATCATCGACGAAAATAGTTTTGCCATCTTCAGTTAAGATCCATCTGTACATGAACCTTGACTTACCAAACACGTTGCATACTTTTATATCATTTCCTCCGTTCAATGTACGTTTGTACAACAATTTGCTTAAATCAATCTCATGCAGTACGTAATCTTGCAAGTTTTCTCTAACTCGAATACTTCCAAGGAACTCCACAAGTTTTCTTGTGAAATAACCTGCCTCTGCAACTCTAAGCTTCTTATCTATAAGCGTTCTCCTGGCTCTTTTCACGATGCCAGCATCCGGATCAAAATATTGCTCAACCGGAACTCCTTTCGCAAATCCTCCCTGGATAGTTATGCCTTCTCCGGTGTCTATCTTTTCGTAAAGTTGCACATACTGCTTTTGGTTTCCACGACACTTCGATCGAATGATTTTTCCCATGCTTTCGTTTTGGCTAAGTATTTCAAAGATGCTGAGTGTTAAGTTTTCTTCTGTTGCGCGTTTTAGATACCTTCCAATAACAACTTCTCTAAGATATTTCTTTATACCATCATAATTGCCTGCAAGAGCGAGTTCTCTTATCACATTGCCCAGTTCTTTTTTCATTGCTCCCTTGTCTTTGCCTGTTTCAATGTAATAGCCGTAAACCATGTCTTGATCTGTGGAATATATCAGCTCACCACTCCCAAGTTTGAACGGATTTTTTGATGGCATCATTTTTCTAATCTCGTTTTTGATCTCTTCATCCTGCTTTGAAGGAAAGTAAACTGCCATTGTGTCTCCGTCAAAATCGGCGTTAAACCCTTCGCAAACATTTATTGGGAGCCCTATTGTGTAATTCTCCCAGAATACAGGTTGGAAACCTTGAAGTGAATGTCTGTGTAGAGATGGTTGTCGGTTAAGAATAACGAGAATTTCCTGGTCTTCGACAAGTTTATTGAGAAATTTTGCTACTTCTTTCCTTGATCTCACATCACCATTTAAAGCATTTTGCAACTTATCTTCCTCAAAAACTTCCAAGAGTTCTTTTTTTAGCCATGTAATTCCGAAGTCAACAGGTAAGGCAACTTTGTCAATATCAAACTCCTTAACGCCTAGTGATTCCAAGTTGTCAACAGGCAATGGAGAAATTACTGCACGACCTGAAAAGTGTAAGCGTCGCGCAATCACAAGGTTTCTTATGTAACCATCTTTTGTTAGGAGCAGTCTTGTGAGGAATTTCCTTGAATTAGCAACGAAGGTTCCTTTGTTTTCCTTTAACCTTAAAATGTTTAACAATTTCTTGTTCAACCTTTGGAAATATTGTTCGATTTTCCTTTCTGCCTTTAGTTTAAATATCTCGTTTATGTTCTTGGTAAGCGCGATTCCAACGTATTTTTTAGATTCACCACCTATCTTTTTGCCACTTAAATCAACCCTTAGGAAGGTTCTCCAATTCGGTTCGAGCTTTTCCACAACGTCGTCGTGCTTATCCATAATTTGGAGGACTCTAAGCGCATACTTCTGAAGTTCCTCAACGGATTTTGGTGCCTTTGGAAATTCACTCAATAGTGTCTCGATTTCTTTGCAAAATGCTTCGAACTTGTCTTGCATTTTCGACTGTTCGATAGAAATCTTAGCCAACAAGAACTTTAGCGTCATCGGGTTAGAGGTTCTCACGAAAGCTCGTGCGCATGTTGATAGGTAAGTTTCGAGTACTTCTTCGAGTTTTGTAACGTTGTCCTCTCTTGCTTGTTCAAGTGGTGCGTACTCAAACTTAGTCCTCAGACATTTTGTTGTGTTGAATTTCAAGCCGCAAGTTTTTTCAAAAACTTTGTTTAACAGTTCTTCCGGAAAAACGTTCAAGTGACTCGCTTCGGCTAAGTGGTCTTCAGAAAGGTTTTTGCTTGCGAATAGTTTGATAAGCCTTTTATTTCCGTATGAATATAAAGACCAAAATTCGAGTTCACCGAATCTTTGGCCACCGTTTCTGGATTTTCCCTTTTTCGGTTGGCCAGTTAGCTCGCTTTCCGATGCGAGTGAAACAACATGCAGTTTATCTCTAACACAATGATCAAGTCTCACGATGTACTGATAACCAACTGTTAGCCTCCACTCGTGACCCTTATAAAGAACTTTGAACCTACCATAGTCGTCAGCCCCAATAGATTTAAGGGCTTCAAGAAGTTTTGAATTTTTGTCAAAAACGTTTTCCAATGGAGAGATGATTTCAGGGATTTCTTTGAAATTTGCAAACCTTTGTGCAACTGTAACATGAGTTTCATAGAGTTGTCCAAGGTTCATCCTGGAAACTACTCCCAAGGGACTTAGTATTACATCGATTGTTTTTTCTTCACCAGCTATAAGGGCCTTAGGCATTTCTTCGTCTGGTAAGACGAGGGAGACCACACCTTTGTTACCATGACGTCCCATTAACTTGTCGCCAACTTCCAAAGGTTTTTCGACTTCGAAGGTGATTGATATATCAATGAAGGTACCATCCAGAAACGAACTTTCGTACGGGGCAGGAGGTATCCATGGGATACTTACAACTTTGGCTTTATATCTTCCTTCGTAAGTATAGATTTTTTCGATATTTCCTGGGCTGTAAATAACTTTGAACAATTGCTTGCCAAAAAATACTTCGTCGCCTTCTTTAACTAAGAACCTTATTCGTACAGAAGGTGCTTGCTTTTGATCCTTTCGCTTTTGCCCTCTGTAAATCCATTCTCCCTTCTCAACTTTCGGGTTCTTATCATTTTCGACGGCAACGGTGAATTTTTCTTGTTCCGTCCTTTTGACCGTCATTCTCTTAGCAAAACTTTTCGAGACCACTATCCCATCTTCGAAGTTGAATCCGAAAAATAGGCCATACGCAACAAGAGCATTGACACCTAGATTTTCCTTTTCAGCGCCTGTTTTTAAGAATGGAGGTTCAGCACCGAGAACTTGAATAGCTTGTTTTAAGTTCTTTGAACCCATAAGCATTCTCGCACCGTCTGAATGCAGGATAAACGGGATCTGTTTTGTTGCGAGCGAAAGTAAACTCGTTGTCTGTTCCTTAAGGATTTTCGAAGGCTGATTTTTCAACTCGGCTTTTATTTGGGAGTTAACAATCTTCAAGTTTTGAAAATCATATTCTAGATCATCTGAATCAACCACCGTTAACGTAAGGCCTATTTTTTCAGTTTCTGGAGTTTCAAGAAGGTCGACAATTCCTAAATGACTAACGTTTGGATAACGTATGATTTCTGGAACTCTCTCGTTTGGATAAACCACCTTTCGCGGGTTGGATATATACTCTACCATGTTGTTTTTGTCTGGTAAAAAGAAAACAGGAATCTTTTGCCAGACGTAACGTACTGAGTTGTTTGCTTCCTCTTCTTCAGCTCCAAAAGAATAGTAGCGGAAGTAAGAAACCCCGAGGTGTAACGCAAGTCTATTAAATCTGTAAGAAGATTGGGAAAGTTTCGTGTTCTTGTGTGAGAATTTTTCAAACCACACTGTGAGCAAAGTCGAAAGCCATGCTAAGTAATAACCTTGCAAAATTATCGCATGGTCAAGGTCAAGACCTGATTTCCGTCTCCGATATTCGCTCCTTTCATCAAGTTCACTTTCAAATTTTTCTACTTCATCTCCGTCTTCTTCGTTAACCTCTACCAGGTCTGGGATGAACTTATCGAAAACAACAAATGGAGAAAAAACTTCACGACCGAACGCTCTGAAGTACCCATGTTCGTTAGGAATTAGCAATAGGACGTCCGGAATAATACTATCATACTCGAATGCATAATCGCCGTTGCTGTTTATGAAAACTAAGTTCATAACTTTACCAATCACAGCTCCGTTTTCGTCGAATACGTATCCTCCGTCGTTTAAATTTGCAAGAACCTTGATGTTGCCTGCCGCAAGTTCTCCAAGTGCAAGGTTAAGTTTGTGAGTAGCTGTACGTTTTGATGCTAAAAAGCTGCCCATTTTTTGAATAAAGCCATCGATTAACACCTGTGGATCGAGATTTTGAAACTGACGAAATAGTTTCACCGAATCCCCCCTCTTTGAGTGTCATTCCCTCGGAAAGATTATACCACAACCTGTGTCTAATAAAACTTAAACTTGCTCATTTCCAATCTCTTTCCACTGTCTGATGAAAAGCTCTGTCAAATTGCAGTATATTAATTGTCATAAGTAACTTGGAGAGGAAGGTTTTTTCTGTTAGGAAGGGAGGGATAGAATGACCGATGAAATAAGCTTAAAACAGAAAGCCATTGCTCTTGAAGAAAGTTTCAAATTTAGGCAGGCTCTTGAATTATACAAAGCCTGCGAAAATGTTCTTACAGTTGAAGACGGGAGTCTCTTGAGATATGCAAAGTTACTTTTTGAATTCCAGGAATTTCAAAAAGCCAAAGAAGTTTTTGAAAGAATCATTTTAAATTACCGATACGTCAACAAGGAACTCTTGAAAATGCTTGCCGAAGTATACGAGCACCTTGGTATGGACGAAAAGGCCCTATTAATTTACCAAAGGCTTGGTGAGAAAAGAAAAGTTTTTCATCTCCGAAATGAACAAAGTTTCCTCAGGCCGAATCAAGTTTATGTGAATAAATTCCTGGAGCTTTTTGCTGGAAGAGAGGACGTTTTCGCTGTCCAAACTGAAAATGGGTACTATCCCGTCAGACGAGCGCTGAGTGAAGCTGATGTAGTTGAACACTTCATGGGGAAAAAAACATTAGGGATATACGTTCTTCGTTCGGATGATACCGTTAAATTTGCAGCATACGATGTGGACGTTAAAAAGGGAGCTATTGGAACTGTAGAACAAGTACTACCTGAATGTCAAGCAGTTGCAAAGCAGTTGCTAAAAGCTCTTGAAAGCGAAGGTTTGATGGCTTACCCGGAGCTCAGTGGAAATAAGGGCTACCATATTTGGCTGTTTTTTGATACTACGATTTCGGCGTACAAGGTTAAGCTTGTTCTCGAAAAGATAGCCGCTCAAATAAATTTACCAGATAGTGTCAACGTGGAAATTTTCCCAAAACAAGCTCAAACAAACGGAGGTTTAGGTAATCTTATCAAGGCTCCTTTGGGCATTCACAGGAAAACGGGAAGACGTTGTATTTTTCTGAACCAACAGTTTGAAGAGATTGAACAACAAATGGATTTCTTGCTTCAAATCCGCAAAAATAGTGTGGATTTGATCAAAAAACTCTTCCGTGAATACTCGACCTTCGAATCGGAGGTGGAAAATCATGGTGGAAATCAGGAAAAGGCGTCGACAACAACTTGCCAGAAGATTAATTCAGAAAAGAATCTTACTGAATCGAAACGCGCCCCGAAAATTGACGAGGTCACGAAGAAAGAACTTCGTCGGCGAATTGCCCAAGAAAACGACCCGACGCTACTTGCAGCGCATTCTTGTACGATTATTTCTCAAATCATCCAGAAAATCGACAAGGTCGCGTATATCGATGACTTTGAAGAAATGATACTTGTCGGAACTTTCAAATATCTCCCAAACGGTACAACAATTTTGGAAAGAATTTTGAAAAAAACAATAAATTACTCGTCCGAAAGATTAAATAAACTGTTAGCGCGCTCTGGACAACTTCCCATATCTTGTGAAGAAATAAAAAAACGTGTTTTGACAACAGGTCTGGCACTTGATCTCTCTAGATGCACTTGCAAATTTACCCAAATCCTTAACACGCCATTGAATTATCTGTCACCGGATGCTTATCTTCAGCACATTGACGAAAAAGCTTTAACATTGAAGCTAATAGAAAAAATGCAGGAAAAAGCCACCTTAGAACAGGAAATACAAAATTTAAAAGCAATTCTTGCTTCCAAAATAAACGACGAAATTAAAACAGAGAGCTTCATCCTGAGAAAGTCAGAAAATGGTGAGCTTGAAATCAAATTCTTCTGATCTCGCAAAACTGGAGGGAAGGACCATGATGTATGTTATTAGTTACGACATAACTGACGACAAACGACGCCAGCGCTTAGCAAAATATCTTGAAAGTTATGGGGTAAGAGTTCAGTACAGTGTTTTTGAAACAGAGCTCAACGAACAGCAACTTAATTCGATGATAAAGGGTATCAAGAAGAAGATAAAGCTCTCCGAAGATACAGTACGGATATACCCGATTCAAAAAGACTTGCGTGATCGAATAGTTACATTAGGGATTGACAAGGGCCGCTTTTATGACAACGAGTTTTACATAATCGGTTGAAGCTTTCCATCAGGAGGGATGTTGGTGTTGAGTGTTAGTATATTCGTAACTTCACGCTGTAATTACCAATGTGCTTTCTGTTATCGGCACATCGACAAGGGCGACATGACTTTTGAAAGGGCAATTCAAGTCCTCGGCCATTTAAAATCATTATCACTCGTGGAAGGGGTTAACCTAAAAATTTCGTTCGCTGGAGGAGAGCCAACTTTGGTTCCTTGGATCTCGAACGCCATCGCTTATGCAAAAAAGTTAGGCTTCAAAACAGAGCTGATAACAAACGGTACAAATCAAATTTCTGAGGAGTTGTTAAAATTCTTAGACGTTATAGCCATAGATATTGATTCTTTACGGGAAGAAACAAACTTAAAACTTGGAAAGTCAAGGATCCACGTGTTAACCGCTGAAAACCTAATACAAAGAGCAGCTAAACTTAATCTGAAGGTGAAGATAAACACCGTAGTGACAAAGTTGAACATCTTGGACATTGTGGAAGTAGCAAATTGGATAAGAGGAAGAAAAAATATCTATCGTTGGAAGATATTCCAATTTCTCCCGTCATACGGATTGGCAAAAGTAAATGAGAGCGTCCTGAAAATTTCAAAGGAAGAATTTAAAATGTTGGGCGAAAAGATTTCAGAAATGATGAAGGACTGGGAAGGTCAACTCGTAATTGAAGATAATGAATACATGTCCTCGGCATATTTCTCAATTGACCAAACAGGTTCATTTTATGTTGCCAGACTCATTGATAACAAGTACGAGACCATCACCCTCGGTAGAGTAGAAGATTTTACATTCAAAAAACTTCTTGAATCAGGGGTTATCTCCAAAGAACTGGTTGAACAGAGAATACAGCTTAACAAGAAAGTGTTCTTGGAATGAGGTCACGGAGAATAAAAAAAGGAGGTGATTATAGTATGGCAAATGCTGTATTGCTAAATCTTTTCCCATTAAAAATTGATTCGAAAGTACGACGACTCTACTTTTACAATCCCGGTGCAGAGCCAGAGGTCTTTGCGAGTAACCTGACGAGAGTGAACCACATAAGATTCCAATCGTCGAAAGATCTCGTGTGGGTGGAAATTCCTGAAGTTAACTTAAAACTTGTACCAACTGATGTTTACAAATTCAAGCTTGATAAAGAAGATTTAATCGAAAACGATGAAAGATTATTTTTTAAAGCGTTTTATGCTTACATCACAAAACTTTTCAGAGACAACGGATACTCAAAATTACATCGAAGAGGAGAGTATGTAAAACTCACACCTCTGTGGAGACTTTCTAGTAATCCAGAGATATCGTGCTACGCTTCCTACAGAGTCCGATTATACAACATCGAGAAGAAGTATTACGTTTCCATCTCTCCAAGATTCTTGTTTTTGTCATCAGAGCCTGTTTTGACTTCACCTATTAAGGGAAGCTATGTTTTTAACATAGAGACTGGAAAGTCATATCCATTAATTGAGTTGGAAGCTGATAAAATAAAGATACTAGTCAACGAAAAAGAAGTTGAAGTCAAAGTGCCGGAAAACTACTACTTTAACTTTTCAGTAATCGAAGCCGAAAAGTTAAATTTTATTAAAGAATTGCATCAGATATATAAACAAAAGACAAACGAATTTTACCAACGCATTCCGTATGATTTGAATTTTTTGCAATTAGTAGTTGATTTTGACAAGCCATTAGAAATCTCTTGTGAAAAAATTCTCATTACTTCAAACGAATTCTACTTCCGGGAAGGGACCTCAAACAAAGTAAGCGAAATATTCAAATTGCACCCTCTTAAGAACAACGAAGACCTTAGAATTGCATTATTTTTTTCTTCAAAGGCTCAACTCGCCGAACTAGTGCCAACCCTTAAAGTCATCTTTGCGAAAGGCCACCTGCTTTCTAAAGCTTTGGCGGATCTTGACTTTAAAAGATTGACTTTAGTTGAGAATCCAACTAACCATCAGCCATATTTTCTTTACGACCCTGAAAATTTAAAGCCACTTGACAATGAAGCACTTAAGAAAGTTGAAGGTAAAACGTACGCTATAGTTATACTTGACAAATACTACGGTAACCTTGTTCCCCTTATCGCATCTTTTCCTAAAAACTTTGTGCTTTTGCCTATTCTGAAAGAAAACCTTATCAAGAAGCAGCCTTATGTAATAAACAGTTTCGCGTACAAGATACTGAACTTCACGGAGAATGCTCAACCATACACTGTTAACGTCCCATCAGGAACGTTATTTGTCGGTGTTGACCTCTCACATGAAAATTTGTTAAAAAAGAGTCATTTTGCGATATCTGCTGTTGATCATCTTGGAAAAGTTTTATATGTTGGCGTGAAGAGAAATTTGCAGCTTAGTGAAAGATTTAACGAAGAAATTCTCGTTGAATATTTCCAAAGAATTTTTGAAAGATACAAAAATCGTCACAGTAGAGCTCCAGCAAGGGTGATAATCATACGCGATGGCTTGTGGCTTGAAAATACTGAAAGAATAGCGGAGGAACTCAAAAAGTTTATGAACGAAATTGCTCTAGTCGAAATTGTGAAAAACTCAGTTATTAACTCTCTTTCAAATTTACAGGAGCACGTCATAAAAATTACAAGCGAAACATGTGTTTACTTTCCGAGAGCATACCACAACCAAAAAGGTGTGGAAATTCGAATCCGGATTAACAACACGGATATTGATAACGATGAAATTATGAAGACAGTTTACAAAGCAACGATTTTGTACCACCCAACACCATATACAACCCTGAGAATACCATATCCCCTTTACATTACTGACAAGATTGCGCTCCTTGGAGACGAATGGAAACTCTATGTTCCATACTTCTTCTGAACGCTACCTTGAGACCTTTTGGAGGGTGATGATGATGATAGTATACATCATGGAACAAGGTGCAGTCTTGGCGAAAAAAGATGGGAGAATGGTTGTTATCAAGGCCAAGAAAGTTCTTGACGAAGTTCCGTTAAAGAAAATAGAACGTATAAATCTCCTGGGAAACATAACAATGACGACGAACATGATTAATTACTGCTTAGACAACAAGATAGAAGTCATATTCATGACGCAACACGGTCGATATCGTGGGAAATTGTATACAGAGGAGTATCGAAACGTTTTGCTACGTTTAAAGCAATATGAACGCTCTTTAGACCCTAACTTTCGATTAAGAATGGCAAAGTCGATAGTGAAGGGAAAACTTACAAACTATTACGACTTTCTCACGACAAAAAGTAAATTACTTCCTAAAGGGACTCTAAGTGATGAACGCGCGGGGTTAAGAGTTACTATCGAGAAAGTAGAAAAAGCAAAAGATATAGATGAAGTCAGAGGATACGAAGGTCTTGGTTCAAAAATATACTTTTCAGGGTTTAAAAAGTGCATAAAATCTGAGAAATTTAATTTCCACCAACGTATAGCGCATCCTCCAAAGGATGAAGTAAACGCAATGCTTTCTTTGGGATACTACTTTCTCTACGTTGAAATGCTGCTCGCTTTAAATTCTGTTGGCTTAGATCCATATCTTGGGAATCTTCATACCATTGACATATCAAAGCAATCATTGCTTTTTGATCTTGTTGAAGAATTTAGGAATCCTATTGTTGACGCTTTTGTCCTGAACCTTTTGAATTTGAAAAAAATCGCACCGGAAGACTTTGAAAAGCGTGAAAACGAGATAGTTTACTTCACAAAAGAAGGTATGAGAAAATACATTTCAAATTTCGAAGAATTCCTAAGACAGAAGTTGAAGTACCACTTGGACGGTGAAGAAAATTATGTGCGGACGATATTTGAGAAACAGGCACGTCATTACGCAAGAGTCGTACTAGGTGAAGAGGAGGAATATCAGCCTTTTCGATTAACTTAACCAAAATAATATACTCCTGGAAAATTACGGTGACTTTGGAAATTCCATTTGGTCATCGTTTACTAAAAACAAAAACGAAGCTAAATCCTGAATAGAATTTCGAGCAAGCATAATGTTTCCACATCGACTATATAGACCATAACAAAAAGTCGATTTACAAACTGTTTTTGATCACACATACAACGAATTTTTCTTTTTCTCTAATAAGTTTCATAACTTTCGATCGCCTGAGCGAAGGAAAAATGTCTGGAATTTTAAAAACAAATGAGGCATAACCGGTATTTGAATAAAAATCACTTAAGAATGTGTAGCTAATGAAGTTTGCATGGATAATAAGCTTAGTATTTCTAAACAACCCTGGTGCCAAATCTGGGATTGGTAGAGACATATTTACAAAATTAATCTTTAGATTCGTAATACGTGTTCCCAGCTTTTCCAGAGAACTACGCAGATAACACTTTTTATCTTATTTCAATTTTCCAGGCCCACTTTGTTCTGTGTGTCCTACTCTTTTTGTGCTTTGTCTAAAAATCAAGATTATTCAGCTTTCTGATAAGTGTTAAAAATATTCGTCTTCCGCTTTTGCAAGATTTTATTAACCTGTCACATACTTTTCTCCCGATGATATTGGCTATAGACCTAACTTTTCGAAAATAATACTTTCTAATTGTACCAAACAGAATATAGGTAACCTCTATTCTTTTTAGAGTTCCATTTCTACCACCGGTAAATATATTTACACCTACTTGAGCAAGTGTGAAATCTAAAATTGATTTTTGCTAGATTTAATGGTATAATAGAACAGACAACCAAAGACGCACGGAACCGTGTAAGAAAATTTTTCACAATCACCTTTAGAACAGCTTATTTACGTAACTTCTCGCGTATTGAAGCCATTGTTTACGCATGCTTAATACATTTTTCGATGCTTCAACCATGTGAATTCACAAATTTAAAATTCAAAAAAGCGCATAAATTCATGCTGTGCAATTCGAAATAATTTTTTCCGAACCTACTTTACGATAATGTTAAGATAGTTCCAACTGTTCAAGAAACAATAATTAAAGCAGTTGGACAAGGTAACAAGAAAGTCCCCCATCTAAACTCTTCATCAATACACGCTTTATCGCAGCAGTTAGTCACAAAGAAACACATTTTTACTCAGCTAATTTCGGAGGTTCGGAAAATGACATTCTAAAAAGCTTTTCTTCAAGCTAATTTCAGAAGGTAACAGTCAGGAAGGAACTTCTCTCTGAAAGAGATGGAAACCTAGGACTACGGGGCCGTTGTGGCTTTGTTCAACTGCTCTGGTCAGGAAGGAACTTCTCTCTGAAAGAGATGGAAACCATTACGCCCCCTCGTCCCTTAAAACCCAGATGCCTGGGGCGTCAGGCAGGAACTTCTCTCTGAAAGAGATGGAAACCGGAATCA
>Ga0105163_1000075_pt1 | contig 59407 bp, 70 predicted proteins | sample JNZ110809AmetaG_FD_81531 | JGI IMG/M metagenome (GOLD analysis project Ga0105163, IMG submission 81531) | Hot spring microbial communities from Jinze hot spring, China to study Microbial Dark Matter (Phase II) - JNZ 110809A | ecosystem: Environmental > Aquatic > Thermal springs > Hot (42-90C) >... | reverse complement strand
GTTGGGGACGGGGCTACAGAGGTTAATGATTTGGTCAAGAGACAGCTTGGGGAGTATTTCGAGGGTGTGAGGCGGGTCTTTAATGTACCGATTGATCTCCGTGTTTCCGGTTTCGCGAGGAAGGTGTTGAACGCTGTCGCCTCCATCCCTTTCGGGGAGGTGCGTAGCTATAGAGATGTGGCTGTTTCTGTGGGCAGTCCAAAAGCGTACAGGGCTGTTGGAAACGCGGTCGCCCGCAACCCTGTCCCGATAATTATACCTTGCCACCGAGTAGTGAAATCCGACGGCTCAATCGGACGCTACGGGGGCGATGAGAACGTTAAGGCTTGGCTTCTACGTCACGAAGGAATAACACTATTGCCTGGGAGGTCGCCAGCACCAGCGCGTCTCAAAATAGTAAAATGACATGCCGTCATCCTAGGTATGTCCATCTCTCGTTTTCTGCCTCGATAGCAGGGCTACTCCGGCCACGAGACCGGCCATCCAAATCGCCAAGTCAAAGGCGAGAATGTTTGTATCAACTGTCCAGTGGTCAGCCGCCCCCATTATCGTGACGACGGTGTGAACAGCATAGGTAAGAGGTATGCCATAGCGGATGTGGACGTTGTCGGGCCATTCATAGAGCTGTCCGATGGTGAGTGCTGCGGTGGCCGCGATAGACCATGCTACAGCAAAGACTGTCAGGCGGATGTTCAACCATTTAGCCTCTTGTCAACCTGCTCCGCAATCTCGTCTAATGTCGGGAATCTTCGCGCCTCGTGCCGTGAGAAGATTCTCTCACCATCTATGTAGACTTCGAATGTTCCGCCATCGCTTGTGTCAAGGGTGACTGAGAACTTCTTGTTGAGTCTCTGACCATATCGGCTGAGCAGGTTTTTGGCAAGGTCGAGAGCAGTCGGTAGATGACCGCATGGCACACAGTAAACTATACGCACGTTCATGTTTTATGCAGCGTTTTCCCGAGATTTAGTTGTTGAGCTTCTTCAACGAAAAAGGTATGAACAGGCGTTTCGCAATCTGTTGCCATGGAGCTTAGATGGGTTGCGGTTGTTTTGTTGACGCTGTTTATCTGGGGGCTCTGGGGTGTCTTGGCTCGTGTAGGCGCTTCGGCGCTTGGATGGCGGGATAGTGCCGCAGTCGCAGCGATAGGCCACATGATAGTTTCCTTGATGTTCATAATTAGCTCAAGGGCCCAAGTTATTCCCGCCAGCCAAGCTTGGTTTGCTGCACTTCTCGCAGGGGTCCTAGGCTTTCTCGGAGCCGTCACCTTTTACCTCGCTCTAGACTTGAATCCATCCTCCATAGTTGTTGTCGCCACATCACTGTATCCGCTTGTAACACTGATTCTCTCCTACCTACTCTTCAACGAGGTTCTCACACTGAGGCAGGTCATCGGCGCAGCCCTCGCCCTTATCGCGCTGGCCCTTATCTCAGGCGAATAAACTCATGTTTAAAATATTCCACTATGAGGAGAAGCCATGAGCTTATTACCAAACTTCATAGACGGCCAGTTTGTCGAATCCAAGTCTTCAGAGAAAATTCCAGTCAAAAACCCTGCCTTTGACACCGACATCGCCTACGTTCCTGTAAGCACTGAGGAGGAGGTTGCTGCAGCAGTTGAAGCGGGCGTGGCTGCTTTTGAAAAGATTCGGAAGACAGCGCCCACCGATAGGGTATCTTATCTGTTGAAGATCCGTGAGTTGATGATAAGGGATACTGAGCTGCTTGCTAGGATACTTGTGGACAATCATGGAAGAACCTATGCCGAGGCTGTGGGAGAGGTTAAACGTAGTCTGGAAAATGTCGAGGCAGCGGCGGCGCTTGCATACACTTTGGCTAAAGGCGAGAAAATGGTCAACGTCTCTCCTGATATAGACCAGGAGCTTATCAGGGAGCCGCTTGGCTGTTTCGCTGTGATTACGCCTTTCAACATCCCGTTGCATGCGTGGTCCTCATACGTACCATATGCTATAGCTCTTGGGGCCACCGTTGTGCTTAAGCCGAGCGAGGTAACGCCTGTTGTCGCTAACGAGGTGGCCCGTATCGTGAAGGAAGCCGGTGTCCCCGCCGGTGTAATGTCGGTTGTTCATGGAGACGGAAGGGTTGCGGAGAAGTTGGTAAGGCATCCTGATGTTCAGGGCGTGGGGTTCATCGGCTCCACTAGGACGGGAAAGTTTCTGTATGAGCTGGCTGCGAAAGAGGGGAAGCGGGCATCCATAAACGCAGGGGCCAAAAACCACCTTGTTGTGATGCCTGATGCAGACTTTGTGAAAACAGCTGATGCGGCTGTGTCATCTTTCTTCGGAATGTCGGGTCAACGGTGTCTGGCTGCCTCAAACCTCGTCGTTGTCAAGGGTGCTGAGAGGGTGGTTGAATTGGTGCGGGAAAAGTCCGCGCTCAAGCTTGGATACGGTATGGATAGGGAGACTGAGATGGGGCCGATGGCTTCGAGAGCTGGGCTGGAAAAAGTTAGGAAATTTATCGAACTTGGGGAGGAGTATGGGAAGCTTCTCGTCGACGGAAGAAACAACAAGCCTGTTAAGCCTTTGAACGGCTACTTCGTGGGCCCAACAATTTTCACCGACATACCACCTACCGCTCCACTAGCCAAGGAGGAGATATTCGGCCCCGTCGTCTCAGTTCTCCATGCTGACAGCCTAGACGCAGCAGTTGAGCTGATAAACAAAAACACGCCCTACGGCAACGCCGCCTCAATCTTCACGTCAAACCCCAACACTGCGCGCCGGTTTGTGCTTGATGTAAACGTCGGAAACGTTGGAGTAAACATAGGCGTCCCACAGCCCATGGCATACTTTCCGTTAGGTGGAAGAAAGCAGTCGTTTTTCGGAACAGCACATAGCCGCGTTGACACCATAAGATTCTTTACAGACCACAAGATTGTGACAACGAGGTGGTGGTGATGCATGAGGCTGCACCCGGCGTATCTATACGTAAAGTCGCTGTCTATGTTGACGAGGTTTTCGTGGAGATGGGGAAAGGGCTGCAAAAACCTGTGAGAAAAAGTGCCGCAGCAGCGGTGATCAAGAACCCGTACGCTGGCAAATACGTGGATGATTTGCAGCTGCTTATTGATGCGGGAGATTTCCTGGGCGGTTTCTTGGGGAAGAAGGCTCGTGAAGCGCTGGGAATCGCGCCAGCCGATGTGGAGAGTTACGGTAAAGCAGCTATAATCGGTCTAGATGGGGAGCTTGAGCATGGCCACGCTATTCTTCACCCAAAGTTTGGCCGTGGACTGCGGGAGGAATGCGGTGGACAGGATGTATGCAAGGCTATAATCCCTTCATCGGCTAAGCTTGGGGCACCGGGTACAGCCATAGATGTCCCTCTGCATTATAAGAGAGCCGCCTTCGTGAGAAGCCACTATGACGCCATAGAAGTGCGTGTTCCCGACGCGCCTTTGCCCGACGAGATTGTTGTAATCGCCGCTGTCACCGACGCGGGCAGGCCTTTGCCGAGGATAGGGGGACTGCGTAAAGAGGAGGTAAAAGGTGAGGATGGCCTACGTTAGTAAAACCATGGCGCAACTCTTCTCTTCACAAAGTCAACTATTCCGTTTCGGAAGAAAGCAAGAAGAAGCATCAGAATCAAGCCGTAGAGGAGCTGAGTAAGCGGTCCCAGAAACCTCAAAGATTCGTTGACGACCGCTATTATGGCTGAGCCTATATATGGTCCTAGAAGGGAAGCTCTGCCCCCGAGAATCACTATTATCTGGACAGGGAGGTCGATGGAGCCGAAGGCGTAGTATGATGGCGAAATTAGTTGTGAGAATAAGCTGTACAACGCCCCCGAGAACCCGAGCAACGCTGATGCAAGCAGAGATGTCAAGGTCTTAATCCTCTGCACATTTATACCAACCAGCTCTGCGCTCAGCTCATCATCTATTATGCATCTATACGCGTAGCCTGTTCCCGTGTAATAGATTAGGTAGAACGCAATAACTGTGACTATAAGTAGAGTAGTTAACGCGATGTAGTAGTATCTCATGTAGTATGGTAGATTGTCTAAAAACAGTAGGCTAACTCCTCTTATCCTGAACCCTGTTTCTCCCCCTGTCAAGTCAACGAGGCCTGTGACAAGGTTGCTGAAGACGAGTGTGATGGCGAGGGTGAAAATTCCGGTGAAGATTGCGACGAGTTTGCGTCTCACGGAGAGGATGCTGACTGCCCAGCCGACGATCGCGACGACGACCGTTGATAATGCGACAGCCTCTATTGGCCCAGCTATACCGTCTCTCAGCAATATTCCCGTGACGTATGCACCTATTCCTGCGAAGGCTCCTATGCTGAGGAAAAGCTGTCGAGTGAATCCGAACAGGAAGTTGAAGCTGTAGGCGAATATCGTGAAGAAAGTCATCTGTGCAAGTATGAAAACCACATAGGGCGTGTTGATGAAGGGAAGAGGTAGCGCTATGTAGATGAGTATTAAAGCAGCTAAAACATACAGCCTCGTTTTTACGTATTTATCGGTCACCATCTCTCACCAAGTATTCCGTAAGGCCTTGTGAGAAGCAGCACCATGATGAGGATAAGTAGAGCCACATATGCGAGATAGGTGCCCACGACGACAACAAGAAACGTGTATACAACGCCTATCACGAGCCCAGCCGCCATCGTTCCCGACACACTTCTTATTCCACCGACCACAGTCACTAGCAAACCGAGTATAGTGAATTCGAGACCGCTCTCGGGAGCGACCGTAGCTATAAGGCTTCTCACGATACCCGCCATGCCAACTAAAACGGCTCCAACCATGAACACAAGCAGCCTATATTTTTTTACGCTTATACCCACCAGCAAGGCTCCTGTCTCGTTTTGTGTAAGTGAACGAATCGCCCTGCCGGTCCACGTTTTCTTCAGGAATAGATATATGCCGAGAAGTATGACGGCCGATGAAACACCCGCTACTACTTGGGCTGTTCTAAACGATAAGCCGAGAAGCTCTATGTTTGGGGTTGGCATATTCAACGTCAGATAAGCAAGTGGAAAAGTGGTGATTATTCCACCATGCAGGAAAATCGAGAAAGCTAGAGTTATGTAGAGACCTAGCAACACCCTTTCCTCGCCCTCAAGCTTGTAAATAGGACTCAAGACTACACGGTCAAGAACAACCGCAACAGCAAGTGTAGCCGCGATACCTGCGATGAGCGCAAGCGGCAGCGGCAAGCCAAGCGACCCGGAAAGAACGGCTGCGGTGACTGTTGTGACAACAAGAAGCTCTCCATGCGCCAGATTGAGCACGCCCGCTAAGCCGTATATCAGCGTCAGACCGGCTGCGATAAGGGATAGGACTAGCCCGAACACGATGCCGTCAAGAAGGTACAGAATTATAGATGCATCCATCTACATCCCCATGTATCTTCTCAAAAAAGATTTGGAGTATACGGCTTCTTTGATGTCGCCTTCATACACGATGCGCCCGTTTGACAAAACATAGCCTCTGTCACTAAGCTGAGCGGATTGCACGGTCCGCTGCTCCACGAGCAGTATGGATAGCTCCTTCTTTGTTTCCATAAGCTTACGCATTGCTTGGAAAATGGTTTTGACAAGGAGTGGTGCCAGGCCTGTTGATGGTTCATCCAATAGAAGTAGTTTCGAATCGGTCATCAAGGCTCTGCCTATTGCAAGCATCTGCTGCTCGCCTCCGCTCATTGTGCCCGCCTTCTGAGAAGCCCGCTCCTTTAACTTCGGGAAGATGCTGTAAACTATCTCGAGGTTTTCGTCTAATTTTTGGCGGGCCCGTTTATTGAAGGCGCCGAGTATGAGGTTTTCGTGAACGGTCATCAGCGGGAAAAGCTCTTTCTCAGCCAAGGCAAGCGCCACACCTTCTTCGACAATTTTCTCCGGCGGCTTGCCGTCAATCCTTTTTCCCTCTAACAGAATTCTTCCTTTCTTGGGTTTTATGATTCCTGCGATTGTTTTTAGTAGGGTGGTTTTGCCTGCGCCGTTGGGGCCAAGCACAGCAACCACCTCTCCTTTCTCCACAGTCAGCGAAACATTCCAGAGAATCTGTATGTCACCGTACCCCGAGTCCAATCCCTCAAGCTGAAGAAGACTCGGCAACTTCTCTCTCACCCAGATATGCCTCAACAACTTCTTGATCCATGACGACCTCCTCGGGCCTTCCCTCAGCCAGCTTCGACCCCTGATTAAGCACAGTCACCTTATCGGCGAGAGACGCCACCGCGCTTATCACATGCTCCACCCAGACGATGGTTAACCCATATTCTCTCCGCAAGTCTTTGAAAAGTTGTACGGCTTCCTCGACCTCAGCCGTGTTAAGCCCGCTCATATACTCATCAACCATAAGCACCTTAGGCTTCGAGGCAAGGGCCCGAGCCAGTTCAACCTTCTTCCTCTCCTGGAGATTCAGCAAACCCGCTTTCATCTCCGACTTCTCAGCGAGACCAAGCTTGTCTAAAAGAGTTGAAACATTTTTCTCCAGCTCCGTTCTGTCAAGTCTCTCGGTAAATAGCCCGCCAGCCAAGACATTTTCCCACACAGTTAAATCCTTGAAAGGTCTTGGAATCTGCAAAGTCCTGCTTATGCCAAGTTTGAATATCTCGTGAGGAGGCTTTCCCGTGATATCTTTTCCGTCAAAGAATATTTTTCCCGACGATGGTTTGTACACGCCGTTAACAACGTTAAAGAGAGTGGTTTTTCCCGCACCATTAGGGCCGATGATGGCCCTTATTTCATTAGCCTCTATCTCGAGATTGATGTTTTTCAGAGCCGGTAATCCTCCAAAATACTTCGTAACTTCAACACATTTAATTAAGGCGGTCAACCCGTAATCCACTCCAATATAGAAAAATAAAAGGATGGTTACTTTTCGGGTACGTACGGCTGGACAGGCGGCGAGACGTAGAGTGTTTCGATTACCCAGTTGGCGCCGGGGTTGATGTTTCCTGGGTTACCTTGCTTGATTACAGCGAGTCTCATCGCAGGTTTCTTTATCTCACCCCACTCGGTGTAGGAGAGAGGCCAAGCAAATATTGGCGAGTTGTATTCGCTTGTCCGAATGTGGTTGGCTACGGTGACAGGGTCAACTGACTTGGTCTTCTCAACCGCGTCAGCTATCATCATGACTGTTACATAGCCCGTGACAGCGTTGTGGTCAAAGAATTTTCCATATTTTTGATAGAATTTTTCGGCTAGCTGCCTGTACTCGGGTGCCTCCGAGTTGACGCACGTGGTTGTCACGAGTTTGCCGAGGCCGATGTCGCCTACACCTCTCAGCATCAGCTCAGGAGGCTGCACCGATGCGATGTAGTACGCGGACTGGAAACCGAGCTCGATGGCCTGTTTAGTGATTGTTGGGAAGCCTGGCGGATGTCCGGTGAGTATCATCACCTCTGGTTGAAGAGGCTGGAGCTTGCGCAGAACCGTTGTAAAGTCTGTTTCACCCAGAGGCGTCTCCTCAATCTGGTACTGTACACCCTGTAGCTGTTTCAGCCTTTGGTCCAAGACGTCTCTGATAGCGAATCCCCATTCATAGCTGGCTATCACTACTCCAACACGTTTGTATCCTTTGTCGCGTACAAAGTTCGCCAAGAGCTCACCGTTGGTGGGTGCGGGTGGAAGACAGGTTCTGAAGGTGTATCGCGACTCCTTGGTCAATATTGTGTGGGAGCCTGCCGCCACGAGGAATAGCGGCACTTTAGCCTGCTCAGCTTCGGCGGAAAGAACCGCGCCAATTCCGCTGGAAATTGTTCCGACAACCGCTGTCACCCTGTCAACCTCAGCCATTCTCTTAAAGATGGCCACAGCCTCTTTGGCGTCGTTCTTCTCATCAGCCTCCACAAGGACAACACGGGCGCCGAGAACACCTCCTCGGGCGTTTATCTCTTCGACAGCAAACCTCATGCCATCAAGGGTATAGGCGCCGTAAACAGCGAAAGGCCCCGTCAAAGGAACCAATGCACCGATTTTAACCTCTGACACACCGAGACTCTGCTGAGATAGAAAGAGAAAGCCCGCAGAAGCCGCGACAGCAGCGACAACAATCACCGCAACAATAGCGACCAATACGGACCTTTTCACAGCGGCATCACCTAAAACCCCGACATTTAAGTCTATACATTATCTACAAGGGGCAGAAGCTCATCGGTGATTTTACGCAGCTGACTCTCCTCATAGGTCACAGGGTTGAGGACAATCCAGTCAACTCCTTCGAGAGACCTTATCCGGTTCTTTATTTTTTCAGCCAACTCCTCGACGGTGCCGTATAGGTAGAAGTTTCTCCAATAATCTAGGTTCATACCCGAGTAGAGTGAGAAACGTTTGACTGCTTCTTCATCTCCTTCGCCGGGGCTTTTGATGTAGACAAAGTTTGAGTATACTTTCTGGATTTTGTATGGGTCGCGACCGAGCTCTGTAGCGTATTTCTTGACCTTCTCCCAGTCCTGTCTAGCCATCTCCGGTGTAGAGCTTGAATGTGGTATCCAGCCATCGGCGAATTTTGCGACACGATACAGTACCCTGTCTATGCCTTTGGCCGCGGCTCCGTATAGTATTTCATGAGGCTGGCTGCCTCCCCCAATCCAAATAGGTGGATGAGGTTTTTGGAGAGGCTTCGGCTCCAGAACCAAGTCCCTCACGTTGAAGAACCTGCCCTCGAAGGTTATTTTATCCTCTGTCCACAGCTTCTTCAGAAGAACAAGATATTCATCCATTATTGCGCCCCGTTTCTCCAGCGGCGTATTCAAAAGCCTGAATTCGTCAGGGTTCCACCCAACCCCCGCCCCGAGAACAAAACGACCCCCAGAGTATACATCCAGAGAAGCCAGCTGTTTCGCTAATAGGTACGGGTTTCTGAACGGTAGCACAAGTATCATGGGGCCTATGACTGCTTTCTTGGTTGCGGCGCCTATGAAAGAGAGAGCTATCAAGGGGTCGTGCCAGCTTGTCGAGTAAGCAGGCCTCGATGTGAGGAGATGATCAATCACGAAGAAACCTTCAACGCCTAGCTCCTCAGCCTTCGCTACATAATTTTTCAGAGTCTCAAAGGAAGAGAATTCGCCGGGCCTCGCGTATGTGGGTAGTCTTAGACCGAGCTTCATCAGTGACCAGCCTCCGGTAACTTTGCTGAGCCTTCTGTCTTGATTGAGCGGGTTGGGGGCGGAGTCATTCTGCTGCGTCCCACCCGTGGAAGACCGTCAATCATAACCATTGCTATGCCTGGAATATCGCCGACTGAAAAAGCTTCAACAGCATCCTTCGCCACTGAGCCGTATGGAGCGTCGATGACCACGAGGTCGGCAGGCCTACCTGTCTCAATAATTCCCTCTCTAAGACCGAAAACTCTCGCCGTGTTGCCTGACGCGGCACAAACAACTCTCTCAGCCTCTACATCTGTGTTAGACGCTATGAAGGATATTGTTCTGATTATTCCTAGGGGGATGACGCCTGTTCCAGAGGGAGCGTCGTTACCTATTATAAGTCTATGAAGCTCGTTTCTCTGCTTGAGAATCTTGACGGTCTCCAGCATTGAGCGGAAGTTTCCGCATTGAACTACCTCGATGGCGGAGTTGAGGTTTTCAATAATTTTTCTGATGTCCTGTAGAGATGGCGAAGTTGGGCCGCCGTTTATGTGTGACACGACATCTGGCCTGACTTTGAGAACTACTTCTGCGTTGTTTATTGTGCTTCCAGGAATAGACGCGCCACCTGTATGGATGACGACCTTCATACCGTGTTTCTGCGCTGTCCGCACCATGGCAGCTGCCTCATCAGGGTCCTGCACGCTTCCGAGACCCACCTCACCGACAAGCCATACCCCCGCCCTAACAACTTCTTCAAAATCTGACTCAGTCATCCCCTTCTCGAGTAAAAGGGCACCAGCATGTATCTTGGCGCCCAGCGGATGAATGTTTTTGAATGATTTGTGTGCGATGATTGCGAGAGCCTTTGATGCTTCTTTGTCACCTCTCGGCCTTCCGGGTAGATGCACCTCGCCTGCTGAAATAAATGTCGTTACACCTCCGTGGACTGAGGATTCTATGAAGCCGAGTGTGTTCTGCCGTGGTGTGAAGTCTCCGAAAACTGGGTGGACGTGTGAATCAAAAAGGCCCGGCATCACTGTCATGTTGTTGACGTCGAAGACACCGTCCGCAGGCCGTGAGATGTTCCAACCCACTTCCTCAATCACTCCGTCCTTGATGTAAATGCTGTTACCCTCGGCCACTGGCTTGTTGATGTCTCCTGACAGTATTTTTCCAGCATTTTTAATTATGTATGAAGGCATGTACCTCTGTGATTTTTGGAGGGTTTAAAGTCTTTGTCTATGAATCGCTGTCCAGAGCTGTCCCGGCGATAGGTGGGAGCGGGTTAGCCTTGTTTTGGTTGCGTCTTCCAAGGCGTTAACTATGGCGGCTGCCACCGGTATGAGCGGGCCTTCTCCCATGCCTTTGGAGCCGAGCTCCGAGAACAAAGACGGCGTCTCTATGTGGTCTATGATAATTTCAGGTGTCTCCATGGCGGTTGGAAGCAGATAGTCGCTGAAGTGAGAGGTCAAAAGCTGGCCGTTTTCATCATAGACAAGCTCCTCGTAGAGAGTTGCTCCAATTCCCTGCAATACCCCTCCCAGTATCTGGCCATCGACAATTTTCTTGTTCAATATTTTTCCACAGTCATGGACGGCGACATATCTCAGAATTTTTACCTCCCCTGTCTCTCTGTCGACCCTCACGACAGCAACATGGGCAGAGTTTCCATATGTGGCTGACATGTTGATTTTACCGGGTTCACCTGTGTTGAATGTCGGAAACTCATAGAAATATTCTGCTTGAAGGCTTGTGTGTTTGCCGTTAATCGTTAGAGAGTTGCGGTAAGCTATTGCGGCGATTTTCTCCAGCGATATGGAGACCTCCGAACCTTTTACCGATATTTTTCCATCACGTATCTCAAGGTCATCTGTTGATGTCTCGAGGATTTCGGCCGCTATCTCGAGGATTCTCTGTTTTAGTGTTTCGCATGATTTTTTGACGGCGGCCACTGTCATGACGCTGAATCTGCTTGCCCAAGTGCCGCCGTATGGGCTTGGGTACACAAAGTCGGTGTCGCCGAATATTACACGCACCTGTTCAGGCTTAACACCTAGAAGCTCGGAAACAAGTTCTGTAAGCACTGTTGCGTGTCCCTGCCCCTGTGGAATAGAGGCGGCATAAACAGTTATGGTGCCCGACTCCTCAAGCCTAACCACCGCACCCTCTCCTGAACCTGATGACTCGAACTCTGGGAATAGCAGCTTGTTTCGAGCTAGATTGGTGACTGCAGGCTCTACAACGCATGCGACTCCAACACCAACGTCCCCCTCATCTAGAAATTTTTCAGCCTGTGAAAGCCGCCATGCCTTGAGTAATGTGGCTTTATAGTCACCGCCGTCGTAGAGGCTTCCGAAAACAGTGCGGTAGGGCTGCTTCTCTTTTTCCACCATGTTTTTGAGACGTATCTCAACTGGTGTCAACCCGAGCTCGCGAGCCGCGATGTCCATCATACGTTCTAAGACGAAGTAGGCCTGTTGGCATCCATAGCCTCGCACCGGGCCAGTGGGACATTTGTTTGTTAAGACAACCTTGAACTCGACATCGACGTTTTGTATGTCGTAGCATCCTAAGTAGGTCATTAGGGAACGCACAGTTCCACCCGGGTCTGGAAGCCGAGCATAGGCACCCACATCTTCTATGAAGCTTGTCCGGTAACCCGTCACCCGTCCGTCTTTTCTCAAAGCCATCTCAGCAACGGTGACCCTGTTTGAATTATGAGCCATCGCTGTCAAGTGTTCCCGACGTGTTTCCACCCATTTGACGGGTTTTCCGAGCTTGAGTGCGGCATAGCAGGTTAGGAAAACAATGGGGTAAAGCATTATTTTTACCCCGAATCCTCCTCCTATGTCGTGTTCGATGAACCGTAGTTTCTCCGGCTGAATTCCAAGTGATTGTGCGATGGATTTTTTGAAGAGCTGAGGGGTCTGCTGGTTGTCGTAAACGGTTAGTGAGCCGCCCTTGTCCGGGACCGCTACAACTCCGCATGTCTCTATAGGAGCCGCTGCGTATCTGTCGAAATAGAACTTTTCTTTCACGACAGTGTCGGCTTCGGCGAACATTTTCTCTACTTCTCCAAAAACGAGTCGGCGGCTCAGAGCCACGTTTGAGCCTAGGTTTTCATGCACGAGGTTGGAGGAGTTCACCGCCTCCTCAGGGTCGACAATTGGTGGTAGCGGCTCGTAATCGATGTACACCTCCTCAGAAGCGTCGAGAGCATCTCCAAGAGTCTCGGCAGCAACCATGGCAACGGGTTCGCCGAAAAACCTTGCTTTCCCAACAGCAATTCCATAATATGGCACATCCCTAATCAGAGTATACAGCGGCTTAGTCTCATTTGCCACCGTTTTACCGTCGATAACCGCGACAGCCTTCTTGAGCGCATCATTGCTGTTTATCGATTTTATTTTTGCATGTCCATATGGGCTTCGGACAAAAACGAGATGAAGCATCTTGGGGAAAATGAGGTCATCTATGAATTGGCCTTCTCCACGCAGAAGACGCGGGTCTTCCACCCTTTTTTGCAGCTTCAACAAGGGTTGGGTTTGATGGGGTGAATTTTAAACTGTTTCAAAGATTGGTTGGCGGTGTTCGTGTTTCTGGACTTATTATCTCGGGGCTGGATGTATGGCTGAGGAAAAATGGACAAAAGCGCGTATGCGTTGGTTAGTGTTTCGGTGACGGCTGCGGTTTTAGCGGTTGCGCTGGCTGCGGTGACTTTGATGAGCGGCTCGACTCCGCAGATGTTGAACAACATGGCTGATGAGAGCCTGGTTTCTTCGACGTTGTCGGTGACTGGCACGGCTCAAACCACTTTGGTGCCCGATACTTTGGTTGTTACCTTCGTTGTGCAGGAGAAGGCTGCCACATCTTCCGAGGCTTTGGCAAAGCTTTCAGAAAAAGCCAACAGGGTGGTTTCAGCGGTTCTCGGCCTCGGCATAAGCTCGGAGGACATAAAGACAACAGGTGTCAGCATCCATCCCGAATACATTTACCCTGACAAGGAGCCCCCGCGTCTAATAGGATACGTGGCCACATACAGCATAGAGGTGAGGACAAAGCGTGTCGCCGACGCAGGAACCTTGATAGACACCGCCGTGAACGCTGGAGCCGACCAAGTATCTGGGCTGTATTTCACGGTTTCGCCTGAGCAGTATGGCACTGTGTATAGACAGCTTCTTTCAGCGGCTGTCGGGGACGCCGATGCCAAGGCCGAGTCGGTTCTTCGCCCGCTTAACCTGAGGAAAACAGGCGTCAAATCCGTGTCGGTAATTGATGTGCAGCCCGTCTATCCTGCTCGCGGAGCCGTCGAAGCATCCTCAGGACCGCCGATATTGACTGGGACAACTACTCTTACGGTGTCGGTGAACGTCGTCTACACAATAGGCTAAACACTCTATCTTTTTTTCCTACTTTTTATCTCCTGATGCATGCCCAGGCTGTTCTATGTTTTGCAGGGTGTTGGCGCGGGTTTTTTCTTCGGCACCGCATCTATCTTTGTCAGGTTTCTGACAGGTGTTGACGCTTTCACGATTGTTGTTTTCCGTGTATTGGTGGCGGGGCTTCTTCTTTCGGTCTTGGCTGCTTTTTTCTTCCGGAGTGATGTTGTAAAGGCTTTTCGCAGCTTTCCCGGAGAGATACCGCTGCTCGGTCTTCTCCTGAGCTTTCACTTCATCTTTTTCGTGCTCGGTGTCCAAAACACCTCCGTCGTCAACGCAACCACTCTCGTCAACACTACGCCCGCGATGGCTCTTGCTATAGGCTGGGGCCTCGGCTGGACCAGGCCCTCAAACCTCAACGTTGTTGGACTGGTTCTCGCTGTAGCAGGCTCTGCTACCATGGCGTTGGGCGAATCGTCTGGAGCAGGTGGAGGGTTGCTTGGCAACGTCTACGCCGTGTTGGGGGCTTTTTTCTGGGCCCTCTATCTCGTTGTTGGGAAAAGGGTTAGGCAGGAGGTGAACATCTTCGCCGTCTTTGGCCCGCTTCTACTCTTCACATCTCTACCGGCCCTGGCGGCGGCTTACCTACTGGGCCAAGGCCTCTACCCGCCTAACTTGGAGCAGACGCTTTTCCTCCTCGCTCTCGCGCTTTTCCCCACTGTTCTCGGCCACGGACTACAGTTCTCCAGCTTGAGAGGACTTCACCCATATCAAGCGTCCTCGCTTGCTCTGTTGGAGCCGATTGTTGCGGCTCTTCTCGCCGCTGTTTTGCTTGCTGAGGTCGCGGGCCCGGTGACCTATCTTGGAGCAGCCGCGGTGATTTTGGGCATCTATCTCGTCATAAGGTAGTCGATGAGGAGTTTGGCTGTGGCGGCGTCTTGGACGGCGAGGCCCACGCTCTTGAAAACAGTTATCTCACGCTCATCTGTTCTCCCGGGCTTGAGTCCCGCGGCTATTTCCCCTATCTCTGCGTAGATGTCCTCGAACCTCATCAGCCCAAGCTCAATAGGCTTGAGGATGTCGCCAGCCTCCTCCCGCACCGCTTCACGCGAGTCAACCACGAGCTTCGAGTTTGCGACGAGCGCTGGCTCGATTTCAACCATCTCGGGTGTGTAGCCTCCTATGGCGGATATGTGTGTGCCTTCTTTCACCCAGCTCTTGAGCACTACCGGCTGCTTAGAGGTTGTTACTGTTATCACTACGTCGCTCCATCTCACAAGCTCCTCCGCAGTCGGCGACGGCTTAACATCATGACCCAGGCGACCCATCTCCGCCACAAACTCGTTTAAGCGCTTCGAGTCGATGTCATAGGCCTTGAAGATGGTGTATGGATAGTTTGCCGCGACAACTCGAAGCTGCCACCTCGCCTGATAACCTGTGCCGATTATGCCGACTCTGGTGAAGTCACGGCGTGCGAGATGTTTGATGGAGACGGTTGTTGCGGCCGCTGTCCGTAGACCTGTGAGGGCCCTGGCCTCTGCGACGAGCCGAGGCAGCCCCGTCGAGGCGTCCAAGGCTATGACTGTGGCGTTAATTGTTGGGAGACTTTTTTCAAGGTTCCGGGGATAGACTGTCACCAGCTTGAGGCTGAAAATCCCCATATCGGGAACAAGGCACGGCATCATCAATATGTCTCCTCCATGCTCCCTGTTTTCGACGCGTGAGCGGACAGGCATCACAACGCGGCCTGTGCTGTAAAGGATGTAGGCACGCTCCACAGCCTCAACAACCTTCACAGGGTCAACCAAAGAAGCCACTTCATCATCAGTCAAAAACTTCATACATGGAACGGGCAGCAGCGCACTTATATCCTTGTATATGCACCATCTATAAATCATCTCAATTGAACTTTTGAACGTGTCCGCCGGACGGGCTGCAACGTTTCTAATTTTCGCGCTACTGCTGACTATTTCCTCAGTTCACGGCGGTGTTGTAGAGGAGTTGGTGCAGCGTCCGCCGGCTGAAAAGAGCGATTCCTCATCCATGGTTGGGGAAATGTTCGCCGAGCTGGGTTTCGACGGCTACATTCAGCGGAGATATTATCCGCTTCTTGATGTAAGCTTGGTTGACATAGGTGTTGACAGGCTTTTGAATGTCTCGGGCTTGAATGCGGCGGCTGTTGATGGCCGCGGTGTCTTGATAGCTGTTGTGGACACGGGGGTGGATTACCGTCATCCAGCCTTCAGAACAGCTAATGGCACGAGGATTGTTGCTATCTGGGACCAGACGGTCGAGGGGAAGCCGCCGCAAGGCTTCGGATACGGCTACGAATGCGATAGACAAGAGATTTTATCAGGCACTTGTCCTCAGCGCGACACGGTGGGCCATGGAACGGTGGTGGCCTCGATTGCGGCTGGAGGAGTTTACGGCGAGTGGGTGCTGAGAGGTGTTGCCTCTGGCGCGGAACTGGTTGTGGTAAAGACCGGAGGCCCTGCGTGTGGTGGGACGCGGTGGTTCTTCGGCGAAACGGGGCTGCTTGACGGCATAGCCTATGCGGTTGATAAGGCAAAGCAACTGGGTAGAAGGCTTGTCGTCGTCCTGAGTCTCGGAACAGACATCGGTGCACATGACGGCAGCACACCCCTTGAAAAAGCGCTAGACAAATGGGCCGAGGAGGATGGAGTCGTCTTCGTCGTCGCAGCAGGAAACTCGGCCAACGACTCCCGACACGTCGAAGCAACACTCACGCAAGGCATCCAGCTCACACTACGGATGACTATTCCTGAGCAGACAACAGAGGCCGCCCTTTCCCTCGTAACCCACTCCGGAAACGTTATGGAGCTAGCTCTTACATCACCGTCGCTGAACAGGGTGGAGCTGCCGCTAAACGGCTCCAAAACCTTCAGAGAAATCACGCTCGAAACAAGCACACAGAGAACAGGGCCTCTTCAGGAAATCGCCATCAGCATCAAAGCCAATCCTCTCGAGACAGGTGTTTGGAGGCTTTCTATAACACCGCGCCAAGTATTCGACGGGAAAATGCATGCATGGCTCGAGTCAGACACATGTAGCCAAGAGTCGGAAGCCTTCCTCCCCTCAGAGGACTATGACATCACATCATCCTTCACGGTAACTATTCCGGGCACAGCCAAGAAGGTCTTGACAGTCGGGGCCTATAACACTAGAAGAACTTGGACAGCGGGAGGACAGACATGGAGCGTGGGAGGCACAGTCGGAGACATCGAGTTCTACAGCGGACGCGGCCCCACCACAGACGGCAGAACCAAACCCGACATCACCGCACCCGGAGGCGTAGTGTTCGCAGCCCGTTCAAGAGATGCATCACGTCAAGCATTCAGCCCCAGCGAAGACACAGCGGTGAGCAGAGGCACCAGCATGGCCGCACCACATGCAGCTGGCGTGGCTGCGCTCATCCTCCAACTCGCCCCAACCCTATCACCAGAAGAAGTTTTCGAAATTATCAGAAACACTGCGAGACGGGATAGCTACACAGGTGACACGGTGTCGAACACATGGGGGCATGGCAAGCTAAACGCAGACATAGCCTATGTACTTCTAGCCGAGGTGGATGGCCCGGTTGCAGAAGCTCGGCCGACGATTCTACTCGACAACAAGGCAGTCGCCAACATCTCTACACCGAGCGTAACCAGCCTAGTGCTCTTGAGAAACAGACAAGCCAACATCTCTCTCCAGCTCCCCTCAACACCATACACCCGATACACCACCACCCCCAGCCACTTCATCGTAAACGGTACACATGAGAAAGCACGTTTCATTCTCGATGCATATCATAGGGTTGATGTTCTATATCCCAACGGAACGATGATTGACACAGCCTGGGCACGGGAAGGAGACACACTGGACATCAACTCACTGCTAGGAGCCAAAGGGTTGAAACTTAGTTTGAGAGGCTATGTCGACGAGAAAGGTGTAGAACATAGCGGCACAACACTTCGCGTCACTGCTCCAACACGAATAACACTCATTCTAGAGGAGCCGAACATTCTCACGCCTGTGCTGGGAGCGCTCACCGCCTTAGTGCTGCTGGTTCTGCTGTCAACCGCTGTGATGCGGCTCAGACGCTACAGAAACTCTGGAACAAGGCCCTCGTCCACAACACACCTGCCTTCATCGTCCACGGAGCTTATCACGAAAAGCGGATGATACCTATCACGTGGAATCATATCAGGTCTGGGATGCCCTGCAAACGCCAAGTCGATTATGACATAGCATGCCGTGACATGGACTCCGCATTCATTTAGAAGGGCGGCGGCCGTGTTTATCGTCGAAGAGGTCCGTCTCACATCGTCTATGAGAAACACGTTGCGAAACCGGGATGCAACCGCCTTGTCCAAGTGAAGCGTCACGGGTTTACTTTCCGTGACTGAGAAACCTTCCGCCGCAACCGGCTGCTGAAAAATTAGTTTTCTCGCCTTGTGAATTGAGAAGTACGGTTTCCCAAGCTCGTTGGCCAAAGCCAAGCCATATTTGGCGCCCGAAGTCTCAACAGAGGCCACAGCATCCGCATCATACCCCATCTTCTCAGCATGCATTTTGACAAGCTTGGCAATCGCCCGGAAAACCATAGGCTCATGCACAACATTCAGCCAAAAAATCCTAAGTATCCTCTTGCCCTCCACTGGAACTATCTTTACATGGGCCCCTGTCCTAAGACCATTTAACAGCTTATGGAGAACATTGACAAAGTCGCTCTCCACAAAACGTATTCAATTTGGCTCCTAATATATGGTGCGGGTCTTTGCGGCGGCTGGTGCCCACTGAAACAAGAGAGCAGCGATGAAAGGCATGAAAGCTAGGCTGAGCAGAACACTCTGGTATCCATAGACATCGACGGCGACGCCGACGAAGGGTACAATTAAGTGGCCTAATCCGAAGGTCAGCCCATACATCAGGGCCGAGGCTGCTCCTAGGTTTTGGGGTAAAAGGTCATGGGAGTATGCGACCAGTATGGGGTGGACGGCGAATATGAGGAACCCTAGGACACCGTATGAGAGATATGATAGCTGCGGGGGAGTAAGGACGGCGACGGGTATCCAGAGACCGGTCAGCAACAGAAACATTGAAACCGCTCTTCTCTTACCAATTTTCTCGGCAACATATCCGGCTGACAACATACCGCCAGCACCCGCGAGTATCATGACCGTCAACACCGTTCCAGCAATAGAGAAACTTAGACCACGCTCCGTGAGATAGAGAGGGAGAAAAGTGACGAATGATAACGCGGCCACTGCGCGGAAAATAGCTGTGGCTAACGCGAAGCCGAGCTTCTTTACATCCGGCCTAACAGAGTTTTGAACATGTGCTTCAAGAGGTTGCCTCACCCCTACCAAGAGCATGCTTGCTGCCAAAGCGGGTAGTAAAATGAGGAGCCAAGTGCCTCGAACCCCCATGACGGCGTAAGCTGTTGTAGCGAGGAAGGAGCCGACCGCCAACCCGACGTCCCCACCCGACATGAAGAAGGATACCGACGAAGCCCTTTTCTCTGAAACTGAGGCCAAGGAGGTTGCCGGAGGATGGAACAAGGCTGAACCGACTCCGCCGAGAAACCCGAGCAACAACATCAAGGAATAGCTTTCAACAAACCCGATGGCTGAGACCGCGACACCTCCCAAAAAAAGTCCGAGAGGCATCAAGATGGTTTTAGGCTTCCTGTCAAAGAAAAGCCCCACCGCTATTTGGAGGAATGATGCTGTCATCAAGTAGACAGTAGGAATCAAAGCTAGTGTGGCTGCAGATGATGTCTGCTGCGCCGCCAGTAGCGGAAGCAACGGAGGTAAGCTTGTGTAGAGAGTGTCGTTAGCTAAATGGCCGAAGAAAAGCAGCGGTAACCTTTTTGTCATTTTTCCCGAGGTTTTTGAATAATCTGGGTTTTAGAGATTTCCATCCCCGACAACCCTAAAACAAGGGCGTTGGTACTCTGCTATGTGAAAGAGGTTCTAGACCTGCCATCCCTTTTTCCGCTGAGCTACTGGGAGAAGATGAGTGACTCAGGCCTGTTTCCCGAGGAGTTTTGGCGAGAGTGTGGAAGACGTCGATTGCCCGGTTTCCTTATTCCAGCAACCTATGGTGGATTGGGTAAAACTGTCGGCGACCTCGTCGAGGCCGTGATTTACCTCACTATGTATGGCTGCGGAACAGCTGTTTACCCACTTCTCAGCAACAACATGTCCTCGCTCGTGATAAACAAGTCAGGAACCGAGAAACAGCGACAAAAATTTCTCCCACGCCTCGCCATAGGCGAATACATCATGGGTCTCTCGATAACGGAGAGGGAGTCGGGCTCGGATGTGCTCTCGATAAAGACAACCGCGGTCAAACAGGGTGGAAAATATGTGATAAATGGTGAGAAGATGTATGTCAACAACTTTGACAGAGCTACTCACATGCTTCTCGCCGCTAGAACCACACCTGTTGAGCGTGCTGCGAAGAAGAGCCTGGGGCTTACGTTGTTTGTTCTCGACATGAAGAGCGCTGGGCTTAGCTTCTCGGAGCTCCCGAAGATGGGCACCAACTATTTCAGGACAGGTGTGATGAGGCTTGAAAATGTGGAGGTTGATGAAGAGGATGTTGTGGGGGAGCTGGACAATGGATGGAAAGCTCTTGCACACGCCCTTAACCCGGACCGCATAGTTTACGCAGCTGTCGCCGTTGGCTCAGCGCTCTTCGCCATCAAAACAGCCACCTCATACGCCCAAGAGCGCAAAGTCTTCGGAAAACCGATAGGAGCTTATCAGGGCATACAGTTCCCACTCGCATCTCTCTACACAGAAACAGAGGCTGCAAGGCTTCTTACACTAGACGCGGCTGCGAAATTTGACAGAGGTGAGGATGCGAGCGTGGCCGCGTGCTTGGCAAAGTACTTCGCCTCTGAGGTGGTGTTTAAGGCTGTTGGGCAGGCTGTTCAGGTTCTCGGCGGATACGGCTACCTTAGGGAGTCGGGGCTGGAGCGTGTGCTTAGAGACATCTACTTGCTCAGGTCAGGGCCGATTACGCAGGAGCTGGCCCTCGCATTCATAGCAGAGAAAGGCCTCGGCTTGCCGCGGTCCTACTAAAGCTCCACAACCCGGCCCACATCCATCTTCTCAGCCATGCGCAAGACACGCGAAGTGAAGTAGAGGTCGAGAGCCGCAAACCCAACGGATTTGAGCAAAGATACATGAACGTTACGGGGCCTTGTCAAATTTTGTTTAACAACTTCATGCAGCTCAAGAACCTTCGCCGGGTCCACGATGCCCTTCTCCACAGCCGCCATGATGTCACCCGCTTCCCTTAGCACGGATTTCTTGAGGTCGGCTGCTATCAACTCTGCGCGTCGAAAAGTCTCAAGGTCAAGTTCTCTACGCGTAGGAAGAGCACCTATGCTCGTCACATGCACGTTTTCCGCAAGCCACTCACCCGATAAAACCGGTTCAGCCGAGTTCGTAGCCGTTAACACTACGTCAGCGTTTTCCACGGCTTCACGTGGGCTGTCAACAGCTTTTGCATCTATTCCAAGCGTTTTCGAAGCTTTTTCTGCAAGCTTCTCTCTGTTGGCCTTTGTTGGGCTGTAGATTTTGACACGCTCGATGTTGCGTACGGTGTGGAGGGCGGTTAACTGTGTCCAAGCTGTTCTCCCGCTTCCAATCAAAGCCGCGGACCTGCTGTCGACTGGCGCGAGATATTTTGCACCCACCCCACCAATAGCCCCTGTTCTCAGCGAAGTGAGTGCCACAGCGTCCAAAACACCTTTAAGCACGCCTGTTTCTATGTCGAAGAACAGCACAACACCATGAGCCGCCTCCATGCCGTGTAGAACAGGGTTTTTCCTGTACTCGTTTATCAGCTTCACCGCGTATCCTCCGACGTGGAGGCTCGCGGCCGGCATGTTGAGGTAGACAGCTTCACGCTCCTCAATCGCTGTAACCATCCGCGGCGGAGCAACATACTTCTCATCACCATAATCCCTGAAAAAATCTTCAACGATTTCCACAGAGGTTTTCATGTCAAGCCAGTTCTCGAGCTCGCTTCGAGAAATTACTCTGACCAATTTTATTCAGCCCGTTTATCGATGACGCGTTTGGCTTTGCCTACCTCTTGACGAGGTAGTGAGAGTGGTTCTGCGAGCTCCACCTGCACGCTTGTCAGCAGCGTCTCATGTAGTTCGCTCTCCAACTTGTTGCGGAGGGCTTCAGCCTCATCACCCTTCAATTCATGGGCCAGCTCGGCGACGACTTTCATTTTATCAAGACCCTTCTCCCTCCAGATAATTATCTGATATTCGGGGCCGAGTTCACGGTGTCTGAGCAGCACTGCCTCGACGGCGCTGGGCCATACAGCAACCCCTGAAACCTTTATCATGTCATCAACCCTGCCCCTTATGTATCCAAGCCTGAGATGCGTTCTTCCACAGTCACATGAACGAGCGTCGTAAATGTATGAGATGTCTCTGCAACGGTATCGCAGCAGCGGCGCAGCCTCCTTCGTCAAAGTAGTGAACACGAGCTCGCCTTTTTCCTCGGGGCCAACGGGTTCACCGGTCTTGGGGTCGATGACTTCTACGAGGAAATGGTCCTCCCAGAGATGCAGCCCATCGTGGAGAAAGCAGTCGTTCGCTACACCTGGTCCACAAAGCTCGGTGAACCCGTAGATATCGTACACATCCATGTTCCATTTCTCGGCGACCCATTTCTTCATCTCTGAAGTCCACATCTCCGAGCCGAAAACACCCTTCCTAACCAATGTATCCCTCGCCGGGTCCACACCCATCTCCAAAGCCGTCTCAGTCAACCTAAGAATGTATGAAACAACCGCGCAGACCATCGTGGTTCCAAAGTCAAGCATGTACTGGATTTGGCGGCGGCTGAAGCCTGCGCCTGTAGGGACAATCATGGCGCCTATCCTGCGTGCGCCGTAGTAGAACCCGAACCCGCCGGTAAACATTCCAAAGCTGGGTGTAATCTGGAAAACATCTTCCTTAGTAAGCCCGGACATGGCTAGGCTGCGGGCCGAGACCTCAGCCCAGACCTCTATGTCGTTTTTTGTGTAGAACCCGAGAGTCGGCACACCTGTTGTCCCCGAGGTGGCGTGAACCTCGAGAACCTCGCTCCGCGGCACCGCGAGAGTTCCGTATGGATAAAGTGAACGTAGCTCGTCTTTGGTTGTGAAAGGCAGCTTCACCAAGTCATCCACTGATTTAACGTCGTCTGGGCTGACCTTAGCCTCATCAAGTTTCCTCCGGTAAAAGGGGTTGTTTCTGTAAGCGTGGCGAACAGTCCACCGGAGCATTTTATCACGGTTCTCCTCGATATCTTTCCTGCTCATAGTTTCAGCGGGCTTGTTGAAGAAGCGGGCTGAATTCACATCAAGGCTGAGGAGCCGCCGTTCTAAAAAATGTTTACAACACAACAAAACACAAACCAAAGCTATAATACTACGCAGCAAACCAGATATCCGTTATGAAGCTGGTTACTTTCCAACATCCCCATCGTCGCGAACCACGTCTCGGCATTGTGTACGGCGAATACGTGATTGACGGAAACATGGCCTACACCGTGTTGTTAAGTGAGGAGGGCGAAGAGGACCCGGATGTTTTGGCAAATGCTCTTCTGCCATCGAACATGATTTCTTTCCTGCGTAGAGGCCGGAGAGCTTTTGAGGCCGCTGAGAGAGTTTTGTTCAAGGCAAGGTCCTTCATCAACATGTCCTATGGAGAAGGCCTTGTGTATGAGCTTAGCAAAGTACACCTATATGCACCCATACCGCGGCCGGGCAAAATTATACACACCGCAGGAAACTTCCGCGAACACGCGAAAGAAGCTGAGAAAGCAAAGTGGGAGTTTCCGATTCCTCAGTGGATATCTTTCCTGAAGAGTCCCACAGCCGTCATAGGGCCATACGACAACATAGTGTATCCCAAGTACACCAAGGAGCTCGACTACGAGCTCGAGATGGCGATTGTGATTGGGAAGCGTGGCAAATATATCACGAAGGAGAGGGCGTTCGACTATGTAGCCGGATTCATGGTGTTTAACGACATAACCGCGCGTGATATTCAGCGGCAGGAGATGAAGAATGGGTTGCTGAACTTCGGAAAAAACCTTGACACATTTGCTCCACTAGGCCCCTATCTCGTGACAAAGGACGAGGTAAGCAACCCCCATAACCTGAAGATGGAGCTGCGGGTTAACGGCGAGGTGCGGCAGTCGGGGAACACCAACAGGCTCTCGGTCACGCTGCAGGAGATTATCGAGCATTATTCATGGGTAATGCTTGAACCAGGCGACATCATCACCACGGGAACAATATCCGGAGTGGCCGCATTCAGAGAAAACCCGGAGAAATATTATCTCAAGCCAGGTGACTTGGTCGAGTCTGAGATTGAGAGCCTCGGCGTGATGCGTAATCCTGTCGTGGCTGAGTAAAATGTCGTCAGAGTCTTGGCGTGGAGAAAAACACTGGGTCAGCCCATACAACTTCTCTCCACAGGTTGTTAGCCAATTCAACTTTCCCGAGAAGATTGAGATTTATGATGTTACGTTGAGGGATGGGGAGCAGACGCCCGGCGTTGTGCTGAAGGCTTCTGAGAAGCTGGAGATAGCGAAGGCATTGGATGAACTGGGTGTGCACAGGCTTGAGGCTGGGATGCCCGTTGTCTCCGAGGAGGACTTTAACGCAGTGAAGATGATTGCCAACGAGGGCCTTAGAGCGAGAGTCTTCGGGTTCGCCCGACTCGTGAAAGAAGACATCGACGCAGCCCTCAAAGCAGATGTCTCAGGAATAGTTACCGAGGGGCCTGTCGGGGTTCCGAAGCTGATGCAGTTCGGGTGGCGGCCTGAAGACGTTGTGGAGAAGGCGGTGACGCATGTGCAGTATGCAAAGGACCATGGGCTGTACACTGTTTTCTTCGGTGTTGACGGTACAAGAGCTGACATCAACTTTCTCAAACACATCTACTCGAGGGTTGTGACCGAGGCTAAGCCCGACGCTGTCGCGGTGGTTGACACATTTGGCTGCGCTTCTCCCGAGGGGTTCAGGTATCTTGTGGGGGAGATTGTGAGGACGGTGAAGGTGCCTGTCGAGGTTCACTGCCACAATGACTTCGGCATGGGGACTGCGGTGAGCATCGCCGGGTTGTCCGCGGGAGCGAGCGTGGTGCATGTATCTGTTAACGGGATTGGTGAGAGAGCTGGCAACGCGGCTCTTGAGGAAGTTGTTCTAAGCCTTGAGCTACTCTACGGCAGACGCCTCGGCCTCCGTCTCGAAAAGCTTGTCGAAGTCTCTCGGCTTGTGGAGAAGTTGACAGGTTTCAGACTCGCCGCCAACAAACCCGTCGTCGGAGAGAGAGTGTTCACGAGAGAATCCGGCATATCTGTCGCAGGCTGGGTAAAGTATCACCTCGGCTCCGAAGCCTTTCTACCAGAGCTTGTCGGAAACAGGCATGATGTCCTCGTCGGCAAAAAGAGCGGGAAACACTCTATCGAGTGGAAGCTCGAGAAACTCGGTGTAAAGGCGTCGCCCGAAGAGGTTCAGGCCCTTCTCCAGAAAGTAAAAGAGATATCCATCGCTAAGAAGAGGGCTTTGTCTGATGAGGAGCTTCTCGAATGTCTGGAGACAGTGAGGCGGAGTTAGGGCTTTACAGGGTTTTGAGCCCTGAGGGGGAGGTCGTCGGAGAGCCTGACCCGGGCCTCTCCAACGAGACGATGCGTAAGATGATGCATGACATGGTGGTTTTGAGAACGTTTGACCAGTGGATGCTCAAAATTCATCCTCTCGGAAAAGCATCTCGCTATGCGCCTGTCGAGGGACAGGAGGCTTCAGTTGTCGGAAGCGTTCACAGCTTGAGCGACGTTGACTGGACGTTTCCAACCTACCGTGAGCTTACCGTGGGTCTTCTCAGAGGAGCTCCTCTCACCACGTTGATTCATAGGATGTTTGCCACGAGCCTCGACCACATGAAGGGCCATGAAATCACGTTGTACGGAGACAAACGTTACAGGATTGTCGTGGGCGCGGGAGCGGTTTCTCTGATGTGTCCAGTGGCGGTTGGCATGGCCATGGCGGCGAAAAAACGCGGCGAGAAGGAGGTGTTTCTGGTTTACTTGGGCGACGGCGCCACCTCCAAGGGCGATTTCCACGAAGCGATAAACTGGGCAGGTGTCTTCAAGCCGCCGGTTATCTTCTTTGTCCAAAACAACCAATGGGCCATCTCAACACCCTTCAAGATACAGACAGCTGCACCCAACATAGCGGTAAAGGCCAAGGCCTATGGAGTCCCGGGTATACGGGTTGACGGGAACGATGTCCTAGCAGTCTACACTATCTGCAAAAAGTTTGTGGAGAAGGCCCGTGAAGGCGGGGGAGCTGCTCTGATAGAGGCTGTCACATATAGGATGGGGCCTCATACAACCGCCGACGACCCCTCGAAGTACCGCTCCGAAGAGGAGGTTGAAAAGATGAGAGCCCTTGACCCGTTGAAGCGGCTGCGGATTTACCTTACCCGCAACGGATTGTGGTCTAACGAGGAGGAGCAGAAGATTGTGGAGAACTTCAGGGAAGAGCTGCGCCGCGCCACCGAGGAAGCGGAGAAAACGCCGCCGCTCAACCCACGTGTTATCTTTGAAGACGTTTACGCAGAGCTTCCATGGCATCTGAGAGAAGAGATGGCTGAACTGGGTTGAAGCTAAAACCTTGGACAATAACCCTAGCCGACACCGAAAACCTTCACCCACATGAGCAATCCATTCCACAAGCAGTGGCCCGCATAGCCGAGGACATCGCTCAAAAAGAACGCTTCATAGACCCTGTGATAGTGGACGCGGAGACAGGGCTGGTCGTTGACGGCACACATAGGGTTGAGGCGGCTATAAGGCTTGGCCTTGGAAAAATCCCTGTCTACACAGTCGACTACATGTCGCCACGGGTTGTCCTCGCCGGATGGGGACGGGCTGCATCAAAAAACATATCCAAAGATGAGCTTCGAGGATTATTTGGTCGACTAGGCTTCACGGAGTCCATGGCAAGCTATGATGCACGGTTCATTTGGAGCGATGGCCATGTGATACAGGTTAAGCATAGTGGAGAACTGTCGACCAAGCAGGTTTACGAGAAACTCTCCATCATAGACCAAAGCCTACAGCACCTCGGCATAGCTTATGTCAGGGACAGCGACGTTGAAGAGCTTGTCAAACAGGGTAAACATGTCTTCGGATACTTGCTGAGGCCCTTGAAGAAAGAGGAAGTCGTCTCAATCGTTAAACAGGGTTACAGGCTTCCCCCCAAGTCTACCCGCCACCTCATCGACCGAAGACCAATGTACATAAACTGTCCTCTCGAAATTCTCCGCAGCAGCGACGCCGTGGAAAAATTTACTGAATTTCTCTCAGAGGGGGTTTGGGTGGAGCTGGGCCCCGGAGCTGAGCTGGACAGGAAATATGATGAAAGAGTTATGGTTTTTTATAGGGAGGATTTGGCTGCTTTTTATCCCGAGAAGCTGCTCAAGCTTGTCAAGAGCTCGTTGAAGCAAACGCTTCGATGACCTTTTTCGCCAGCATCGTCGCAGCGGCTTCCTGAGCCTCCAGAGTTTGCGCCCCTATGTGAGGAGTCAGCACAACGTTGTCGAGCTCGAGAAGTTTGCTACCCGTGGGCGGCTCTTTCTCGAAAACATCGAGTCCCGCGCCAGCTATTCTACCGTTTTTTAGAGCGGTGTAGAGAGCCTCTTCATCTATGACCTCTCCCCGCGAGGCGTTTATGATTATCGCCCCCGGCTTCATCATCTCCAGTTTACTGGCGTTGATTAAGTGTCTTGTCTCGGGTGTAAGAGGGACGTGCAGTGTTATGATGTCTGCTGTCCGCAGCACTTCCTCGAGGCTGGTGAGCTTGGCCCCTGCTTTTGCAAGAACCTCCTCGGGTATCGGTATGACATCGTAGGCTACAATCTTCATTCCCATGGCGTATGCTATCTCAGCCACTCGCCGCCCAATCCGTCCATAGCCCACCACGCCAAGAGTCTTCCCAGCCAGCTCGACACCCATGGCCTCAGACTTCGGCCACCTACCCCCGCGAACCTGTCTATCACACCAAGCAATTTTACGGGCCACGGCTATCATCAACCCGATGACAAGCTCCGCCACACTCTCGGTCGAGGACTCGGGCGTGTTCAGCACCTTGACACCATGCCGCGCCGCAGCCTCGAGGTCAACGTTGTCAAGCCCCACTCCAGCCCGGCCAACAACCTTCAAAACAGGCACACCGCGTTCAATAACCTTGGCCGTCACCTTTGTCCTACCACGGACAAGCAACACATCATAGCCGCCTATCACAGATTCAAGCTCCTCCGCCGAAATCCCAGGACGCAAATCCACCCTAAAACCCGCTTTCTCCAGCAAATCAACAGCCGACCTGTCAATCGCGTCGGCCACCAAAACCTTCCTGTTCACAATAACCCCATCCACTTGAACATATTTAAGAGCATACCGGGACAGGGTTTTGTTTAGCCTGCTAACTTATATGTAGGCTGCTTATGCTGTTATGCGGATATGCCGTTCAAGCGTAAGAGCCGTGGAAGGTCGAAAGGCGCTAAGGGGAAAGAGCCTACTGTTCAGTGTGACAACTGCGGAGCATATGTGCCGAGGAGCAAGGTGCAGCGTGTGACGCGGCGTGTTTCTCTTGTCCGAGGGGACCTGGCCCGTGAGCTGAAGCAGGCAGGAGCTTATCTAGCCGAAAACATCGTCGTCAAAAACCTCTGCATCAGCTGCGCCATCCACTACGGTGTTCTCAAGGTAAGGGCCCGCGAGGAGAGAAAACCTGAGCAGTTCCTCTGAGATAATGGATATGGTTTATTAGATGCCGGGTCAACCGGCGTTATAGGTGAGGTTTTTTGACCACTGCACAGGAGAGGGCAAGGCTATCTCTCGTCAAGCTCCGTCTCGCCATGGTTGGTACGTGGGCGTTGATAACGGGAGTGGCCTCGCTTCTCTTCGTGGCTGTGTTGACGTTTCTCCGTATACCGCTTCTCAACTTCTACACCATCATAGGGTTTGTCGTCGCCTTCCATGTTTTCCAGTGGCTCATAGGGCCCTACATAATCGGAGCGGTTTACAGGACCCGGCCGGCGGCGGAGGCTGGGCTTGGCTGGGTTGAGGAGGCTGTCAACCGCTTAAGCATAGCCGCGGGGATGGAGAAGCCGCCGAAAACCTATGTCGCTGAAATAGACATCCCCAACGCATTCGCATACGGCAGCCCCCTCACAGGACCCATGGTAGCCGTCACCCGACGACTCGTCGAAAGCCTTCCACGGGAAGAGGTTGAGGCTGTCATCGGCCACGAGCTGGGCCACATTAAACACCGCGACGTAGCCTTCATGATGGCGATAAGCATCATACCAGCCATCATCTACTACCTCGGCTACACCCTGTTTGTTTCAGGGGCCTACGGCGGCCGCCGAGAAGGAGGAGCCTATACATTCCTCATCGGAATCGTCTTGATGGTTTTCAGCTTCATCTTCAACATATTCGTCTTCTACATGAGCAGGCTCCGGGAATACTACGCCGACTACTTCGCCGCAAAAACCGTGTCCAACGGCGCCCGAAACCTTCAACGCGCACTCGTCAGAATCATGATGCTTGCGGGTAGGATGAGAAGGGAAGAGGTGGCCCACGTGGAGCAGTTCAAAGCATTCTTCATAGCTGACCCCGACGTCAAGCTACAGGCTTTCGGCGACATAGATAGAGTCGTAGAAGAAGTGAAGAACCGTAAACCCAGCACCTTGGCAGAGCTCTTCAGCACACACCCCGACCCGGCCAAACGGCTGAGAGCACTCGACAACTACGTCTTCAGTATGCCCTAGCGAAGTAAACCACTTCAGCCGCGTTTTTTCCGCATACTATGCAGGGGCCGCTGGGCACCTCGAGCTCGTCAAACCTGCTTCCCCTCAACTCTCCCCCCGCCGCCGCTTTCAGCTGCTCAGCACACTCCACCGAGCCGCACCAGTCAAACTTGGCTATTCTTCTCTCGGAAATAACTTTCTTCACCTCATCTATGGATGATACCTCCACAACCATCTGACGCATGATGCGCCAGCTCCGCTCCGCGAGGCTCTGCCCAATACTTGTCAACACTGTTTCCACAGCCTTCTCAATCTCCTCGACGGCGACAACCTGTTTCTCCAACGTATCCCGCCTAAACAAAGTAGCCCTGTTCTCAGCCACCTCACGAGGCCCAATCTCAAGCCTCACAGGCACACCCAATTTCTCCCAGTGGTAAAACTTTTCACCCGGAGTCACATCCTCTCTGTCATCAACCTTCACAGCAAACTTCTGCAGCCTCTCAGCGACACCGTAGCAGAATTGTTTAATGGACTCTTCCTGACCCTTGAAGACTATAGGGACAATCACTACGTGAAGAGGAGCCACAACAGGAGGAAGCACAAGACCTCTGTCATCTCCGTGCTGGCTTATCAACGCAGCCAAAACCCTGCTGTAGCCAAACCCATAGCAGAGCTGATGAGGATTCTCACGCTTACCGTCCCGTGTCTCAAACTCAATCTCAAACACTTTCGAGAAATTTTTCCCAAGGTTGTGGACGGTTGCGACCTGGTTAACTCTGCCATCCGGATTCCATGCATCAAAAGCTATCGAGTATCTTGCGCCAGGGAACTTGTCGAAATCAGGTCTCTTCAACACCAGGTAAGCGAGCCCAAGCTGGTCCAACACCTTGCGATAAATTTCCACAGCTTTCTTAACCTGTTGCTCGGCCTCCGCAGCCGTAGCGTGAACAGTATGCGCCTCATTCCACGGAATCTCCCGCACACGTAGGAGAGGCCTCGTCGCCTTGGTCTCATGCCTATAAACCATGTTGCTCTGATGGACGAGGAGAGGAAGGTCTGCGTGACTCCTTATCCAGAGCTTGAACATTGGATACATGATGGTCTCGCTCGTCGGCCGAACAATCAGCTTAACGTCAAGAGGTTTACCTCCGGCAGACTCTATCACAAACACCTCTGTGCTGAAGCCTTTGATGTGCTGAGCCTCCTTGCCGAGAAGCTCCTCCGTGGTCACCAGCGGGAAAATCATCTCCTTATGACCCGTTTCCCGAAGCTCCTTCTCCAGCATCTCACGCACACGTCTCAGAATATATGCCCCGTTCTCCAGATAGACAGAGAAACCCTTAACAGGAAAACGGTCATCCAAAATCCGCGCCTCGAGCAAAAGCTTGTCAAACCACTCGCTGAAATTACGGTATTTATTGAGCGCCGTAGCAGTCGACATCAAGCCATAGAAAATCCCAATCATATATAACTGTATCCAGTTTGCCCAATCACCTATTCACGAGGAAGGGCCCTAGGATGTTGGCTTGTAAGCCCCGTAAAGTGATTGCATTCTCGCTATAAGCTCTTCGTTGTAGGGGAGGAAAACATGACAGTAGTATGGGTATTGGTGGACTCCTAATAGCATGTTCAGAGCGATGCCTAGAATGAAGCAAAATCCACATAGCATCAGAATCATCATGATGGAGGCACAGACATATTTGTATTGGGGTTGGACATTGTTTAAATTTGTTTTTATGGTGTATTGTTCTATGTGATGGTTGTTGAATTTAATACTTTCTAGACATGCGAGAGAGAAGATTAAGCTTAGAGGCTTGAAGATGGAACTTATCAATCAGGTGTTAAATAGCCCTGAGCAGATTTATTTCGATGTCGTTACAAGGCTTTACGTAGCTATCAGAAATGTAGATTTTCACGATGAGAAGATTCCTATGGTGGTTGTTTACAGACCCGAGAATGACAGTTATTATATCGCTACAGCGTATCCCTGTAAAGAATTCAAAGAGGAGGTTGATAGAAAGGTTAAAAAAGGAAGATGGATAAAGGTAGGTGTAAGAGAGGAATGAAGGTAACCTACGACCCGGAAGCAGATATTATTTACATGGTTTTGAGAGACGGGGAAATCTACGATAGCAGAGAGGAGAATGAGGACGTTAGACTGGAATATGATAAAGAAGGGCATCTAATAGGAATAGAGATAATGAACGCAAGAACAAACCTCATAGCAGCCATTGCAGAGGAAATATCAAGAGAGATAAACAACGCTCTACAGACAAGGTAAAATGATTTTTACCGCGATGCATTGTCGCTCGTCTCACCCATCTCTTCGGCTCTTTTCGCCGTCGATATTCCAGCGGCGAGCCCATAATAACGCTGTGAGGCTTCCTACCGGGCCTGCTTTATTCATGTGGAGAACCTATTGAAGATAGGTTTTTAGAGAGGTGTTTATGATAGGGTTTCGGTGCATCGCTTCTGTCGGTAAGCTTCGGTGGAAAGTTTCTCCCAACCAAGCTTGAGCTGATAAGGGCGAGGCGTAGTCTTCAGGTTGCGAAGAGCATTTACCGTATTCTGGAGGATAAGCGGGATGTCTTGGTGAGGCGGCTGAATGACTTGGTTGAGGTGGCGGAGACGGAGCGTGAGAAGATGGAGCAGCCTCTTCGACGGGCCTACATGTCTCTCTTCAAAGCCTATGCGGAGATGGGTTCTGTCAAGGTGGAGGCAATCGCCGCCACTACGCCGCCATCCATAGAGGTTAAGGTGAGCGAGAAAACCATCCTCGGCATAAGGATACCGACCCTCGAGATAGCGAGCACGAAAATCCCCCTCAACTACGGCCTGCTCGACACCGCCTCATCATTCGACGAAGCAGTCAGAAACTTCAGAGAAATCATAGCCACCCTCTGCAAAGTGGCCGAGATAGAGAACACCATATTCCGCCTCGCCGAGGAGCTAAAGAAGACACAGCGCCTACTAAACGCCCTCGAACACCTCATCATCCCAAGATACCAGGAAGCGATAAAATTCATCAGCGCAAGCCTCGAAGAACGTGAGAGAGAAGACTTTGTCAAGCTCAAGCATGTGAAACGTATCCTCGAGAGAAGAAAAGAGGTGGAGACAGTTGGAGGAACAGGTTAGGAAAGAGTTTGAGCAACTGAGGCAAGAGATTAGGAAGAAGAAGCAGGAGATGGCTGAGGCTCTGCGGAAAAAAGCAGAAGAAGCCTCTGCATAAGATTCTTGGTTAAAGACACGGAGTTAAATAACGAGCCAAATAAACCATTCCTAGAGTTGGACATCCGTGGAGCAGCCGCGGCCACGATTATCGCAGCCTTCGCCTACATATCCCTTTTCCACTACCCGTTGGTGAGAGGCCTCGAGCTCACCAACCTGCTCTTCTACATGGATGTCTGGCCCACCTTTATCGCAGCGGTCGGCTACTCAACAGCCTATCTCATATCTAAGCGTCTGTACACCAACTTCGGCAAACCATGGAGCCGCTACATCGGCTTCGGCGCATCAGCGGCCCTCATTTTCTACTGGCATCTACCCGCCAACTCATTCTTCGGATACGGAGTATGCCCAGCCGACCTCAACAACCCCATACTCTACCAGCTCAAAAGAATATCCTACTTCATCGTAGGTGTTCTCATCTACTTCGCCGCAAAAGACTTCAACAAGCCCTGGCGCGAAGCACTCGCCATCGCCTTCGGCAAAGTAATGGGATGGTACGGCTTCTACCTCACACTTGTAACAGAGCCACTATATGTAGCCCCGCCTGTCATATTCAGCCTCCAGCTCCACCACGAAGCAGGAGCAGTCATGATACTCTCCATGATAGCGCTCGACTTCCTCGCCGCAGCATCACTCATAAACCACCTCTTCAAAGACAAAAAAGCAACACCCTACCCACTAACAACCAGCTAACAAAAAAGCAAATACACCGCATATCCATCACAGATGGATAGATATATTTGTCCGAATCTGCTCCATTAGTTGGTGCTAAGTGTTTGGGTCTTGTTTATGTCGATGCGGTGGTTAAGAAGGGTGGCAAAAGTGCCGTGTTGAGACTTCTTGTAGACTCCGGAGCAACCTATACCGTGTTGAAAAAGGATGTCTGGACAATACTAGGACTAGAGCCGCTTGGTGAAATAGACCTCATTCTAGCCGACGGCACAACCATCACAAGGAAGGTCTCCGAAGCAATCATCGAACTACCCGGATACGGCGAACGACATACACCAGTTGTGCTCGGAGAAGAGGAGGACGAGAACCTTCTCGGAATCGTCACCCTGGAGATTTTTGGGCTGGTTCTTGACCCTCTCAAGAGAACTCTGAAACCTATTAGAGCCATACTGAAGACAGAACATCATAATAGATAGTAATACGGATGATGCGGTCTTCGAAAGTGTGATGATGTGGCAAATTTAGGATGCTTAAATAATTGGGTTAAAAACATTGTTTTGCAGAGAGTTGAGGTTCTCCAGAGTTGAGGCTGAATATTGGTTTAAACAAGCTGTGGAAGATTTTAAACTGGCTGAGAAACTGTTATCAGACGGCAAGTATAACTACTCCGCTTTCCTAGCTCATCAGGCTGCTGAGAAAATTCTGAAAGCTCTCATCATCGAGGTTTTGAGAGAGATTCCGCCTAGGGTTCACAACTTGTTAGAGCTGGGAGAGGCTCTGAGAAAAACGGGAATAGACATGGCTGAGGTGGAGGATGACCTGAAATACCTAAACCCACACTACCTCACATCACGTTACCCAGATGCTGCGAACGGCGTCCCCACCGAGGTCTACAGCAGACGCATGGCCGAGCTATGTCTACAATCTGCAAAGAGGGTTCTGGCTTGGGCAGAAAACTTACTCGAGAAGAAGTAACCCAAATGGTTTCAAACTATGTTAACGCCGTCAGAGAAAACGGGTTTGACGTAGTCTCCGCCGTACTGTTCGGCTCGAGGGCGAGAGGTGTAGAACTTGTATACAGCGACGTTGACCTGCTTCTTGTGCTCAGTAACTGTTCTTACGGATTTGTTGAGAGGATTGAGGCTTTGTCAAAGTTTTGGCGGCATGAGCTCAGTTTAGAGGTTTTTCCATACACAAAAGACGAGGTAATGAGATTGTTCAAAAGAGGCTCCATAACGCTTTACGACAGTCTCGAACACGGCATAATCATCTATGATGATGGATTCTTCTCATCTCTGAGGAGGCTTTTCGCCGAGTTGGTTGGAAAAGGCGTCATCAGAAGAGGGCCAAACGGCTGGTGGATGTTTCCAGAGCCAGACACTATCCGCATCCAAGGCTAATGGTTATTTTCTAGAAGATGCCTCGATAAGCGGCTGAGAATGGTTAGGAAGGTTGTGATAACTGCGGCGGGCCTTGGAACACGGCTGCTGCCTACAACCAAGGAGATGCCGAAAGAGATGCTGCCCATCTACGTAAGAGCTGGAAACGGCCAGGTCACGCTCAAACCCCTCCTACAGGCGCTGTTTGAACAGCTCTACAACTTCGGATTCAGACAATTCTGCTTCGTCGTGGGCCGCGGAAAAAGAGCCATCGAGGACCACTTCACACCCGACTGGGACTTTGTCGAGAAAATGGACAAGATGGGGAAATATTCATCGGTCTCAGAACTTGTAGCCTTCTACAAGATGCTTGAAGAATCGGTTATTGTTTGGGTGAGCCAGCCATCTCCACGGGGGTTCGGAGACGCCGTCAGAACAGCACGCCACTTCGTAGGCGACGACGACTTCCTCCTCTGCGCAGGAGACACAATCATCCTCGGAAGCAACACCAACTTTCTCCAGAGACTCTTGGATGCAGGACCGCGTAACGAGCTTGACGCATCTCTCCTCGTCCAAAAAGTCGAGAACCCACAGCAGTATGGTGTGGTCGTGTCACAGCCCCTCAGCCACAACCTCCACCAAGTATCCAAAGTGGTTGAGAAACCAAAGACACCACCCTCCAACCTCGCAATAATGCCCTTCTACGTCTTTACACCACACATCATGAAAATGTTGGACATGATATCCGAGGGTGTGGGTGGAGAGATTCAGCTCACCGACGCAATACAGAAACTCATCGACAACGGTGGGAAGGTGTTGGCTGTTGAGATGCTGGATAACGAGCTACGGCTGGACATAGGCACGCCTGAAACCTACATGGAGGCCCTGTCGCTGTCCTACAAATACGCGAACAGTGGTGAAAAATGAAGATAGCCGTTGTCGGCCTCGGATACGTGGGGTTGACAACAGCCGCTTGCCTAGCATCACACGGATTCAAAGTAACCGGGATAGACATAGACAGTCACAAGGTTGAGACAATCAACGAGGGGAAAACACCGTTCAAGGAACCCGGGCTCGATAAATTATTGAAGAGAAGCAGGCTGAGATGTAGCATCGACTACGCTGAGGCAGGGGACGCGGACTTTGTCTTCATATCGGTTGGAACACCCGCTGGGCCCGGTGGAGAGATTGACCTCTCCTATGTTGCGAGTGCTGCACATAGTTTGGGCGAGGTTTTGGCAAACAGTCGGAAACCATGCACGGTTGTGGTGAGAAGCACTGTTGTACCTGGAACAACCCGCGGGCTTGTGAAAAACGAGTTGGAGAAATCGTCGGGGAAGAAAGTTGGCGAGGATTTGTTTCTCTGCGTTAACCCCGAGTTTCTCCGCGAAGGCAACGCTGTCCACGACACTTTCAACCCTGATAGAATAGTTATTGGCGACGACTGGGGCAGAGGTGGGAAAAACCTTCTCAGGCTCTACCGACGGTTCTATCGACGGAGAAAACCAGCCACCATATTGACGAGCACCGTCAACGCGGAGATGATAAAATACGCCAGCAACGCCTTCCTAGCGGCGCGTATAAGCCTCATCAACGAGATAGCCAACATCTGCAACCATATACCAGGCGCAGACATCACCGTAGTCTCCAAAGCAGTCGGCCTCGACAAGAGAATAGGGCCCTATTTCTTGAACGCTGGACTGGGATACGGCGGCAGCTGCTTCCCGAAAGACGTGAAAGCCTTGATAAAATATGCGGAGAATCTGGGGGAGAGGCCGCAGGTGCTCGAGGCCGTTGACAGGGTAAACATGGGACAGCCTCTCAAAGCAGTCGAGCTCGCCGAAAAACTCCTCGGAAACCTAGATGGAAAAACAGCCGCAATCCTAGGCCTCGCCTTCAAACCCAACACAGACGACATCCGGGAAGCCGTCTCACTCAAAATAATCAAAACACTTCAGGAAAAAGGATGCAACATCAAGGCCTACGACCCCGCGGCCATGGAAAATGCGAAAAAAATCCTCGGAGACTCTGTGATTTACGCATCCTCGGCAGAAGACTGTCTGAGAGGTTCGGATTTCTGCATAGTTGTCACGGAGTGGGGGGAGTTTAGAAGGCTAGGGCCTGATGTTTTCCGCAAGCTGATGAGAAACCCTGTGGTGATTGATGGAAGAAGGATATACGACCCCGTGAAGTTCAGGGAGAAGCTAAAGTTTGCCGCGGTGGGCTTTGGTTCATGAGGGTTTTGATGGTTGGGCGAAAGCCTTCGATAGCCTTGGATGAGCTGAGAAAATACTGGGGAACGGTTGAGGTGGCTACAGGTTTCTTCACTCCGAGGCTGACACGCTACGACCTCGTGATAGCTCAGGAGCCAACCGTCAAGATAGGGCTGCCAGCACTTCTGCAGGCAAAACTTTCAAACGCCCTCTTAGTCACCGAGGTACATGGAGACTACTTGAGTGGGAATTTTCTTCCTTGGAAAGACCGGTTATTTGCATGGTTTGCTCTAAAGGCGTCGGATTTCGTGAGAGCCGTGAACAGCGGCATCGCGTCATTTCTCAAATCAAGGGGATTATCTAATGTTCATGTGATTCCAGCCGTGTACATTAGGTTGGACATTTTCAAACCTTTGAAAAATCCCGATGAGAGAGATCATGTTGTTGTAACCGCGGCTAGGCTGGTTCCTGAGAAAGGTCTGGACCTGTTGCTAAAATCTGTTCCTCTTCTGCTGCGAGATTTTAGGGACTTGGAGGTTAGGATACTCGGTGATGGGCCGATGCGGGAAACCCTCCAGCGATTGGCTAGGGAGCTTGGTGTTGAGGAGGTTGTAAAGTTTCTGGGCTGGGTTTCTATGGAGGAGCTCGTCAAACACTATAACGAGGCCGCTGTCTTTGTCTGCACATCCCTTTACGAAGGTGGGCCGAGGACAGTTTTCGAAGCAGCCGCTTGTTTAACACCCAGCGTCTCAACACCCGTTGGCATAGTTCCTGAGGTGTTGAAGGACGGGGAGAGTGTGCTGCTTGTTGTGAGAAGGGACCCGGCTCTGCTTGCCGAGAAGATAGCGCTGTTTCTCCATGACGGGGACAAACGCCGTCGAATCGCTGAGAAGGCTCGTGAAGTTGCTCTAAGAGAGTTTGAATGGTCCAAATCGGTGGAGAGATATGCCAAGGCCTACTTGGCTCTAGCTTCCCGCCGTCCTTGATGAGAAACCCAAGGGTTAGGCTTAATTTGGCCCCTCTTTTGCTATTTTCGGCGCCATGGTTAGTGTTATGACGTTTATTGGGCGGGTTGAGGGGTTGGACGCGCCGACTCTTCACGCACAATACTTTGAGGAGTATCTTCTGCTCAGCAGACATGTTGACCACCTTAAGGTCGTCACAGATACCGTTGTCTCCCGAAGGCTCGACATCCCTCCGAACATGGAGATAGTCAAGCTCCCAGCCATCAGAATACCCAAAATTTATGGAGCGACGAAGATTCTCTTCTACGGGTTTAAACCTGTTCTGGAAGGGGATAATATTGACGTGCTTTACGTTAGGACGTTCAGCCCACCCGAGCTTTCAGCAATATGGTTTGGTCGACTGTTTTCCGATATTCCTTCAGTGCTTGTTTTACCGGGAACATGGTTGTTCGGACACCCATCGTCGGCTAAGGGGAAGGAGAGGTTTTACAGGTGGTTTCTCCGCCGTGCTTTAGACTCGTGTGAAAAAGTTGTGTTGTATTCTCGGCATATGTTGCCAGAAGTTTTGCTCTACCATCCTAAGCTTGAAGTTTCAAAGATTGTGTATATTCATAATGGTGTAAACATCGTCAGGTTCAGCCCCGATGGTGAAAAAAGCAAGCGTCTTATAGAATTGAAAAGAGGACGGAAATGCATATTATACGTTGGGCGGGTCAACGAGAAGAAAGGGGTGGAAGACCTTATAAAAGCTTTCCGAATCGTCTCAACTAGGAATAGCGACTGTGTTCTGGCGATAGCGGGAGCCGGTGACGCTGGTTACGTGGGGAGGTTGGTTGAAGATGTTAAAGAGAGTGGGTTGGATGACCGTGTATTTTTCCTCGGCCCGGTTCCCAACAGTGAGATTCCTATGCTCTACAGGTCCGCTGATGTGCTTGCTTATGCTTCGCGAGGAGGAGAGGGTATTCCGAGAGCATTGTTGGAGGGAATGGCGTGTGGGCTGCCTGCTGTGGCGACTAAGGTAGCTGGAATACCTGAGGCAGTGATCGACGGCTTCAACGGCTTTATCGTGGAACCGAGTGACATAAACGCTTTAGCTGACCGCTTATCGACTTTAATCGCGGATGATTCTCTATGTAGGAAGATGGGATTTAATGCTAGGCGACATATAGAGAAAGAGTTTAGCCTAGATGTGGTTGTCCAACGGATTGCCCGGCTTCTAGAAGATGTGGGACGATTTAAATAAGCGGTTTTTGGGTTATCGCCATGGTTCTTGATGTCGTGGTTTTCGGCGGGTCTGGGTTTATAGGCTCAGCCGTTGCCAAACATTTGTCAAATGTTGGTTTGAAGGTCCGGGTCGCTGACGTTGTGAGACCTAGGGATGATTTAGGTGTAGAGTTTCTTGAATGCGATGTACGTGAAAAGGGTTCGGTTTTACATGCTTTGGGTGATGCTAGGGTTGCGGTCAACACGGCGATTGTTCAGATTCCTAGAATAAATGAGGAGCCGCGTTTGGGTTACGAGGTTAACGTAATCGGTGTTCAGAATATTTGCGAGGCAGTTGCCAGAAACGGTTCATGTCTGGGCATGGTTCAGGCGGGTACATGGCATACGATTGGGGAGACTGGGCTGAGCGGGGTTGTTGACGAGGAGTTTGGCTACAGACCCGACAAGGTAGAGGAGAGGGCTAGAATTTATGCCTTGTCTAAGGTTTGTCAGGAATCGGTTGTGAGGCTTTTCAGCCATATGTTTAGGGAAAAAGCATATGTGGTGATACGTACTGGCACGGTTCTCGGCCCCAATATGCCTGAGCAGACCGCCGCTAAGATATTCATTAAAAACGCGGTTAAGGGAAAACCTCTCACACCGTACAGGCACAGCATGTATAGGCCGATTCTTTACGTCGACTTGGAAGACGTCGTTAAAGTGTATGAAATTGTTGTCAAGAGAGTTCTTGACGGCAGCATGAGAGGGGTTAACAACGTCTTCAACCTCGTGTATCCGGAGCCGATTACAGTTATCGAGCTGGCTGAGACTGTTAAGACGGCTGTAGAGGAGCTTACAGGGGGGAGAATCAGCCCAGTAATCGAGGTTGTTGACAAGGGGATTCCGCCGCTCTTCACACCGGATGACAAGAACAGGTTCGTGTGCAAAATTGATCGAGTTATGTCTGTTCTAGGGGTTAACAAGCTGAAGAACCCAAGGGATTCTATCAAAGAACTTATAGCCCAAGCACTGGAACAGCGGCCTGACCAACAATAGGTTCAAGCCCAATATCATTTATATGCATACATGAGCTATAATATTGTTACGTTATTTTCTTCCATGCTTCAAGCCCGAATCCGGTCTCTGGTATAATGCGTGCAACCGGTGTCCAGATATAGTCAGCTAGAAGATATAATTTGTTTATTTTTCCTCTGCCAATTACTGGCCTGAATCCATAGATTTTTACAAGGTATCCACGTTCGGCAAAATCTTGAACAGTCCATCCGGACCTGTGCTGTAAGGGGCCACACCTTTCTGATTTTGTCGGGTGCCAGCCGTTTGGCGTTGTCAGATAGACATAACCTCCTTTCCTGGTTATTCTCTCCATTTCACTTAAGAGACGGTGTCCAGCTTGTTTGCTTAGATGCTCGATGACCTCTATGCATATTGTCAAGTCTGCGAAGCCGTCGGAGAGGGGTATGGGTTCTTTCTCCAAGTCAACCTTAACCGGTTTGTAGATTTTGCTGATTTCCGACAACGTCCTTAAATTAGGCTCGTAAACATCTAACCCAATAACTTCTACAGGTCTGGCGACGATAGCCGCCAGCATGTGACCAGCCCATCCAAGCCTTCAGCCAACATCAACAACAACCCTTAACTTCTCACCTAATTCTCTGCATAACAATGAGAATCTAACGGCAACAATCCCCTCGAGAAGACCCATATCAGCCACTTGTTTACCGCAGATGTATAAAAATTTGTTCACGTTGTTTATGAAAACAGTCTGTTGAAAACGAGTTTTATCATGGCTTTGGCTTCGGTGTCTATGAGCATTATTGTTGCTGTGTAGGCTGCGGCTCCTGTGAGCAGTATGGCGCCTATTCGTGTTAGCTGGATGATGGCTGTGTTGCTTTGTGGGATGATGAGGTAGATGGGTGCTATGGCGGCTGTCATGAGTAGGGCTGCGATGATGTATTTTGCGAGAGGCTTTGTGGGGAGTTGAAATTTTATTCGGCGACGCGAGAAGAGATAGCCTACAGTGGTCAGAGATATGCTGAAGCCGAGGTGTGCATAGGCCCAGAGCTGAGCGGTCTCCACCTGGGTCATGGCCGCAGATTTTGCATACATCGTTGCGAGCGAGAAGGCCGCTACATATGCGCTTGCGAGAACAAGGTAGAAAAGGTTGTAGCGGAAAATTCCCGACCTAAGATAATCAGCCAGAGAGACATCGCTTCTCTTATCCACTTCATCCAAGCCGCCGACAACGCTGGTGAAGAAATAGCTAAGCCCGTTTATGAAGTAGCTAATCGATAAGACAACGAGTATTGAGGAGGCCTCTGCATATGCCGGCCGGAGAAGCTGTAGAATGTCTCTGCCCAAGATTAGAGCGCCGAATAGTAGCGGGACGCCGAGAAGCATAGCGAATCGGAAAACCTTCTCGATGTCTCTTGAGCCTCCTCCACCGAGCAGCACGGGGTAGAGACCTAGCACTAGGTTGTTGTACATGCCGACTACGAGAGCGACCGTGAGGGCGGCTTGCCAGTAGGCGAGGGGTAGAGCGGAGCCGTAGAGGACGCCGCCGAGAAAAACATCCAACCCATACACGAACCCGCCCAGCACGGTCAGCAGAGGCACCGTGAACCCCTTCAACCATCTCAGCAAATCTCCAAACCTAAAAGAGCCCAGAATATTTCTCTGTAGGTAGATGAGGATGCTTGCTTGGAGAAGTTGGGCTAACGCGAGGGAGATGAAGACGCCCGCGAGTCCGAGGCCGAGGAAATATACCGCGACAACCGCTGATGCGACTTTAGCCACTTCAAAGACTGCGAAGCCGTAGGCCGATGCGATGGGCTTATGGCCGTAGGACACACCCTCAGCCGTGTTCAAGAGATGTAGGATGGGGAGCTGTATCAGGCCCAGCATGACAACCCATGGTTCTCGGCCGATGGCCTCAGCTGAAAAAGCCACAACCCCGAGATAAGCTATGGATAGAATCAGTGACATAAGAACTGAGCCGGCTAACGCGGTTTTGAGAGGTTTGCCGCCGCGGCCCGCGTCCCTCCCGGCCCAGAAGCTGATAAAAGAAGCCGTTACCGCGAAATATGAGACCAGTCTACCGACGTAGGTCCATGCCCCGAAATCCTCTTCCGAAAGCCTTCTCGCGACAATCACTGAGAAGATGAGGCCCGAGGCCAGGCTCGCCATCCTAACCACAAACGACACAAACCCTGTAAGACGGAGCCTCGGCCTCCCGGCCATCGGAGAACCCTTAAAAACCTATGTAATAACGATGAAAACAAGTCGCCGACATTAGATGAGAGTGATGATAGCTTGATGAGAGTTAGGCTGGCTACGGCTGTCTCTGCTTATCCTTTCTATAACTTTAGATATCTTAAGCTTTTGGACGAGTTTGCGAGGGTTTTTGATGTTTATTGTTTCGCGGGCTCGGCTTTGGGGAGAAGGGTTAGGCGAGCTGGTTTTAGGCTGGTGCATGTTTATCCCTTCACGGTTCCTCGGCGAATTCGCTACGTTGTCGGCCCATACGTGGCCCAGTTTTTCATGAATGTTATTCGGGCGGATGTTGTCTGGTTGTTCGACACGGCAACGGCTTTGGCTCCCAACTTTTTACGGTCTCCTGCTGTGCTTGACGTAGAGGACCCGAAGGTTGTTCTTCCACCGGATGAGCTGGCTAAGCAGTCGAGGCTGTCTTTCGTTCATGAGATGAGGATGCTGAGGGATAAGCGGTTTAGGAAAATAGTTGTAACTACGGAGATGATTCGACGAAAGTTTGTTAGTCTCGGGGTTGATAAAGAGAGAATAGAGGTTATTCCATACGGTGTTGATACAGAGTTGTTCAAGCCCTCTCCCCTGCCCGACGAGCCGGTGGTGCTATACTATGGCACGTTTCAGCCCCATCGGGCACAACTCCTCGTCAAGGTCGTGGAAAAGGTGGCGTCTATGCGGAGTGATATAAGGTTTCTGCTGGTGGGGGATGTGCCACAGCCCGTAGCGACCATGTTGAAAAAGGTTGCTGGTGATAGGGTTGAGATGCCCGGTTTTGTTCCACATGACGAGCTTCCAAAATGGATTCAGAAATCAAGAATATGTATCTTGACACAGGACAGGTCTTTAGGCGGGAGACTCTCTTTCAAACTACTTGAATACATGGCCTCTGGAAGGCCTGTGGTCTCAACCGACGTCGACGAATCTTTTCCAGTTCGGGATTCGGGCGCGGGAATAGTAACCCCCATAGACGCCGACGCTATGGCTAACGCCATAATCCAATTAATAGATGACGATGCATTGGCTAAGCAGATGGCTGAAAGAGGCGTCAACTACGCAAAACAGTTTGACTGGCGCATGATGGTTGACAAATACGTCAACCTAATCAAACAAGTAGCCCAGACGTAGAGTGCTCAAAATTCCCATAGAACTTTTACAATTCAACGCGAAGCGCCCGAACCCGTCTGAGTAGCCTTTTCACGGAGAATTTTGCCCAAGCCCATCTTTTCCCTTAATTTATCCAGTGAGCTGTAGGCGTCGAACTCTCCAGTATCATGAAAATCTACTGCCAGCTTCTTCACCCCTAAACTGGGGAGCAGAGAGAGTTCATCGATAACGTAGTGCTCACATCCTTCACAGTTTAGCTTAACCACTTCAGGCCTGTATCTGTTAACTAAATCCAGTAAACCAACTACCGGCACTTGAAGCTTATCGCCAGCACCAGCCCCAAACTCAAGTCCGTATCCCATAGAGCCATATTGTGAAGGAAGATCCGGAACAGCAGTACCTATAGACGCGTTTAAACATTCAACAGGAAGGCCCCTGACGTTAAGCTCGAGAAACCTAAAGTGGAATTGGACAGGTTCTACTGCGATGACCTTTCTGGCATTTTTATGAATCCATAGAAGCGGGGTATCCCCAAGATAAGCCCCTACGTCAAGCACAACCATCCCCTCAACATCAAAATTATAGAATTGGTGAAATGCAGAAGGCGGCGCCACTCCCTCAGCCCTAAGAGGAATAGTAAAATCTCTACCGAAATAATTCGGTATAACAAGGGCGTCGGACCCGAACTTGACAAGGGGAAGCACTTCACCATAATGTCGCCAACTGTTCTCGAGTCTAACAAGCTGTTTCAAAAGAGACCGCCCACTACACACAATTTCACCTCCTCCCCTTGAAACAAACCTGCCATCCATCCTAAGCAAAGCCCTAAACATAAGAGAAACCCAGTTAACCACATGCTTCCGAGCAACATGAAAAGCAAACAAGTAACTTCTAAGCCTGTTCGTCATACCTCAACCCAAACTCAAAAACGCGCAAATATAAAACAATATCCCGCAGACTAGAGGACACAAGATTGTCTAAAAATTGCGGGAAGATCTCTAACACCCAGATACTTTAAAACAAGATGCGCATCGAGAAAACGTCAAGGTAGGCAACAAAATATATGTGAATTGGACCGAAGCATCAAGAAACGTGATGGCTGGGAAGATACATCCGCAGCCATAGAACAATATCACAAAGACACACATTAGCCTAAGGAAAACTAGCAAAACCGCGAACCTTTAAAAACCAAAACTCCAACGCCTAAACAGGCCCAGGCCATGCATCAAAACAGAAGGAATACACCGAGGCTGGACAAGTATGAAGGTGCTATTCACGGCAAGCGGTGAAAAAGTGGGCGGAGCCACGCTCGCCATGCTTCATCTAATGCTAGGCCTACCCAGCCAAGGCATCCAACCCATACTCCTCACACCAAACACCTCCGCAATAAACCCAAACCTAACCAAAAAACTCATGCAAAAAGGTGTCAAAATAGTCGAGGGCCGACACAGGCTAAAAGGCCTCCTTCACTGGCTATGGCTACTCATAACAACCCTAAAGCTCTCCAGAAAACTCGGCGTCAAGATAATCCACACACACGGCCCAAAAGAGGCCACGGTTTTAGGCATCGCAGCAAAAATACTCGGGCTAAAACATGTCTACACAGTCGAGGGGGACCCTATCATAGAAACCTACATCAACAGAAGCGGCCCCGTAGCCACTCTGGTCAACAAAATCCTCTTCAAAACAGGCCTCCGACTCGCAGACGAGGTGGTAGGATGCAGCCGATGGATGGCCACACACATCACGAAAAACTATGGAATAAAAGCCACACCGATATGGAACCCCATCGACCACGAAAAATTCTCCAACACCACAACATCCCACCCCGACGAACAAACCATCCTCACCGCAGCCAGACTCGACAAAGTCAAAGACATAGAAACACTGCTACACGCCGTCGAAGACATAGAACCCATGAACCGCCCCAAACTCTTAATCGCGGGAGACGGCCCACTCAAGGAAACCCTCACCGAAATGGTGAAAACAAAAAAACTACAAGACAAGGTCATCTTCCTCGGACACAGAACAGACGTTGAAGAACTAATGGCCAAGGCCCACATCTTCATACTTCCATCACTCTACGAGCCCTTCGGCATGGCGGCCGCAGAAGCCATGGCAGCAGGCAGACCAGTCATAGCATCAAACGTCGGCGGCCTCAGAGAAATAGTAGACCACGGCGTAAACGGCCTCCTCTTCACACCAAAAAACCACCGCGAACTCGCACAACACATAACAAAACTCCTACAAGACAAAAAACTATGGACCACTCTCTCACAAAACGCCAGAGAAAAATCAGCCATCTTCAAACCCGAGAACATAGCGAAACGATACCTAGAGGTTTACATGCGATGCTTAGGTTAAAAAATCGGTCAACAACCCTCGATGCATGATAATGGTCACGGGGGCGCTTGGGTTCATAGGCAGCCACCTAACCGAAGATCTCCTCGACAAAGGCGAAAAAGTAGCAGGCGTCAGCCACCCGACACCACCTGAAAACAACATCAACATCCTAACAAGCCACAAAGCCGCATCAAACCTCCACATAATATACAGCGACCTGAAAAACCTCGACGAAGTAAAACAGATACTGAAAACAAACGCCCCCACACATGTATACCATCTCGCGGCACTCGCCTCCCACAGACTGAGCATGTCCGAGCCATACAAATACCTCGAAAACAACATACTAACCACACTCAACATCCTAGAAGCAGCACGCCTCACAGAACCCAGCCCGCGTATAATTTATTCATCAAGCAGCAGCATCTACGGAAACAACAAACCGCCGTTGAGAGAGGACATGAAGCCCGACCCAAGAGGACCATACGCTCTAAGCAAATGGATATGCGAAGAGCTCTGCAGCCAATACGTCAAAGACTATGGACTCGACGTCGTCACGGTGAGATACTTCAACGTCGTCGGTGAAAGATGCAGAGGAAACATAGTTTTCCGAGTTTTCGCCGAACGCGCATCAAAAAACTTGGACCTTGAGGTCTACGGGCGATTCATCAACGGCGTCTTCAAACCCGCTGCAAGAGACTTCACATACGTCAAAGACGCAGTCCAAGGAACGATTCTAGCCGCTGAGAAAGGTGTAAAAGGTGAGGTCTACAACATCGGGTTCGGCAGACCGGTCAGCGTCAAAACAGTGGCTGAACTAATCATAAAAAACCTGGGAAGTCGTTCAAGAATAGTGGAGAAGGAGCTCAAGCCACATGAAAGCCTCGAAAGCTACTCCGATAACAACAAAGCGCGGACACAACTCGGCTGGACGCCGAAGAAAGACGTAGAGGAAATGGTGCATAGATTCTTAGTATACTGGAAAAATATCCAACAACCATAAACCATAATCGCTCAAAAACTTAGAAACAATCTCCAACGTGCCGTCAACAGAGCCACCATCAACCACCACAACATCACCAACCATATCACCCAACTCCACCAAACCTTCTAGACAATCACGAATAGTCCTCGAAGAATTCCTAGTTAAAATGACGAACGAAACTTCTGCAACAGATTACAAACAGGCCCTATTTATTTTTCAAGAGAGACAACATCACTAAAATACACTCGGCACCAACAACGATGCTAACAGAGCAGATTATTCCTCAAATTCCTTTTTCGTAAAAAATTCTGAATCCTAAATATGAGCACCAACCCCATATGCTTGAAACCTTGGATAAGAAGCTGAGCTGGCAGTGGTTATTACCTCGGGTAAAACAGGTAATACCTAGATACCGAGAAATATTTCATTAAACATGAAGGTTGTTAGCGTCAAGGTAGACGACAGCACTAAAGCCAAAATGGAAAAGTTTAAAGACGTTAACTGGTCTGAGGTAATAAGAAAAGCCATCATTGAAAGGATTAAGTTCAAGGAAAGTTTACGTACAGAGATAGACAAGCGCCGTGCGCATCATGCTTCTGAGCGGATGGAGAAGCTTAGGGAGAAAACAACCGGTAAATGGAGCGGGGGCGAGGAGATTAGGAAGTGGCGCGAGCTGAGACTATAGTTATTGACGCGTCTGTGGCCGTTAAATGGTTTAACAAAGAGGAATATTCAGATGACGCAGATCGGTTGAAGGATGCCCATGTGAGGGGGAGGATAAGACTTGCGGCTCCTGAGCTACTTTTGTATGAGGTTTTAAACGCGCTACGCTATAACGCTGAGCAGCCCTAAGACTAGTTCGCCAAACATGTTCTCACTAATGCCGCATCGAATCTTCGCATAATTTACAGATACCTGAAAAAGACGAAACAGGGCCTCGAAAGCTACTCAGACAACACCAAAGCACGTAAACATCTATGTTGGGAGCCGAAAACAGACATCGAGCAGATGATGAAAAAATTCACAGAATATTGGAAGAACACAAACCACTTAACTGATAAGATTATAAACCAGGTCACATGATTATCTTTTGGACAATGGCCCAGAGGCTGAGGAAGCAGTTCATCGATTTGCTGGAGAAGGATGTCGAGTTCCGGTACACAGTGGCAGGCTACCTTGGGTTATCCGAGGTTTTGAAGAGGCTTGACGCAGTGGAGGCGGAGCTACGAGGTCTACGCGAGGATGTGAAGAAGCTGTGGGAGGAGGTGAAAAGCCTCCGAGAGGAAGAGAACAAGCTATGGGAAGAGGTAAAGAGCCTTAGAGAAGGGCAGAACAAACTGTGGGAAGGCCAGAACAGGCTATGGGAAGAGGTCAAGAGCTTGAGAGATGGTCAGAACAAACTGTGGGAAAGCGTTGAGAAGCTTTGGGTAGAAGTCAAAAACCTTAGAGAGGGTCAGGAGAAACTCTGGGAAAACCAGAACAGGCTTTGGGAGGGGCAGAATAAGCTGTGGGAAGAGGTGAAGAGCCTTAGAGAAGGGCAGGAGAAGCTGTGGGAGGAGGTGAAAAGCCTCCGAGAGGGGGAGAATAAGCTATGGGAGGAGGTGAAGAACCTTAGAGAGGGTCAGGAGAAACTCTGGGAAAACCAGAACAGGCTTTGGGAGGGGCAGAACAAGCTATGGGAGGAGGTGAAGAACATGAGGGATAGTTTGAACAGGTTGTGGGAGTCTCATTTCCGTCTAGAGAAATATGTCAGGACTGGATTTGAGGGGCTTCGGAAGGCGCTTCACATCACATTCGAAGACTACTCCCGCTCCTTTACCCAGCTGCTTCTCGAGGAAATGGGGTATGGCTGGCGTGAAGTGGATAGGAAGATTCTGGTTTCCGACGGTGAACCGGTTGAGGTTGATATCTTCTGTGAGGAGCCGCTGGTTGTGGGTGAGGTTACCTCGTTGCTGGAGAGGTGGGAGGACGTGGAGAGGGAGCTTGATAGATTGGAGAAACGGGTTGAGCTCGCCAGCCGTGTTTATGGGAGAAAGCCCGAGATGGTGCTTCTCTGCGTTGGCCGTGTCTCTGAGGACATTGCTCCAAGCCTCCGACGCGCTGCCTCGACCAAGGGTGTGAGGCTTGTTCTCGGCGGCGAGATAAAGGAGGCCGTTGTCTAAGCTATTCTGTCTGTGAAATGGCTGTTGTGTGAACCGATACAGAAGCAAATAACTTTACAACAGAGGTTGGTGAACCTATACCTTCAGATGGAGGGGCTTTCTCCACGCGCAAAGTTCTTTGAGGAGCTTGTGAATTCTTGGAGCGGGTTAACCCGACGAGTGAGGATGCTGATGAGGAGCCCGATGAAGCCAAGAGCCATATCTCCATATGATGTCTACATGGCTGCAGAACCCGTAAATAAGTTAGGTATAACCGTAGGTTTATAAAAGTGTATAACGATGAGTTTACTGTGAGCAGTGTAGTCGCCGTCAAAGTCAACAAAAGATTGAAGGAGGCTATGAGACGCTACAGCAATCGGGTTGACTGGCCTTCCGAGATCAGGACATTTATCATGGAAAAAATTAGGAGGCTTGAGGCTGAGGAAAATCTTGAAAGAGTGGTGAAGATGTTGGAGGAAACGGGGAGTGTCGAGGAGGGGTTCAGCCTCAAAGCCGTGAGGGAGGACCGTGATAGTCATTGACAGCTCGATACTAGCATCGTTCATCCTAAAAGAGCCCGGTTGGGAAAAAATCAAAGAACTAATGCTTGATGCCGTGACAGTTGACCTAGCAATCAAAGAAGTCTTTAATGCTCTGTTGATAGCGTGCCAAACCGGTCGGATAACCTTCGAAGATGCGCAGAAGAAGGCCGAGGCTCTCGAAAAACTCATCACAATTAATGTCAAAACTTTCAATCAAGAAGATATACTGATGGAATCTTTCGAGCTTGCATACAAAGAAAAATTGACAATTTACGACAGCTTGTTCATTGTTTTGGCCCGGAAGCTCAAGCTACCCCTCGCCACGAAAGACCGGCGCCAGCACGAGGTGGCGCTTTTGGCTGGTGTGCCAGCATCACTTTACTAATCGGAACACATCTTTCTAGATGGAATGTCACAGTTGTAAGCTGTTCATTAATTTTCTGACCGCCTCGAATACTTTTTCGGCGTCTGAGAGAGCTTTTTCGGCATCGATTTTTGCATAAATTTCTTCTGGCGGAAGGTTAAGCTCTTCGTCGCCGTACATGGCCGTTTCTCTCTCCTTCCTTAAAGCTCTCGATATGGAGGCCAGTTCATCAATCTGTTCGTTCATCCACGATGGGAACCTGCTTTTCTCTCTTCTGAGTATTGGTCCGACATCATGCCATTTAGGCGGCTCGACTCCGACCAGTCTCAACGCAGCTTTGAGGGAAAGCTCCACACATTCTTGACAAAGTCTTACGGCGTATGCGTAGCTGCCTTTCTGTAGGGCTGTTTTCGCTGTTGTCAACCGCTCCTCGGCCTGTCTAAGGTTGGACTTGGCCATCTCCAGATTGTCCATTTATCTTCACCCTCTTCACTCCGCCGCCTTTCCAGAGCCTCCAGTACCATTTCCTCCCTATCCACACCCTTTCAGCACCCATCTTCTCTAGATTAGCCCTTAGAGAATTGAGGAGGTTTGTAAGGAAACTGTCTTTGTCGTATAGTATTACGGCGTCTTCGGTCATGTCTAGGAGAATGCTGGGTATTCGCGCGGCCTCTTGGGGTGTGAGGATGATTGGTGAGATGGAGACGCCGTAGCCCCGTTCATAAAGAGTGTCCAGGAACTTGTCCAAATCTTTCTCGCATTCTATGAACAGCTCTGTTCTATCCAGCCTGTTCTTAGGGAGCTTCTCACACACAACCATCACATCCAAATCGCTTTCTTTCCCCGCTTCACCTCTTGCAACAGAGCCGAAAACAGCGACGGAGACCAGCCGATCACCCAGCCGTCGGTGAAGGCTTTCCACCAGCTTTTGAGCAAGTGTTCTGTACGGCTCCTCCAGCAAAGCTTCAGTCACAAAATACGGGTTTACCGGTATAATTAAAGCTAAGCCAAAAAGCGTCGCGTGACATTCCATAACTTGTATAGTAATTGCTCTGGCGGCTGATGCGATTTTGTTGCGGGTGGTGACTTTTGTAGGCTACGGGGTTGTTGAAGCTATTCTGTCTGTGAGGTGGCTGGTGCGAGAACTCTCTTGATGTAGTTTTGTCTGTTTCTTTGTCGTGGGAAGGGTGATTTGCGTGGCTTGGCCTCGAGCTTGGGTGTCTGGCTTCTCACTTTTCCCGCTTTTGTGATGCTTCCGTGGGACGGCATGCCAATATGTTGACTGTTTTTCCTGTATATTAGGGCTATCTCGTTTATATCGCGGGATGGTGTTCTTTTCCGCGGATGTCTCGGGCTGTTGTGGTGCCGATGGGTGTTGGCTGGGCTGGTTTGGACGATGATGGAAGGCTTGTTTTGCTGAGGTTTTTTTCGGAGAAGGTGGATGAGCTTGTGCGGATTGTTTCCTCGAATGATTTACCCTCGGGGTTTGTTGAGGCTTTTCTCAAGGAGCTGCGGGAACGTGGATACTCTGTTCTGGGTTACTGGGATGAGAGAGTGGGCGATGTGTTGAACAAGTATGCGGCTTCTTTTGGTTTTTCTCTTGAGAGGGTTGAGAAGAGGCTGGTGGATGTTGAGTCTCTTTTGCCATCTTCAGAGGTGGAGAGGTTTCGCGAGCTTGTTCGAGAGGTTTCCTTGGCGGTGGCCCGGCAGCGTATCATGGCCGAGGCCGGGCGGAGAGACCTTCACATCGTCCACGCTGTGAGGGTGCTCGACGACCTTGAGAAGACGAAAAACCAGCTCTACGTCCGTGTGAGAGAATGGTATAGTGTTCATTTCCCTGAGCTATCCTCTCTCCTGACCGATGGCGATGATTTTCTCAAGTTCGCGTCGGTGCCGGTTTTGCGGCATAGTTTGGATGAGCGGGTGGTTTCGAAGCTGCTGGGCCCTGATTTGGCTAGACGGGTTATGGAGGCTGCTGAGAAGTCTGTCGGCGGTGACATGGGGCCCGGTGACGCGGCGATGCTTTCGGCAACGGCTTCACTTGGGCTAGAGGTGAGCAAGCTTGCTGAAAAAACCGCCGAATACATACGTGAGTTGATGGCTTCCGAGGCACCGAACCTATCGGCAGTGGCTGGCCCTGTTCTGGGCAGTAGGCTGATTTCTTTGGCGGGCGGGCTTGAGCGTCTCGCACGGCTTCCCGCAAGCACCATTCAAGTCCTCGGAGCGGAGAAGGCCTTGTTCAGGTTCCTGAAAACAGGACGCGGCTCCCCCAAACATGGCGTGATATTCCAGCACCCGCTTATACACACGGCGCCGAAGTGGCAGAGAGGCAAGATTGCAAGGGCCCTCGCCACCAAGATAAGTATAGCCGCGCGCATAGACTATTTCTCTAAAGGGGACAGGGGTGCGCAGCTACGTGAAGCCTTGGAGAAAAGGGTTGAGGAGATACGTCGTAAATATGCTTCACCGCCTGCGAAGAAACCTTTGGCGAAACCCGTTGAAAGGAGGCGTAGAAGAAGGTGAAGCCGTCGATTAAGCCTCATCCACGTTTTGAAGGTGTTTATTTCGTCGAGGGGGTTGAGGGGCTTAGGCCTGCGACCAAGAGCTTGGACCCAGGGTTTCAGGTCTATGGTGAGGAGCTTGTCAAGGCAGGTGACGGGGAGTATCGTGTGTGGAACCCTTTCCGAAGCAAGCTTGCAGCCGCCATCCTGAGGGATGTGAAGGAGATTTTCATACGACCCGGGTCAAGGGTTCTTTATCTCGGCTCCGCATCGGGGACAACTGTTTCACATGTCTCCGACATCGTGGGGCCGCGGGGGATTGTGTATGGCGTCGATTTTGCTCCAAAGGTTATGCAGCAGTTTATCCAGAAAGTTGCCGAGCGCAGGAGAAATGTTGTACCTATATTGGCTGATGCGTCGAAGCCTGAGACCTATGCTCATCTCGTCGGTGTGGTGGACGTTATCTATGCTGATGTTGCGTGGCCTGCTCAAGCCGACCTCGTCGCCGCCAATGCGCGGCTTATGCTGCGGAAGGGAGGAGGTGTTTTGCTGGCTGTGAAGGCGCGGAGCATCGACAGCGTAGAGGAGCCGGGCAAGGTTGTAGACCGAGAGGTGCGTACGCTTGCCTCTAGCGGGTTTGAGATAAGGGAGACTCTTGGGCTCGAGCCTTTTGAGAAGGACCATGTGATGGTTGCGGCGGTCTACCTTGGCTAAGGGTTTGCTTTGCGGTGTTGATGAAGCAGGTAGAGGCTGTGTGGTCGGGCCTCTGGTTATCGCGGCTGTCGCCGCCGAGCGTGATGAACTACCTCTGCTCAAGGCTTTGGGTGTGGCTGATTCGAAGACGCTTTCTCCGAGAAGACGTGAAGAGATTTTTGAGAAGCTGCGGACGAGTTTTCGGGTCGGGTATATGGCGGTTACGCCGAGACGTATCTCCTCGTGTCTCAGGGTTAACGGCGGCGATGGGTTGAACGAGCTTGAATATGGTGTGATGGCGGAGCTTGTGCAGAGTTTTCGGCCGCGGATTTTGTTTGTTGATTCGCCTGACAGGGATGTGAGACGTGCTCGTCGGAGGCTTTTGGAGAAGCTTGAGATGGAGATGGATGTTAGGTGTATGGTGAAGGGTGATAGGCGGCATGTTTTGGTCGCCGCGGCCTCTATAGTTGCGAAAGTGGTGAGGGACAGGAAAGTGGAGATGCTACGGAGGCGGCTGGGCGACTTCGGCTCAGGGTATCCATCCGACCCGAAGACACGGAAATGGCTTCTCGAGAACCTTGGACAAGCAGCCATAAAACCATACATTCGCACGGGTTGGGCCACCCTTGAAAACCTCAGACAAACAAGGCTCGACGAGTTCTAGGATAGCGGCGTTGACGGGCCGACCGGGTGTGGGCAAGACAACGGCGTTGATGCGTGTTGTTGAGTTGCTTAGGAGAGACGGGTTCAGGGTTGGCGGGTTCTACACCCGTGAGCTGCGGGAGACGGGTGTGAGGAAAGGGTTTGAGGTCGTAGACATCGAGAGCGGTGAAACGGCGTTGCTTGCATCGGCTTCAGCTGGACCGGGCCCCCGCATAGGCAGATACGTCGTCATGCTCAGCAACTTAGAGAAGCTGGGAGTAGCATCTCTTGAAAAAAGCTTGGAGACCTGTGATGTTTTGGCGGTTGATGAGGTGGGGCCCATGGAGCTCCTCAGCAACAAATTCGTGGAAACCGTTGAAAAAATTCTGCGGAGCGGCAAACCCTCGGTCTTCACCGTCCACGTCTCTGCCACACATCCCATAGCAGAATCCATAAGGAGATTGGCTGGGGAAAACCTCTATGTTCTCGACACGGTGAACAGGGATAGGGTTCCGCGGGTTATTTACGAGGTGGTGAAAAAGTGGCTGAGAAGCTGAGCTTGCTGCAGTCGCTGGATTTTCCCGCGAAATGGTACCGAGAGGGCCGTGTAGAGTTTGTTGCGCCCGTGTTTCCGACAACGAAGGTGGGTGAACCAGCTGCGCCGACACGTTCCCCTGTCTTTTACAACCCCTACTCTGCCCTGTCAAGAGATTTGACGGTTGTTTTGGCCAGAACGTTTGGAGAAGAGGTGGTGGCCGCGGAGCCTCTCGCCGGCTCGGGTGTGAGAGCCATTCGTCTGCTGGTTGAGACAACCACGGTCGCACGGGTTTTGATGAACGACATCAACCCAAACGCGGTTAAGGTCATGCGCCTCAATGCGGAGTGGAACAGTGTAGCCGAGAGGTGTGAGGTTTTCGAGGGGGATGCGGCTGTTTTTTTGACGAGGCTCAGCGGATGGCGGGACCGTGTTCAATATGTTGACGTGGACCCTGTAGGCGCACCTGTGAAGTTTGTGGAAAACAGTCTGCGTGCTGTTGCGAACGGCGGATACATCGGTGTCTCGGCCACCGACCTTGCGCCTCTTGTTGGAAACCATCCCGAGACATGCTTCAGAAAATATGGGCTATTCTCTGGAAAAACCTTTTTCGCTAAAGAAGCGGCCATCCGCCTCCTTGCATCATTCGTCATAATGCGTGGGGCCTCGTTGAACATTGCGGCAACCCCTGTTCTCAGCGTCCAGCACAGACATTTTGTCCGCGTTTTTTTCCACGTCCTACGCGGCAGGTCACGTGTAATCAAGCTGCTCGAGAAGATGGGCTGGATAAAAGCCTGCAAATGCCTACATAGCGAGACCCATCCGCTGCATGATTTTCCAGCCAAAATTTGTCCGAGATGCGGAGGCGAGGCGGCTGTTGTAGGGCCTGCTTGGCTGGGGCCATTGCACAGCGGAGAACTGGTTGAGAAGATGCTTTCACAGTCTAATGATTTGCCGAAGGCTCGGAAAATTTTGGAGAGAATAAGCGGAGAGGTCGATGTTGTGGGCTACTATCCAGTGGATAGGATAGCTCATGTCAATGGTTCGACTCCTCGGTCGCCGATAGTTCTTGTGGCTTCTTTAAGGTCGATGGGTTACCGGGCCTCTCTGACACATGTGGACCCGACGGCTGTTAAGACTGATGCTCCTCTTGAGGATGTGCTGCGGGCCGCTGCTGGCTGAGCCTCCGCCTCGCCGGGCCTCTGTAGCCGAGGCCGAGTAGAAAGATTTCGCTGCTACCTTTCTTGGTTGACCGTGGCACATACCGCTCAACCCTCCAGAAACACGTCATCATCTTCCTCTCGAAAACTCTTAGACGGGGATGCTCGAAGGCCTTGAACACGGCGTTTCCTCCCCTGCGGAGAAACCTGTGGCAGAGGCTGAGGGATGCCTCGAGGAGGTCTAATTGCTGTTCGACCAATAGGTCATAGTCTCCCGAGTGATGGGGAGAGAGGTCGGAGACCACGACATCGAAAAACCCCTGGCCCAAAGCTGTTTGAACATCTTTCGTCAACCGGGCTTCATAGATGTCAGTCTGTATTGGGACAATGTTAGGCCTTATGAGCTGAAGCGGCTCCCTGTCCACTGCCACGACCAGCCCTTTCTCGCCGACGATGTCTGACGCGACCGCCGCCATGCCTCCCGGCGCTGCCCCTAGGTCCAGCACCCTATATCCCTCGCGGATAATTTTCCACCGTCTCTGTATTTCGAGGAGCTTGAAGGCGGCGCGTGATGGATAACCCAGTTCCTTGGCTCTCCGCCAATAGGGGTCCTCTCTCCTCCGCTGAAGCCACTGTTCCTTCGTCAAATTACTTCCGGCCGCTAAGCCACTCCTCGAGCAGTATGCATGTTTTGTAGTGGTGTTCGCCTCTTGGGCCACAGACGTTGTCATACACGCATGAGGGGCATGGCACGCCGATGAGCGGCTCTATGTTTATCTGCTTGATAAGAGGGACAAGCCTCCGGGTCCATCTGTCGTTGCTGAAAGCCTTAACCCGTTTAATGTAGCCTTTACGCTCCAGCTTAATACCTATCCTCGAGCCTTCGCGGCTCGTCACACCAAGCTTATGCCACAGCTCCGACTGAAGCATCCCAACCTCGTTCTGCATCAACAGGGCTAACGCCTTCTCCTCCAGCTTAGAAAGCTTCGCGGGCAAGTTTATCCAAAATCATATATAGTGACCGCCTATTCATAAAGATGTCTCCCTTTAGCGGCTATGGGTTGTTGATTGATTCGAGGAGGGCTATGGCTTTGCGGAGAGTTAGGACGCTGACTCCCGCTGCTTCGGAGACTGTGCTAAGCGGTTTCTTAACCCCTTCTCGGCGGCAGGCGAGGTAGACGGCGGCCGCGGATATGGCGGCGGGCTTTCTGCCCGAGATTTTTCCCGAACTGGCCGCGGATTGGTAGATTCTGCAGGCTGTGTTGGCCGTGGTCTGCGGCAGCTCCAGCGTTCTCGTCAGCTTGTCTATGAGGGCCGCGACGTTGAAGGGTTTAAGCCTTAAGTTGAGGCCGAAAACAAGCCTTGATACCTCGCGGTTGAGCTGGTTGAGCGGAACATCTGCCGCCGAGGCAATCTCCTCCATGGATTTGCAGAGGCCGTTGTTGTTGGCTGACAGGTAAACAAGAGCGGCTGCGGCTGGTCTTCTAGAACGCTTGACCAGTTTCGAGAAAACAGCTTTTCTCGCCAGCTCGCCCGCTCCCTCTGCAGCTTGACGCGGCAAACCAATTTTGTCAGCTATCCAGAAAACTTCGCTCAGCAAACGGGTCAGCAGCCTCTCTTCAGAGGAGAGCAGACGGCCCTTGCTGATTGTCCCTATGCCTCCGTCGTGGAGAAGGCTTGTAACCCTTGGCCCCACGCCGCCACGGCTGTCGAGCAGCATCTTTTTCGTGGGGGTTGTTGACGTTGTTCTCTCCGCCACCACTGCTCCGCAGATGCTGCAGAAAAGCTCACCCGACACAGGGTCATTGACGAGAGAAGGTTCTCCACATTGGGGACACGTGTTCAGCTCTTCTCTACGTATAGCGCCTCACCCTCCACAACCTCGGCCTCCGCGGCGGGCTTAACAGCTACATACGGAGACGCCACCGGCCCGAAAATGTTTGATACATAACCAACCTCCCGTCCCTTGCCGTTGTATACCTTGTCACCGAGCCGTGGCACCGTGTAGGCCCTGATGACGAGATAGTCTCTGCGGCTGTGGAGGACTTCTCCGAGAAGCTTCAGCCTTCGCAGCGTCTGTCTATTTACCATGTTTCCGCAGCTCCTCAGCCACCATCTTGAGAAACATGTTCTTAGACATCTTGGGCCGCGGCTTCACAACAACGTAGCCTGTTCTCCTGCTCCATCTCCGTGGATAAGCGGCATCAGTCTTCTCAACCTCGTAGCCAAGCCTCTTACACGCTGCCGCCAAATCATCCGCCGAAGGCCTCTGAACAGCGAGACCCCGTGAAACACGACGCCCCTGTTTACGGCTGCTCTTAGAATCGAAGTAAACAGGCCACAGGATTAAGCCTTCACGTCTAATCAAGCCCCTCCCTGCTTCACCAATACGGCGTTGACTGTGCCGTCTTGTCCGGGTCTTGACGTGACTCTTGCCAAGCCCTCAGGTGTCTCTATTAACGCGCCTTTTGTGATTACTTTTCTTCTGTCGTAGTCTCTGTTGCTGGGGTTGGATACTACGCGTAGTATCTCGAGACGCTTGACCACGGAGCCGACGACGACGTTGGCTGTTTTCGTCGACAAAGCGGCTGCCTTGAGGTTTCCTCCCAATGCTCTCCGTGTAACCACTTTCTGCTCTCCCAGGGAAACGAGGTTTATCTCGCCGCCACGTTCTCTTTTTCTCCTACCCCTCGCTGGATGAGCTTTTGCCCCCGTCTTTTTGCGTTTGTGAAGGTCGCTGTGCCACTGAACCATTCTGCTTCTTCAGAGTTGAAGCATGTTTTATACTTGTTTCGCCTCCTGAGGCCAGCATCTTATCTATCAGCGACTTGATTGCGGATGGGGTGTTCTCCACGCCGAAAAAGTCTGCGAAGAGCCGCGAGGTTCTGAGAACAGATGTGCGGCCTTTTTTCTCAGACTCGACCAACCCTCTTTCCTGAAGTATCTTGATTTGTCTGTAGCTGTCTTTTCCACGTATAGCTGCCAACGTTGAAAGAGGTATGGGCTGGTAGTATGCGATTGTCGCCAGTGTTTTGAGGACACCGTGTGGAAGCATTTTGCGGCGTGTGTATTTTTTGACCTGGGCTGCGAGGTCGGGCCTTAGCCGCATATAGTATCTTCCTCCGTCCAGCTCAACAATCTCTACAGCTCTTCCGCTGTATTCGTTCTTCAGCGTCTCGACAATTTTCCGAACCTTTTCAGGAGACCTTGTCCTGAGGGCTCGCTGCAGCGTCTTGATGTCCACGGGTTTGTCTGATGCGAAGAGAAGAGCCTCAGCCACCAGCTTGCTGTCCATCTGAGGCTCCAAAAAGCTCACCCCCGAGTATGACGAGGTCGCTGAACTCATCGGCTTGTAGAAGCATCACATAGCGGCGCGCGGCTGCGAAGAGCAGAAGAATGAAGGTTTTCGCGGCTTCGAGACGGGGCATTCCCTCGACAAGCTCGGAGAAGGTGATAGACGTTCTCACACTGAAAATTTCTCTCAGCTTCTCGAGAAACTTGTCAAGCTCTTCCTCAATCTTGACGATGAACTCGTTGAGTATCAACCTGTTCTCCATTATCTGGGGTGGCGCGGCCTCGGTTTTGCTGCGGCCAGATTGTGAAAGAGCTTTTTGAAGAGCTGTCACAATTTCCTGTAACGTTGCTGTGATTAGCTCGGGTTTGAAGGGAAGCTCGATAGGGGGCATGATGTTTATCTCGGGCTTGGGCTTGGGTTTGGGCGGCTGGTCTGCTTGGAGAAGCTTCTCGCTCTTTATCCGATGTATTATTGCGGCCGAGTGGACAGCTATTCCGCAGATGTTGAAGTCTATGTAGCCTTGGACGCGGAGAACCTGCGCAAACTCCGTCAAAACCTCCGAGAGCCTGACCTCCCACACCTTCACCCTATCCAGCCGCGTTACATCAAACAGTATACGCCAAGGAGCCGTCATCAATTGCTCAGCAAAACCATTATCCAGCCTCAACCACCTCGCTCAACCGTGTCCTAACAACTTGAGAAGACTCGTTAACCATGTAGACACCAAACAGCGCATCAGCCTGCTCCGCGATAATGTCCTTCAAAGTGATGATTATTATCTGTTTCTTGGTGGACATCTTCTTTAAAAGGTTGACCAGGTTTTTGACGTATACGACGTCTAGGTGGGCGTCGATTTCGTCGAAGATGTAGAAC
>Ga0105163_1000074_pt1 | contig 59640 bp, 59 predicted proteins | sample JNZ110809AmetaG_FD_81531 | JGI IMG/M metagenome (GOLD analysis project Ga0105163, IMG submission 81531) | Hot spring microbial communities from Jinze hot spring, China to study Microbial Dark Matter (Phase II) - JNZ 110809A | ecosystem: Environmental > Aquatic > Thermal springs > Hot (42-90C) >... | reverse complement strand
TTCCATGGACTATCCTTATGAAGGGCTCCTTGGCGTAGCGGCTGGCATACACCTTCCAAATCTTGTTTTCATCAGTATCCTGGTTTAAGAACCATACATGGGCCGTTGCAAGTGCTCCGCGTACAGCGCCGACGGCGTGCGGAACAAGAGCGACCCGGACTGGCTTTTTTGCGAGCAGAGACAGCTCCTGCTCAACCTCTGCAACATGTCTGTGTCCCTCCGCTTCATACGGCCTCATTACATTGGCTCTCTCGGGATGATGGGTGCCAAGCGAAGGCTTTATCCCAGCCTCGCTGCTGCCAACCTTTACGTCGACAACAACTTTCTCCAAATCAATCAACCCATTTTCAACTGCGGGGACAAGAGCAATCAGCGCAGCGGTTGAGTTGCAGCCTGGGCAAGCGACGAATGAAGCGTTTTTGATGTATTCTCTGTATATTTCGGGTAAACCATAAACCGCTTTGTCCAAGAGCTCGGGCCTCGGATGCTTCGTCTCATACCATTTCTCGTAATCAGCTGGATTTCTCAGGCGGAAGTCGGCGCTGAGGTCGATGACGCGGAGGCCTCTCTCGAGAAACTGTGGTGTGAGAGTTGAGGATACTCCGTGTGGGGTGTTGACGAAAACTGTTTCACAGTTCTCCACAATTGCTTCAACATCTACGTTGGAGAACTTGAGACCTTTATAGAATCCTCGGAGATGGGGATGGATGGCTGTGAAGGGTTTGCCAGCGTATTCACGGGATGTTACATAGGTTACTTCAACTTTTGGATGGACGGCGAGAATTCTAAGAAGCTCTCCGCCTGTGTATCCCGAGCCGCCTACGACACCTACACGGACAACCATTCCAGCCACATCCTTCACCCCCTTTTTATAAAGCATATTATCCACTCGGTTGCTCTTACGGCCGATGTCGGCGGACATCGATGAAATAGATAGGAAGATTATCGAGATGCTGCGGGAGGATGCCCGGAGAAACTATACTGAGGTGGGTAAGGCGCTCGGGTTGTCTGAGGGAGCTGTGCGGCGTAGGGTGAAGAACCTTATGGACAAAGGTGTCATCAAGGGATTTACCGTGGTTCTATCCAAGGACTATGGAGTTAAGGCGGTTACTTTCATCAGCGTCCATCCCTCTGTGCCCACTCCCGAGGTCGCTGACAAGCTCATCAAGCTCGAGGGGGTTGACGAGGTTTACGAAATCACGGGTACCAGGGATGTCATGGCAATAATCACGGTTCCCTCGATGTCAGCACTCAACAAGGTTATCGAGGAGATTAGAAACATCGCAGGGGTCAACGAAACAAACACAAGCATAATTCTTAGACAGGTTAGGAAAAGTTAGTCGATAACTTTGGCCCGCGTCAGAAGAAGTAGCAGCTCGTCATACTTGCTGTCAACATCATTTACGGCGGAATCGGGTACGTCGAGGTTTATGGGTATGCGGTGTTTCCAGTAATAGCCGTTTTCGACATTTAGTCGTGTGAACACGCCGGTAACAGCTGGTGGAAGCCTGTAGTTGTGTTTGTTGAGTATGTATTCGACGAAGCATATCCGATAGGCTTTTTCATGGATGTCGCCGTAGAAGGTGTTGAAATAAACGTGGAGCGGAGCGTTCCTGGTGTAGGTTTCCCAGGTTGTGAAACCTGTGTAGATGGGTATCCAGCCGTCGTCGCGGAGAATCTTGTCTTCGAGGGAAACTGGCCTTTTCCAGCTACTTACTAAGAATCCTCTCTCCTCAAGCATGGGGATAAGATACCGATGTATTATCCCCTGCCTCATCAGCTCAATCTTCTCCCTCAACGTTAACGCCATAAACGCACACCTTCGACGCCCTCCGTCGCAAAACCGCCTAAAACAACATGTTCAGCTGGTTTAAAACCTCATTTTCACAGACTCTTGAGGTAGTTTAGCAGGGCTGAGCCGTCGACATCCTGCGGGGCGGATGTGTCCGTTTTCATTAAGGTGATTGAGATGGCTTTTTCCATGAAAACGGCGTAGGCGTCTGTGCCTGGTTCGAGGTCGCTGCGGAGCTCTCCCTTCAGCCAGTAGTAGGGCTTGCCCCGCGGGTCTATCCTCTCCTCGACCATTTCTCTGTAACGGTTTCTCGCTGTTTTTGTTATGACATATGGTGTGGAGTCGGTGAGCTCGTGTGGGAAATTGATGTTGAGGTAGTCGACACCTTGTGGGAGACCGTGTTTAAGCAAGTAGCTTATGACGGGTTTTGCCTTGGCCGCGGCCTTTGCCATCATGGTTTTCATCCACTCTGCTGATGGGATGCGGTCTTCTGGGAGAGCGAGGGAGAATGCGGCCGCGGGATAGCCCATTAGACTAGCCCTTATGACGGCGCCGATGGTTCCGCTGCCGTAGACGGATTGAAGCGAGACGTTGTTTCCCTCGTTTATTCCAGAGACCACGAGGTCCGGGCCCTTTCCCCGGTAAACTTGTCTAACAGCAATTATGACGCAGTCTGATGGTGTTCCCGAGCAGGAGTAGGCAACCTTGCCCCCGACCCTGATTTTTCTGAGCCGCAGAGGTTTGTGGAGTGTTATGCTCATGCCGACTGCGCTTCTCATCGACTCTGGGGCGACAACTGTGACCTCTCCCAAGTCTTTCAAAACATCGTAGAGGGCCCATAGACCGGTCTTCAGAACACCGTCGTCGTTTGTGAGAAGTATTTTCTTCAAACCTATTCCTTCTGCATCAGCATCTTCGCAATCTCTGTCCGGAGAACAGGCTTAAGCCTCTCAAGCCGCGCTTCGACGGAGTTGTCGTATCTCATCGAGCCGTCGAGTGAGGTGGCTCTGAGACCAGCCACAATCTTCGCTGGCTTATCGGAGACAACAACCTTTATTCCGTATTTCTTCTCAGCCACCACCTCTCTCAGCAGCGGGAGAGCTGCCTCGTTTGTCTCCACCACTATGTCACGGCCCATGACCTGCACGGTTTCGTCCAATAGCTTGGTTAGCACTTTTTTGAACTCGGGTGTCCCAGATTCCTTAGCTATTTTCTCGAGAACGGACTCGAATATCTTGTTGACCTCCTCTTCGACGGCGGCTATCGCCATGTTTTTGGACTGGATTTCAGCGGTGCTTAGTATCCGCTGGACAGCTGCCTGACGCGAGGCTTTGCCCGTCTCCTCCATCTGGGCCAGTTCCTGCAAAACCTCTCTCTCCACACGGTCAACAACCTCGAAGGCCTCATTTTCGGCGGCGTCGAGAACCTTCAGCGCATTAGTCAACGCATCTTGAAGAACCTCGTTAATCACTTTGGACAGCGGCACCGACAAGACTGCTCAACCGTTAGAAATTACTCCTCCTTAAAAAGGTGTCAAACACCGAGCACGCTGCGGAGAAGTTTTCGGTAGTCGATTTTCCGAGGTGCGCCGACGGGTGGGGAGAGCTCGTATACCAGCGGCGTTGGCTTACGGGCTCTTAAATCGTTCAACTCATCCCTGAATTTTTCTGAAAGGTCCTCCGAGACAATTATCAAGCCGACATCGGGCCTGCCCATAAGCTCCTTAATGGTTTTGAAAGCCTCCTCCGGTGTGTTGACAGCGACACCTTCTGCACCGGCTAAGATGAAGCCGTTCACGAACGTCGCTCCACCGACAGCGTATACCTTCAAGCCGCCAAGCACTCTCTCGACCCTTGATTTAACGTTAAACCACGAGTTCTACGGTGTCGCCGTCCATGAGGACATGGCTGGGCCCAACCTGTTGGCCCTGTATCTTGACTGACCTTCCCCAGACGCGTGCATACTTTAGCTCCTCGGCTATTTCGCGGTGGATGATTTGGGCAAGTTCTTTGACGGTTGTTCCCTTCTTCACGACAACGGGTTTCCTGTTTACGACACCGTCTTTCTGGGTGTATATTCGGACGAGTTCGAGGTTTTGGAAGATTTTTTCTGCAAGCTCTCTGAAAGTTTCGGGCTTGGTTTCGGTGAGCTGGACAAGGGGTAGACCATGCTGACTGGTCAGCTTCCTCAGCTTCTCAACCTCCGCGGCTGATGCATAGTCGCTTCGGCCCACAGCCACCATGGCTTTTTTGTAGACAGTTGGATGAAGCACCTGCTCCAAAACACCATCCACATCGGCTTCACCATAGATCTTGACAACAGCGTTCCTCAACCCTATCTGCTGTAGCTCCCTCTTCAGCTCCTCAAGCGAGCCATGAAAACGTCCAAACAACACAATCCTGATTCCGCCGCTGTCCTTTTTCTCAACATCAACCTCGAAGCTCTTCGCTCCCAGCGTTATGCCCGAGTCCTCGAGAAGTTCCACGAGTCTGAGATACTGCTCCTCAAGGCTTCTCATGCCGTCAAGCGTCAACAGTATGAGGTCGGCGCCCCGGGCCGCGGCTATGCTTCTGGACGTGAATGGTGTGGTCTCAAGTTTTGATGTTAGAACCGCGGGCAGTTCAACGAGCTGGATGTATACGTCTTCGTAGAGCATCATGGCTGGGATTGGGCGCGTTGTTGTCAACTCGTACATGCTTACCTCGGCTTTGGCGTTTGTCATGAACCTGATTATGGTTGATTTCCCCGAGTTGGCTACACCGAGGAGGGCAACCGTGGCGGCCCCCTCTTTTTTGAAGGCGAATAGGTCTGTGCGTGAAACCTTAGCAGACTTTTTCCTCTCCGCTTCTTTCCGGAGCTTGGCGAGGGTTGTTTTTAGCTGGGCCCTCATCTTCTCGGTTCCCTTGTGGTCGGGTATGAGCGGCAGAGCCTCCTCGAGGGCCCTTATCTTCTCCTCGACGGTTCGGGCCTCCTGATACTTGGCCAGTTTCGCCTGAGCTTCGGCGGGCAGGTTTGTAGGCATTCCTTTACTCAAAAAGGCTTTCGAAGGAATAAAGGTTTCACAGATAGTTGAGCAGAAAGTAGACAAACACGCCGAGGACGAGGCTTAGGCTCCACATCCTCACCGCCCATCTACCAACGGCCCTGTGCCTTGTCTTCCTCCCGATTTCCGGGACCGGGGTGAATAGCCCGGTTAGGATGTTGTAGAGCACAAGGGGGACGGAGACGATTGAGAGCCCTAGATGAATGGCGAGAGAGGGTAGGTAGACAAAGTCGCGTATAAGCTGAGGCCCTGTGAACTGTTTTACTCCGCCGAGGAAAAGACGCCCTAGATACATCGTCAAAAAAGCCGTTATGAGGATGAAGGAGGCCAGCATCAGAAGCCTGTGGAGACGGATATCTCGTCTCCTGATGGCTCTGTATCCCGAGAGAAGTGTGACGACTGCGACGGAGTTCACTGCTGCGATAGCGTGGGGCAGGATTTCCACAAGTGGTGAAGGCGTTTCTGGAAGCTCCCGCGGGGCAAGAAGCAGGTAACCTAGAGCAGCGTAGGCGGCCAAAGTGATGACAAGAGTTACGAGAGAGTGCCTGCTAAACACATCTGTTTATACGAGGGTCACAATTTAATTTTGGCTTCATGTAACGGTGGCTGGGTTGAGGAGGCTTCTCGAAGAGGTTGGCAGACTGCTGACATATGCTGGAGTGGGTCAGCCGAGGGTTTCGCTGGCAAAGGATGCGAGGTTCGGCGATGTCACGTCCTCGGATGCTTTTGACTTGGCGAAGAAGACGGGGAAGAAGCCCATCGATGTGGCGAAGGAGCTGGTTGAGCGGATGGATTTGTCTAGGACGGTTTATGTGGAGAGGGTTGAGGTGGCAGGAGCAGGTTACATCAACTTCCACGCTCGCTGGCCCCGTCTCGCCGTGGACATATTAACCGAGGCCTGTGAAAAAGGAAAAAGCTATGGCGAAACCAGCATGGGAGGCGGCCAATATGTCTTGGTTGAGCATACAAGCGTAAACCCGAACAAGGCACTTCACATAGGACACGCCCGCAACGTCTGCCTAGGCGACAGCCTCGCACGGCTGCTCAAGAAAAACGGATACCGCGTCGCTGTAGCCAACTACATAGACGACAGCGGTGTGCAGATGGCTGAGCTGCTTCTCGCATTCAAACACCTCGGATACAGCATGGAGCCTCCAAGCGGGGAGAAGTTCGACGAATACTGCGGCAGAGTCTACACAGAGGTGAGCAAAAGGATAGAGGCGGACCCGCAGCTCGAAAATATGAGGCGGCGGCTGGCGGCACAGCTTGAGGACCCTTATTCAGAGACATCGCAGCTCAACAGGCTGGTCGTGGAGCGTGTCTTGATGGAGCAGCTTCGGACATGCTGGCGGCTGGGAGCGCGGTATGATGTCTTGAACAAGGAGAGCGACATCTTGTTTTTCGACTTGTGGTCGGAGGTTTTCAAACGGCTTCGGGAGATGGGTCTGCTCTATATGGCGGAGGATGGGCCGAAGAAAGGCTGCTGGCTGTTCGACCTTAGCAGCCACCCCAAGCTAAGCAAAGAAGGTGACGAGGTTGTTGTCAAGAGCGACGGCTCGACAACCTATGTCGCCCGCGACTTCGGATACGCCGCGTGGAAACTAGGGCTGCTGGACAAAGATTTCCGCTACAAGCTTCTCGCAAAAAATCCCGACGGTTCACCGGTCTACATCACCGACCGCGGCGGAGCGGAGACCCACAAATACGGAAACGCATCCTTCACGATAAACGTTGTAGATGTTAGGCAGAAGAGGCCGCAGGAAATTGTGCGGTATGCGTTGGAGAAGCTTGGAGCCGACCCGTCGAGATACATCCACTACGCCTACGAGGTTGTCTCCCTCAGCAAAGCCGACGCCGAGAAACTAAACCTCAACATCGGTGATCGAGGATTCGTCCACATGAGCGGCAGAGGAGGAATCTACGTCAACGTAGACCCGCTTCTAGACTATGTTAAGCAGAAGGCGGCTGAAGGAGCTCGTCAGAGGCATCCAGACTGGAGTGATAGCCGCGTCTCCGAGGTCGCGGAAAAAATAGCTGTCGCAGCCATCAGATACTTCCTCATACGAGCTGACCCAGATAAGATGATTGTTTTCGACAGCGAAGAGGCTTCTGACATAGAGGGAGACACCGGCCCCTACATACAGTACGCATACGCAAGGGCCACGAGGATACTCGAGAAAGCCGACAGCCAGCCCAACCCCCACAACCCGCCGCCAACACTCGACACAAAAGAGATATCACTCATCAAGGAAATAGGGATGCTTCCCCTCGTCTATGAAGAAGCCGCCAGAAACCTCTCCGTCAAAAGGATAGCAACATACCTAAGGGAACTCGCCTTCATCTTCAACGACTTTTACGAAAACTGTCCAGTTCTCTCCGCCGAGGAAAATGTCAAGGTTTTCAGGCTTGCTTTGGTCGAGGCCTTTAGGTCGGCTGTTTCATCGGCTGCTGAGGCCGCGGGTATTCCGCTTGTTGAGGAAATGTAGCAAGAATTTATACAACCCCGCAGAAGCGTCTACATGAGGTACGAAATTAAACACAGACCATCCTATGCGCTTCTTGAGGTGGAGCTAATGCCCGGTGAAGCCATAGAGGCTGAGGCCGGCGCCATGACCTACATGACGCCCAACATCAGAGCTAAGACACGCATCAGAGAATCCAGCTTCATCAAAGCACTCGGGTTAACACTCCTGGGCGGGCAGTCATTTTTCGTAAACGAGTACACAGCCATCGAGAAATCAGGTAAGCTGGGACTTGTCTCTGCCCCTCTCGGCGACATAGCCCAACTCAGAGTAACGCCTGAAAACGGCTACATCATACAGCGCTCCGCATATGTGGCATCATCTCCGACTGTTGACCTCGACATCAAGTGGCAGGGCTTTACACGAGGCATTTTTGGTCAAGGCCTCTTCATGATAAAATGTTCAGGCAGCGGCGACCTCTTCATAAACACTTTCGGCGCCCTCGAAAAATTCACGCTCTCACCTGGAGAGGAGCTGGTTGTTGACAACTTTCATCTCGCCGCCTTCTCAACGACCTGCCAATACGATGTCACTAAATTTGACAACCTAAAGTCGACTCTGCTCGGCGGTGAGGGGCTTGTCGTAAGAGTGAAAGGCCCGGGAGATGTATATGTCCAGACGAAGAACCCTGCGGAGTTCGCGGAGTGGCTTTGGAGTCTTCTCGAACCCTACGTCCGTTCAAGGGCCCGTTAAAACACATCCATCGCCCTACCCTGCACAGGCTCCTCGACAACAGGCTTCAAACCAGAGTTGTTTAGAAGCTGCTTCATGAGTGTGGGCTTTAGTGTGTGAACTGGAATAACTTTCCGCGGATTTATCTCCTCAATAATTTTTATCAGGTCTTTTTGGGGGGCATGCCCTGAGGAATGTATGTGTTTGTAGCGGAGGTTGAGAAGGTTCACCCAGTTGTGTATCCGTTCTTCCTCAAGCATCTGTTCCTCCGAATGGGCCTCGCTGGTCGATAGTATGAAGAGAGAGCCCGGCGCGGGCTCTATGTCGCTCAGCTTGATGATGTCCTCGGCCCTGCTCAAAACAAGTAGATACTTTTTCTGGTCGCGGCGTATCTCCTCGTCTCCGACGGTCGGTATCTGCTCTATTAGCTCGGTTTGCCAGCTTGGATAGTCTGTTTTAGAATATGTGCCGGTGCGTCTTCTCTCTAGAAAGGCCACAAGCTTTTCATCTCTTAGCTCTGGGATGTTCATCCGGGCTCCACCTCTTTTGAGTGTGGTTAGCAGGTTGGCGTGGTGAAGAGAGATTGCGACGACGCGGTCGAGTTTCTCCGCAACGCTCAGCACGGTGTTGAGCCTGTCGAAATCCATCATAGCCACAACCACAGACACAAGCCTGTCGCCTACTTCAGATGCGACACGGGTCAACTCTTTTCTCACATCATCCTCTGTAGAGACCTCTGTTTCATCCACACGTGTTCCCTCGATGACCAGCGTCTCGACATTCATCTTTACACATTTCTCCACAAAGTCATGTGTCATCTCTGATTTGGGACCATGCATCCGAAGGTCTCCCGTGTATGCGAGCACGCCTTCGCCTGTTTCTATCACAAGGCCGTAGGCGGCGGGTATGCTGTGGTCCACGTGTACTGGATATATGACGGCGTCTTCGAAAACCAGCTTTGAGCTTGTGCGGAAAACCTCTACGGGATGGTTCTCGTTCTTGTTGAACAGGTTCTCTGGTGATTTCTGCTTTGTGTTCTCCCGTGCTTTTATGAGAAGCCTAGTTGTCTCACCCATGTATAGAGGTATGTCTGGACGCAGAAGAGAGGCGTGTCCATAGTGGTCTAGATGACCGTGGGTTATTACCACGGCTTCGGCGAACGGCGGCTCGTCTTTTTCGTAAAGGCCTTTCAAAGACGGCAAAACGCCTGTGGCGATGTAGTCTTTGACGAGGGCGAATCGGCGGGGTTGGAGAAAGGTGCTGAAATACTTGCTTCGTGTGTTGAAGTCGACGCCGAAGTCGAGGAAAACCCGGCTCTGTCCCTCCAGAAGTATTTTGTTTCCACCTATTTGCCCTGCTGCTCCGTAGACCGTCAGCCTCAACGTTGGGTAAATGTGGAAGCTGCCGTAAATTCTTTGCACAATTCTGCGGGTGTTGTTGTAGCGTCTTTAAATAACGGCGTTATACCCACCTAGCCAGAGACATGGAGCTAAAAATCGTCAACCTACACGCAAGCGTAGAAGGCAGGCAGATTCTAAGGGGCGTCAACCTAACGGTCAGAGAAGGGGAGATTCACACATTAATGGGCCCCAACGGCTCAGGCAAAAGCACCCTCGCAGCAGTAATCATGGGTCATCCAAAATACACTGTTGATGAAGGAGACATACTTCTCGACGGCGAAAGCATAGTCGACCTAAGCCCCGACCAGCGAGCCCGCAAAGGCCTTTTCCTCGCCTTCCAGTACCCCGTCGAGATATCGGGCGTGACTTTGGCGAACTTTCTCCGAAGAGCCTACATCAACATGAAATATGGCGGCGACGCAGACAAGTCAAAAATTAGCGTACCCGAATTCCAGAAGCTTTTGAAAGAGAAAATTGAGATGCTGAAGCTTGACCCAAGCATCGCGAGACGCTACCTGAACGAAGGCTTCTCAGGCGGAGAGAAGAAACGCTGCGAAGTCCTTCAGATGGCAATCCTCTCTCCACGTATAGCTATTCTCGACGAAACCGACTCAGGCCTCGACATAGACGGTGTAAAAATTGTGGCCGAGGGGGTAAAAACAATAGCCGCGTCCACTGGAATGGGTGCTCTGGTGATCACGCATTACCAGAGAATACTCAACTACTTGAAGCCCGATGTTGTGCATGTGATGTATGGCGGGAAAGTAGTTGAGACAGGGGGCTATGAGCTGGCCCAGCTGCTCGAGGAGAAGGGTTACAGCATCATAGAGCAGAGGTATGGTCCCGTCAGCGGCTGACGCTGGGCAACGTTATTCTGGCTCTCACGGCCTTGTATATTGGAATAGCCACTGCGGAGCCTATCACGACTTGGCCTATGTTGAGCGGAACCTCGGCCAAAGGCAAGATGTCGGGTAAAATTCCCAGCAACACGGCTATTGTCTCGTAGAGAAAGTATCCCGCAACCATCACGAGACCCGCCAACAGAAGAGAGCCCACCAGCCAAGCCTCATACTCCTTCCTCCTAAACACGTAATAGGCTGGAACGGCTGAGCCGAGAAGCGCCAGCAAAACCCATGTGCCAGGGTTGACCGCCAGCTGGAAAGTCTCGCCCGTGTAGAACGTAATCTCCACTATGCCGCTCATCAGAAAAATGCCGACGGACACGATTATTCCGAAGTAAAGCCCCACAACTATTGCCGACAAGAGCAGCGCATTGGGCACAGAGACTTTTCTCAGCCGCCTGTAGAGCAACGCTGCCACAGCTCCCTCTGCAGCTTTTATCAACAGAGTCCCGGGTGCGAAGGCTGTGTAGCCCAGTAAAATGTCTGCGAGAGCCGAGCCAACACCTCCCGCGAAGGCGCCGACGACTGGGCCTCCGACTAAAGCAGCGAGGTAAACCATCGTCTCTCCTAGGTTGAAGTATCCTCTTGTAAGCGGGAAGTAAACACTTAAGACCATCGTGGCCGCTGCGACCAAGGCGGTGAAAACAACCAGCAACGCGACTTCAGATGACTTCACAACACCTGTTCTACGTCTCGGGTTATAAATTTTATCCGTCATCACTTAAAAAAATCCGAAAAGGCCTAGGATTTTCCATGACATTTTCAATCTCTCTCCGGAGGGTGTCGATTGAGACGCCTTGGTAGCTTTTTGGAGCGTTGCTCAACGCTTTGAGGGCCCTGCGTAGAATAGACCTGAATCCTTTAACATCATTTTTCTGGAGATGGACAAAGGCCGCGGCGGTGAGTATCAACCCGTGCAAAACATCTTTCTCAGGCGGCTTCGACTGTCGCCAGAGTGGCTCGAGGGTTTCATGCGCTTCCCAGAATCTTTCGCTGTTGAAGAGTGCCACGGCTTTTTCGACTGTCTCCGGTGGAGCTGAGACAGGTTTCTCGGTTATCTCCAGTATCTCGATGACCTCCTCACCAGATAGCTCGGGCGCCCTCTCATGCAGCATGTCGACCTCCACATGATTCGTGGCCACTCTGACATCCACAACCCTGAAACCCCGTGCACGGAATGCTTCTATTAGGCGGCGTGAGTCAGCTGGGCTGTAGCCCCTGTTCCTAACGAGAGCCAGAAACCGCTTCATTCCCCTGTGGTCTCCACAACCCATTCTAGATATTTTGTGTTCACTTTCTCGGGAGCTATCTCGATGATGGCTGGGACACGGTAGGGATGCTCCGACTCCAGCGCTTTCCTTAACTCATCAGCCTTGGCCGAGCTTGTCTTGATAAAGAGCAACACCTCCTCCACCTCGTTTAGCCTGTTTTCCCATAAGAAGAAGGAAACAACGTTTGCTGCGTTTATGCTTGCGGCGAGCCTTCGAGATACTAGGCTTCTACACCACGATGCATAGTCTCTATCCCTTGGATAGGGGACCAGAAAGAGGCGTAACATGGCATAGACAAGCCCGTCGGCAATAAAACATTATCCCACGGTGAGACTAAAATTATTGTAAATCTGTTGATTGGCGAGGATATGTTGCCTTTGGCTCCGTGGCTTGCATGGGTTATACCTTTTCTCGGCAGCCTCTTTGTCCCCGCTTTCTTCAAAGCCGGTAAACGTGTTGGAGAAGTTTACTCGGTTGCGGTGGCGTTTCTCGCCGCGGCGTTCAGCCTCTCCATGATTCCCGACGTGTATGGTGGAAAATATTCCCAAGTTATTCGAGTTCCGTGGATTCCTCTTGGCGGAGACCGGTTCATAGAGGCAAGCCTTCTAGTCGACCCGCTTAGCGTCCTGATGGCCTCGATAGCGACTGGCATAGGTTCTCTGATAGTGTTATACAGCGTCGGCTACATGGCTCATGAGGAGGGGCTTCCGCGTTACTACTTCTACATGCTCTTCTTCATAGGCGGCATGACTCTTCTCGTGATGTCGGAGAACCTGTTGATGCTATACATTGGCTGGGAAATCGTCGGCCTCTGCAGCTACGGCCTCATCAGTTTCTATAACAAGAAGCCTGAGGCTAACCATGCGGGCATCAAAGCCTTTGTCACCACGAGGATAGGTGATGCCTCGATGCTTGTAGGCATCTTGATTCTCTTCGCGTTGTTCGGCACCTTCAGCTACGGCCACCTAAGCGAGAGCATAGCCGAGGGCTTGAGAACAGGCGCGGTTTCCGCCAGCTTCCTAGTTATACCGTTGCTTCTGCTTTTCGGTGGGGCAGTGGGCAAGTCAGCCCAATTCCCGCTCCATGTATGGCTGCCCGATGCGATGGAGGGTCCAACGCCGGTCTCGGCTCTCATCCACGCCGCCACCATGGTTAAAGCCGGTGTCTACCTCGTCGCTAGAATGATTTACACGGTGATACCTTTTGAAGAGTTTCCGCCGGTGTTGTTTGCTGACTGGTATCTGGTTGTTGCAACGCTCGCGGGATTTACCGCTTTCTTCGCCGCGACGATGGGCCTCGTCTCCAACGACATCAAGAGAGTGATTGCATACTCGACGATAAGCCAGCTCGGCCTCATGCTCGCGGCCCTTGGCATGGGTTCGGAGACGGGATTGTTTGGTGGAACATTCCATCTCCTAAGCCACAGCATCTTCAAGGCTCTTCTCTTCCTGGCGGCTGGAGCAGTCATCCACGCTGTTCACACAAACAACCTCGATGAAATGGGTGGGCTGAGGAAGAGTATGCCCATAACCTTCTGGACATCAACAGTCGGAATATTGTCTCTTTCGGGAGTGCCTTTATTCAGCGGCTTCTGGAGCAAGGACCTAGTCATAGAATCCTCGCTGCAGGCCCCTAACATCCCCGTCTACCTATTCATCACAGGCGCCTCCATACTCACAGTGGCTTACAGCCTCAGATGGCTCTACAAAGTCTTCCTCGCACCTCCAAGCAACGGCCACCACAACCATGTCCACGAAGCGCCAAAGGTGATGACAATACCGCTCATCATACTCGCGGCCCTGTCGGTTTTCATAGGCGTAACAGGCCCATTCTTCGAGGAAGAATTTCACCACTACCTCGGGCTACACGGCGAAATAGGGGTAAGCCTAACCACCTACGCCTCCACCGCGGCCATCCTCGCCTTAGGCGGAGGCCTGGGCTACCTATACTACCTCGGCGGCGTCAGAGACCCTGCAGCTGTTAGACAATCAGGTTTAGGGGCGGGATTGCACAAATTGCTGGAAAACCGCTACTACATAGACGCCTTCTACTATAGAGTGTTTGTCAACGGCCTTGATAGGCTCGGCTCCATTATCTACCGCTTCATAGAGGTCAAGGTGATAGACGGCTTCAACTACTTCCTCTCAAGAGCCACCGTGGCCTTTGTCCAAGTGTTCCGCAGCATCCAGACAGGCGAGAGCAACATCAACATCAGCGGCCTCATCCTCGGCCTTGCAATTCTACTGCTACTTCTCCTCAGAGTATTTTTCGGCGTCAGCTAAGAGCCTTGATTAAGAAGACGCATTTCTTGCCTCCCTTACCGCTGCACTCCATCTCCGAAACATCTACACCAGTCTTTAAAACGGCCTTGGCGGCTCCAACTAATATCGGTGAAAAAGTTTCCTGACAGTGTTGCTGGTTCTCGATGGTGTCCAACTCGCCGCATACGGGGCAGCTCTTCACCTCCACCACAAAAATCTTGGATGATTTCTTCTTAACATCCGCCTTCAACCCAAGCTGCTCCCGCAACATTTTAGCCAACAGAGTGTCAAATGAGATGCTCTCCATGTAGGACCGGGAGTATGAGTAGAGCCGTGCATAGAGCTGCCGCAGGTAGCTAAGGGCTTGGCCAAGTTGCAAATCTTTGTCGTGGTTTAGATAATCTGTTGTCGTCTCGGCTAACTCCTCAAACGCAGCCGTGAAAACAACAGCAAGCTTCTGGCCATAGTTGTCCACTTTTTCGTTGAGAAACGACCTGTCAACAGGAATTGTTACAAACTTGACCACACCCATGTCATATAGGATTCCGAGACTCTTTAACACGTCATCCAACTCGTCCCAGAATGCTTCCCCAACCCAGCTGAGGCTCCAGCCCGAAACCTCTCTCAACAAAAAATAGTGATTCAAAGATATTTTACCAGCATGTTTACCTGTGAAAACAACTTTAACCTCCTCCCCCGATATAAGCAACTGCCTTATCCTCGATAGAGCGGATTCAGGAGTCTGCACCTCAGGCCTTACCAATAGTTTACCGTCATCAATCACATATGAGACTGGTTTTAGATTGTGTCTATCATCCGAGAGCCTTATGGGTGTAAAAAATGTTTCATAGCCGGATTGTTTCCTTTCTACACTCAGCTCAAGAGCTCCATCGACTATGGCGAGGAGTTTCCTCTCAAAGTCTGTGAAAGTATGCTTAGGTATGATGAAGAATTCGAGATGCCCGTTTCTCCTAATCTCGTCGAGCCAGAAATTAATCATTCTCAGAACGTTTTCTTCTCCGTGTTTGACCAAGATGTCGGGGAGATAGAGATGTAGGAGAATCATCGGTTGATGAGTTTTCCTAACGGTGTTCACCTGAATGGAGAGGGACTGGAGATTGTCAACCTCCACGTGAAGAAACATCCTGCTCTCAGAGGAACCGCGTGGGGAAATAATTTCCATGATAGGCATTTTCGCGAACAATGCTTGTATGAAGTTTCTTCCCTCGGCGAAGCTCTCATCCAGCACGAGGACAGCACTGCCTCCGGTAAACTTCACTATCTCGTCGAATTCTTTGTTGCCGGTCTTGAACCGCTCCCCTGCTGCGGGACGCGGTCTCTCACCGCTCAAGTCTCTAAATTATAATGGGTAATACTATCCTAATAAGCGTGTGGATGATGCTATGAACGTCCATTCGACTTCTATGGCTGCAGTATGGCGTAACTCGGAAACGGTGCATATGTTTGGCCATGGATGGGGATTGGCTTAGCATTATATTGTAGTTTTTGGCTGGATGGATGATGCTGCCCGGTACACAGCTTGATATTCCCCTTCTATCGCTCGCGGTCTTCCTCCCCATCGCCATGACCCCGTTCGTGTATCTGGTGGGTAGAGTGGTTTCTTGGCGGGCAGCCTACCTCTTCTCCTCAGTTGTTCTCTTTATCCCGTTGGCTGTTTTCCTCAGCCTCACCCCCATGGTTTTAAACGGCGTCGGTTTCCATGAGGAGTATGAGTGGGTGCCGTTTCTCGGCCTCAGCGTGGGACTGGTGCTCGACAGCCTCAGCTACCCATTCATCCTCCTAATAACTCTCGTCGGATTCCTTGCGACAGTTTACTCAGGAAAGTATATGGAGAAAGAACACGGCTTGACATCCTACTTCACGCTTTTGACGCTATTTGTCGGCGGGATGATCGGCGTCGTCCTTGTCTCGAACCTCTTCCTCTTCTACATCTTCTGGGAGCTAATGCTCATCCCATCATATGCGTTGATAGCGTACTGGGGCACCGGTAACCCGAGACTGATTGGCTTCAAATATTTCATCTTTACACACGCGGGTGCTCTATCACTTCTCATCGGCATAGCTTGGCTCGCCGCTGTATTCGGCGACCTGAACATCTTCTCCCTCTCCGAAAAAGCTATGCTGGCCTCTGAGACACTACGCCCTATTCTCACATCCATAGCTGTGCTAATTTTCATAGGAGCGGCCGTTAAGATGGCTGTTTTCCCCTTCCACACGTGGCTGCCCGACGCCCACGCAGAGGCACCCACACCCATTAGCGTCCTACTGAGCGGAGTGATGATTAAGACAGGTGTCTACGCAGTCGCTAGACTAGTCCTCGGAATAATGCCTTTCACAATGATGGACCTAAGGCTGCCCATAGCTATCTTAGCGCTTGTCAGCATGGTTTGGGGCGGGGTTATGGCGCTTGTGCAGACAGATGTGAAAAGGCTGCTCGCCTACAGCAGCATCAGCCAGATAGGCTACATCGTCTTCGGGCTTGCGGCGGCGAACCTCGCTGGTGTACAGGGAGCCTTGTTCCACGTACTCAACCACGGCTTCGCCAAAAGCCTCCTCTTCATGGCCGCGGGCGTGCTCATCCACGAGGTGCATGAAAGAGACATCCGCAAACTAGGCGGCCTCGGCTCAAAAATGCCCCTCACCACGGTAGCTATGCTGGTCGGCGGCCTCTCAATAGCCGGCACCCCTCCGCTGGGCGGGTTCATGAGCGAATGGATGATATTCGCGGGAGGAGTTGAGGCTGGGTGGATCATATTCGTCGCTGTGGCTGTGTTCGCCACCGCCATCACAGCGGGATACTATCTAAGAATGGTGAGAGCTGTTTTCTTTGGTGAAGGGAGAGTAGAGGGAAGAGACCCGGGCGTGATGATGGCCGCACCCATGTCCCCTCTGCTGGCTCTCGTCATCGTGTTAGGTTTCCTCGCTTCGCCCATTCTCACAGTGATAGGAGAGAGCGCCGCGGCCCTTGTCTTAAACGTGTTGGCTTAATCTACTGCTCACTCTTTAACAGGGGTAGCTGCCTACTTCTCTTTTTCTCCTGACCCGGATTGGGTATGAGCAACGCTGTGTCGATTTTCTCAAACAGTTCGGGAAAGTTTTCTCTAAAATAGAGTCTGACAACGTAAACGGTTATGCCCATGCCGACTATTCCTGACAATATCATGGCCCATCGTGGGTAGAAAAGCGACTCCGTCAAGAAAGAGGAGACCGCTATCCAGAGGGCCGGTGTCAATATGATGAAAAGGGCTACAACCGCTTTTGTCACAAGCATCTTGTCGGCAAGAATTCTCGCTATCGCGGCGGAGAATCCCTCCTGTGTTTCAAGCTCGGAGACGAGGTCGGGTGAGATGTTGTAGAAGGTTTTGCCTATGTTTTCGAAGAGCTGTGGAGTGGTGGCCGCGAAAAGGTCGGGCCTCAGCAAAGCCCTTCTCACACCGTCTCGTGCAACGAGGTAGATGTTGTCGCCTTCTATAAACAGTCTAAGGCCCCTCCTTTTAGCAAACCTCTCTATTTTTCCAAGGTTCTCTGCGGCTGTGATGCCCGGTATAGGGGTTTTGAGAGCCATTCCCAGCAGCGGCGGTGTGGCTGGGATGTATCTATTTACAACAAATGCACCGTCCCTGAACTCGGGCATCTTCTCCATCATCACAGCCTCGGGAACACCTTTGCCAAGCTGCTCCGACACGTGTTTGAAAGCTTTAGAGAAGGCCTCCGACATGTTTACTCAACACATGTCCATCGTCTATTTAATCGTGACTTTCTCCTCGTGCAGAAAACATGCGGAAAACCTCTCAACCCCCACACGATACATCGGCGGCTCCAGGACGTCGCATTTCCCCTGCATGAAGAATGGGCAGCGTGGATGAAAACGGCAGCCCTTAGGTGGGTTGACAAGACTCGGCGGCTGACCGGGTGGAATCTTCCTCATCACAAACCTGTTAGAGGGGTCGGGGTCGGGTATAGCATCTATAAGAGCCTGAGTGTAGGGGTGGAGAGGCTCTGATAGAACAGCCTTGGTGGGACCCGTCTCCACAATTCGTCCAGCATACATAATAGCTATCCTATCAGAGAAATATTTTGCTGTGGCGAGGTCGTGTGTGATGTAGAGGAAGGAGACGCCATGCTTCTTCTGTATTTCTCTAAACAGTAGAAGTATCTCAACTCTGATGGATGCATCAAGCATCGAAACAGGTTCATCGGTCACGACGAACTCGGGCTTCGTGATAATCGCTCTCGCTATAGCCACCCTCTGTCTCTGTCCACCGCTGAGCATGTGGGGATACTTCGAGGCAAAGAACTCCGCCGGGTTAAGCTTCACCTCCTCCAAAGCCTTCAAAACCATCTCTCGCCTCTCCTCTTTGCTTCCTATTTTGTTGACGACAAGCGGCTCCTCCACGATTCTGTAAACGGTGAAGGAAGGGTTGAGGCTGGCGTACGGGTCCTGAAAAACCACTCCCATTCTTCTCCTCATGAGCTTAAGTTCCCTTTCACTCAGAATCGTCAAGTCTGTTCCATCGAAGAAGATTTTGCCAGATTTTGGCTTAACCAGCCCGAGCAGGGCTCTGCCCAACGTTGTTTTTCCGCAGCCACTTTCACCCACCAGCGCCACAGTTTCCTTGCGGCCAATTGATAAGTTGACGCCGTCAACCGCCTTCACCTCTCCCACGGTGCCAAAGAATTTCCTCACTGGGAAGTATATCCTCAGCTCCTCTGTCCTAACCAGGGACTCTGTGGTCATTTTCTATTTTTCCTCCAGTAACCAACACGCGGCCCAGTGTTCGCCGTCTGCCTTGAACATGGGAGGTGTAGAGACATCGCACTTTCCCTTTATGACGTATGGACATCTTGGATGGAAGCGGCAGCCAATAGGGGGTTCTATTGGGTCTGGTGGAGAGCCGCGTATGAATGTCGGCTCTTTATCTTGTCTAAGAAAAGGTACACTGTTTATCAAAAGCTCGGTGTAGGGATGTCTCGGTTTAGGATACAGTTCATCAGAGGGGCCAAGCTCAGCCATCAGCCCACCATACATTACCGCAACCCTGTCAGCCAGCTCGCTCGCCAAAGCAAGATCATGTGTGATGAAGATGTATGTCAAGCCAAGCTCCTTCTTCAATTTCTTCAAAAGATTCATCACGTTAGCTTGCGTCATTACATCGAGTGCCGAGGTCGGCTCATCCAGTATCAAAAGCTTAGGGTTGGTGATAAGGGCCATAGCGATGAGGGCTCTTTGCTTCATGCCGCCGCTAAGCTCGAAAGGGTATCTTTGAGCCACTGATCTCTCCAGCCCCACGAGTTCAAGAGCATCCTCCGCCTTCTTGTAAGCTTCTTCCCTCGGCACCCCTAGATTGACAATAAGTGGCTCAGCCACTTGAAATCCAACCCTCAAAACAGGGTTAAAAGAATTCATCGCTCCCTGGAACACCATCGATATACCGCCCACCCGCACCCTTTTCCTAAACTCTTCATCATCTAGATTCATAAGCTCCATTTTCTCGAAAATTATTGAACCTCTGTATGCTGCCACATTTCTGGGAAGAAGCCTGATTATGGCCAGTGCTGTGGAGGATTTTCCTGAACCGCTTTCACCCACGAGGGCAAGCGTTTCTCCATGCCTTACCGAAAAAGAGACTCCGTCAACAGCTCTCACTATCCCGCGGGAGGTAGTGAAATGGAGGACTAGGTTTTTAACCGATAATAGAGCGTCATTAGGCTCAATATCATCCATGTAAAATCACTCCTTGGTTCTGTGAATCATAAAGATGCCGTGAAGCCCTATCGCAAAGCCTGCCAGCGATGCTGCATAGGTTACGAAGCTGATGAGCAAATCCTTCTCAAGGAACCCGATAACCATGAAAAACGCTACGGCAACCGCAATCACCATCATCAAGCCGCCGACCAACACCTCGATGTACTCGTTGTTTAGCAAATTATCTCACACCTCTCTAAGCCGCGGGTTAAATATCTTGTCCAACGTCAGACCGACGAGTGCAAAACTCAGTGATGTTATCAGCAGTAAAAACGCTGGCTGTAGTGTCCAGTAGTAGAGACCCTTGAATAAGGCGCCGCCGTAGAAAGAGTCCTCTATGACCTTGCCCCATGTAGGTGTCCGTGGATCACCTATGCCCAATATTGCTAAGGCCGCCTCTAGGAACACAAAGTCTGCAACAGAGTAGACTATTGCCGGTATCATGGTGGGTATTACCCTAGGCACTAGATGTAGGAGGATTATTCTCGGAGCGCCAGCTCCGAAGGCTTTAGCCGCCTCGATGTATTGTGACTCTTTGAGCTGTAGAAAAACAGCTCTGTAGTTTTTCACACCGGGTCCGAAAGAGAGTAGAATTATCACGACGAGAAGTATGGTCCAGATATCGATTTTATACAATGTTGAGACCATTATCAGTGTTGGGAGGAAAGGCAGCACGATGAAGACCTCGGTGACGCGTTGGATAAAGTTGTCAACAACTCCGCCGAACCAGGCGCTGACAGCACCTATAGCCATTTGAATCAAGGCTATAGAGACCGAGGCTATGAGGCCGAAGGTGAGAGCTATCGGTGTACCCCAGAGGAGCGCTATCCCGATATCGCGTCGCAGGTGGTCGGTTCCAGCCCAGCCGTAAACCTTTCCATAAACAACTAGCTTTAGGTCAAAGTCGCTCTGCGGGTCTAGGAGAAGCCCCTCAACAGACAGCCTGTAAACACCCTTCATCACGGTGACCGTGTCTCTTTCAAGAATAGATCGGTCCTCCACGGCGAATAATGAGACAGTTGGAGTTAGTTCATAGGATGGTCTCTGGCCAAACTTGTTTACCAGCCTCTCAACCTCTCTGGAAGCTAGGGACGCGTCCACGCTCAGGTAGTAGGCGCCGTCGGAACCTGGATTGAATTTCCGAAGCTCGATCTCTGTACCATCAGGTTTTATCCATGTCATCGTTATCTGGGGAGCTGATTTGTTATATCTCACGGTGTAGAATATGTTGATCTCGGAAGGGATATCGTCGTAGTCGAACGCGAAGGACATCTCTATTCTGAGGACCTTTATTGTTTCGCCCGCTGGGACGATAACCTTGTTGACCCCTAGCTCTGGTTTTGATGAATCCTTGATGATGGTCTCCGGCAGCCTTTTTTGAAGTATGTAAGAGTACCAGGTTGGGTATGCGTTTCTAGGCGCCTCTATCCATGTCTGTTCTCCAGCCCTCCACAGCCTAACAGCTTCGTCATAAGGTATAGCCGCGACTGTGTATATTGATATTCCCACGAGCATCAAGATAATGGCTGCACCGATTAGGGCTGATTTGTAGGATGCGACAGACTTTAGGCCCTCAGCTATGATCGACGACATCATGAAACACCTATTCTAATACGGGGGTCTAGGATTGCGTAGACAAGTTCTAGGACAAACACTGTGATGGCGAGTAAGTAGGCATATATCACTACAAGTCCGACGATTACGGGTGTGTCGAACAATGCTGCGGCTTCGTAGAAGAGCCTACCTACTCCTGGCCAGTTGAAGACTGTCTCGGTTATCACTGCGCCTGTCCAAGAAGCTATGAGGGTGAGGGAGAGGTCTGTCACGATGGGTGGAAGCGTGGGTCTAAGTATGTATCTCCGTCTCACCAAGTCCTCTGGGAGACCCTTCGCTTTAGCTACTTCGACGAAATCCTCTTTTGAAAAAATTAGGAAAAATGTTCTTCTGGTGTATATGTTGAAGAAGCTGTAGGCGATGAGCCAGGACATTATCGGTAGTATCATGTGTCGGAGGACGCTGAGTGCGTACTCGAATCTATCTGTCGGAGGAGGTATGTCCACCATCCCGCCATATGGGAGAATTCTGAGGACCGAGGCGAAGATAATGATGAGGAATAGTCCGTAGAACCAGCCGGGAAGGGCTGAGAAAGGTGCCAGCAGTGAAACTATTTTATCGGTTCTCGAGCCGTATTTTCTGCTGAGGTATAGTCCGCCAAATAATCCGATGAAGAAGAGTATGAGCTGTGTTGTAGTGAAGAGTAGGACTGTGTTAGGAAGCCGCTCCATGAGGATTATTCTAACGTTTCTGGAGCCGCTGTCGCTGCTGAGGAAGAGCGCTCTTCCAAGGTTGAGCGTCAACGCGTCTGCTAAGTAGTTGAAGCTCCTTATGAAAAATGGCTGGTCAAATCCCAGCCTTTTTATCTCGTTTTCATAGAGTTCTGTGACGAGTTTCTTTAGAGCCGTCTCGTTCAAACCCCTGTAGGCAGGGTTCTGGTATACTGATGTGGAGACTCTGAAGAGGACCTCGCTCTTGATTATCTCGTCAACGTATCCACCCATGTTGGCTATAAGTATAGTTACATACACCGCTGCCACTACCGTCAGAAATAACACTATCCCCCGTCTGGCTAAGTAGAGAGCTATACGCTTTACCTGCATACCCTGTTTAAAAAATGAAAGAGTTTGAAAAAAGGGTTTTGTTTCTTCAGCTCTTTTGCTGTGCTGCGGCTCTTCTTCCCCTTGCGAACGTTAACCCTATGCCGGCGAGTGACAAGACTATCGCTACTGCGGCGAGTGCCGTTGCAAGCGTGATGGAGCCCTGCACTCCCTGGAGTGATGTGTTGACGTTGTTTAGCTGGTTGTTCAAGTTGTCGATCGATGACCTGAGGCCTGCGATCTTCGAGTCGGCGTCTGCTTTGGCTTTGGCTATCTCGCTAAGCATAGAGTCTCTAAAGCTGAGGACGTTGAGGGATGCTGTTGCCGATACGGGGACTCCGACGAGTTTCGAGACAACAATCGCTTCTATGGATGCCGTGCCTATCGGCATTGCGTAGGTGTTTTCTGGCTTGAGGATTATGCGCCATTCACCGTCTGTCACTGGTTCAGCGAACCCGACCGAAACACCTGCGGGGCTTGACAGGATGTACTTGACGTATGCGATGTCATCGGTTCTGTATGGTTGTCCTCCGAAAGTGACCGAGAGCTTAAGCTCTGAGGGGAATCCCTGCTCCACGGCTGATGGAACACTTGTGAACTTGGCTTCTGGGATGATGGGTTTGGTGAACCGTGCCCATTTATCAGCTGTGTCTGGGAATTCCCTGAATGCCTTTATCACCACTGCCTTGGCGGTTGGGTCGACCTTCTCTATGTAGAAGGGACCATTTCCTACGAGGAAGTGGCCCATGCTCTGGTACCATCTCTTGAGGTTCTGGTATCTGTTGACCGCCTCGTCCTTCGTGACATATTGTCCGAGCACCTTCTCATACGGGATGTACTGCTGCGCGATTGCTTTGTCTAGCTGGGCCGCGAGGACGGGTAGTGAAGGGCCTGCTAGCAGGTTCATCCACTCTACCTTCTGTGCATCGGCTTTGTCGGCGGAGAACGCGAGCTCCCCAGCCTCCTCAGCCAAAGCACCAACAGCAACGACATGCCATGGACCGGGTCCTTGGGCGTAATCTGTGAAGAACCATGAAGCGGCTTCATTCGCAATCCATTCAGCGTCAAGGTAGGTCCTGTCAGAGTACACTTCTATCACCAGCGGGTCCTCGCTTATTATTCTTAGACCCTTGAATACAGCTCTGAACTCCTCGAAGACTGGGACGTATGATTCGTCGTACAATGGGCTCTTCGGGTCGGCTCTGTCAAAGGTCAGTATGTAGGAGTAGACTATGTCGGCTAAGGAGAACGTGCTGCCGTCATGGAATTTTCTCTTAAACAGGTCGTCCTCGAAATATATCACTGACTTGACTTTTGCGGTGGTTCCGGATGGCGCGGTGATTATCTCCTGTTTTTCAGCATCCCAACCATACCATGCATCTTCAGGAACCCTAATCTCGGGAACAAACCTCAGAGTTACCCAGTCAAGCGTGGCGCCTACGGGGTTTCCGAATGTGACATAGACTTCTGCGTTCTTTATCCTGTTAGGCCAGTAGAGCCCTGTGTAAGGGTCGGGCATGAGTGCTGGGTCGGACGTAGCTCTTATGAAGAACATGTCGTAAATCCAGTTGCTTCCTGCGACAGGGTTGACAGGGTCTACAAGAAGGTCTGTCGACGCTATCTTAACGGAGCCGCCTACTCTGTCGCTGAATCTAATTGTGTAGGGCCAAAGCCTCGCGCCGGAGAATCCTCCCGCCAGGTCATATGTTAGAACAACATCTTTTCTTGCAGGCCATGGAGCTATTTGGTGAATAACCCATACTCTTGCCGAGTCTCTCATCGACAGCCACAGAGCCTTGGTGACCAGCTCATCTCTCTCCTCTATCGTGGCGAAGTCGTTGTTCCAAAGCTTGCCAGCGACTCTGTCGAACTCTGGGTCAGGTTTGTAGGCCTGCCACAACGGCACGGGCTGACCTCTCGGCGTGTAATAGAAACCAAAGTTGGTTCCCCCCTCGTTTCTGTCAATAGCTGTAGCTATCCAGCCGCCTGTGTAGAGATGCCAATTTCCATCGGCTGGGTTGCCCCTCAACCATATCGGTGAGGCCTCTCTGCTGGTCTTATACTGTCTATCAACTGTGAAGCCAAGCTTTTCAAGCTGCGAAGCCACGTAGTCACCTATCTGCCTCCTCTGATCCTCGACTCTTATTAGGAATATCAGGGTTACAGGCTCGCCTTTATAGTACCATTTGCCCTCACGTAACTCAGCTCCCAGTTTCGTCATCTCTTGGTTGATGATTTGGCGCCCCTTTTCGAAATTGTACGCATACTCCTTCTCGATTTGCTTGATGGTGTCGGCGTATCTCGCGTAGTCTGGGAAAGCAGGTGTGAGAGCTGTGTATCTCGGGACACCTAAGCCACCCATTATCTCGTTGGCTATGTAGTCCCTGTCGATGACATAGTTCATAGCTTCTCTTATTCCCGGTACACTGAATGGGTTAAGCTTCCCGGTAGCAGGAAACTCTGGGCCAACGGGGTTGAAGGTCAACTCATAGAATAGACCGTAGGAGTAGATGTACCAGAGGTCGGGTGACTCCCTGACCCTCCTGAAAAGCTCCGGGTCTCTCAAGTCCCTGAAGTAGACATGCATTTCTCCCTTCTGAAGCATGTCAATTGCCTTAGCCTGGTCTTGTTCGATGAAGAAGCTTACTTCGTCCACCCAAGGACCACGCGGAACCTGCTGCGCCTGCGCAGGAATAGTTCCAATCACCAGTCCAAGCAACAGCAGCGAAGCAAGGGCAGCTAGAAATTCTCCCCGATTTAAAGGCGACCTTTTCAACATTTTTCCTCAAAAATAAATGAACATCAGATGTGTATAAACGTTTTGTTCATAACTGACATTGAGGCAAATGACAGTTTTCCCACATTTCACGCATAACATAAATAAAGCACCACAGTCGGCTGAAGTTGGGGGCCCAGGTGGTATAGCCAGGTTAGCATCGCCGGCTGTCGCCCGGCGGACCCGGGTTCAAATCCCGGCCTGGGCGCTGCTTATGAACTTTTTAATCGTGTCGGAGGGTTAACAGATTATGCGGGAGAGGCTTTGGGCCTCTAGGCGGGTTGCTGTCCCCGGCATTGCTTTGGCTACTTTAGCGGGGGTGTTTGGGGTTTTGCTTGGAGCGTTCTGGCTGCTGTCTTTGTCCGGATCAAGGATGTTCACTCAGCTTGTCATAAATCATCCTAAGCTGGTGCTTTACGGCTTCGTCTACACGTTCATAGCCTCTGTAGCAGCCATACTGGTCCCAAGGTTCAGAGAATTTTCTCCTCAGAGGTATGTGAGGATGCGGCAGGTTTCGGTTTCTCTTCTCGCGGGAGGCATTGTATTGTCAGTTTTAGTGTATCCTTTCAATTTTCTTGGATTTTTGCTGGCAAGCTTGGGAGCCTCGGCGTTGACCGTCTATATTGTGAAGATTGTCGGCAGGCCGAGAGGATATCTCGCACCCGCCGACCCCTTAATTATTCTCTCGATGATTTCGATGTCTGTCACGGTAGCGGTTCATGGCTGGCTTGAGCTATCGGGTTTCAACCCATTCTCGAGAGAAGGAATGGTGCAGCTAGGATTGTACGGTGCACCGGCCTCCATGGTCTTCGGCATAGGCATCAAGACCGTGCGCTTCCGCATAGACACTCTTTTGCGAAGAGGTTTATCATGGATGCTCACCCCCACACAGCTCCTCACTATTTTCTCCGCATTAGCTGCAGCGGTCACCGGAAACCATCTCTACGAAACTCTATCATCTGTGTTTTTCCTCGCATCATCGGCTTTGTGGATTTTTTCTGTCAATGCTTTTCACAGAATTACAAGTGGGGTGTTGTTTGATAGGATGGCTGAGAGAGACAGGGCGCGATATCTCTATTTCTCGATGCTATACACTATTGCCTCGGCCTGGCTCCTCGCGGCAGCGGCACTTGGACTGCTCACGCAGCTAATCAGGGAAACTCATCCGATGACAGGGTATCTACTCAGGGACAGCTTCATCCACTCATTCACGGTAGGCTTCATAGCAAACATGATACTTGCATATTCGCCGATAATTCTCCCAAGCCTCATCACCGGCCGCATACCATACAAGGGCCTGAGCTATCTGCCAGCTATTTTACTAAACATGGGAAACATCGCCAGAGTGGGATGGTTTCTCTCCGGAGCGTTTCCGAGCATTCTCCTCACAACAGCGATTACAGTGCTATACATCGCCTCGATATTCCTGACGTTAGCCATGATGCATAATCTACGTTAGATTTCGTCCGCGGCTTTTTCGAGCCTGTGATGCTCCTCCTCGCCTACTTCCCTCAGCTCGACCTCTTCATAGCATGTGTGGGTTTGGCGGACATCTTCTTCGGTGACCACGTTCTCGCCCATGGGAAAGAGAATATCGTTCTCTTTCGCTATGTGTTGTCTAATCAGGCTGATGTAGTCTTCGCAAACTGTCAACACCTCATCCAGTCCTGAGCCATCGCTGAAGTATGTCTCAGCGGCTTTCTCCAACCGACTTATCAGCTGTCGGCCCAATTGATGCTCATACAACATGACTCCAATAGGCCCGCCTTCACGCGGTATACCCCTCTTCTCCATACATGGGAAAAGGCATCGTTCCTCTTTGCCGTGGTGGCACCTATCGGTGAACAGTTTGGCAAACTCAATAAACTTCTCGAGGCTGCCACGTTCTATGCGCTTGCTCCGCCGCCACTCCGACACCCTGTTCTCAAGCCTTGCAACAGCTCTCAAAATAACCTCATGATCCCTCAATAGAGAATGTGTCAAACTCTCCAAGGCATTATCCAGTCACTCTACCTAGATATAAACCAGTTGCGGCAAGTCTCCAACCTAACTTTTCTAAATAATAGCCGCTTCTATGCTCTGAAGTTTAAATCGGCTCTATATCGCATTTGATGATGCCTTTTCCAACCGTTTCGTTGCGTGTCTTGTATCCATACTCGTGGAGTATGGCTTTGACAGATTCATAGACACATTGGGTTGACTCGGGCCTACTTCCTACGCCCAGCACAGCTATTTCATATTGCTTCATCTGCTTATGCCTGACTTCGAGGCGTTTGAGTGGAAAGAATTGTCCGACGGTTTTTGCAAGCTCGAAAAGCTCCTCAACACTTGCAGCATAGACTTTGAGGACTTTGCCGACATCTCTTCCAAGCTGCCTAAACCTTTCAAGAAGTTTCTCTTTGTTCACGGTGTAGAGGTCAGCTATCAACATGTCCATGAACTCTGAGGGGAGCACCACCGCGTCCAAGTCTCTCAGTAGAACATGAGCCCTGAAAAGTGCCTTTACATCTTGAGGCTCAATGTTTTCGTTCATCATTTCCACGAAGGTTTGGAGAATCTGGTTGGTCAATGAATAAAGTGTCATGTGCTTAGCTTCAGCCAGTTTTGATAGCGCGTCAGCTATCTCGGCGTCGACTGCAAGGGAGGCTCTAACCATGGCCGTAAACCATGCGTCAGCTCTATTAAGCTTAACGGAGAAACAGTGGATGAAAACGCAGAGACTTCTCGAAGGTTATTTCCTCGAAGTTGATGCCCAGCGACCGTGCGTATCGATATGACTCCAATATCTCCTCCTCTGTTGGATACCGTGCCATGTCGCTGTATCTTTTGTCGAAACGCGGGTCGGATGGGTTGCAGTAGCAGTCTGGATGATACTGGTCCATGATGTTGACTGGGGTGCCTGGCATGTTCTCAGCTATCCATCGGAGCACCGGCTTCGTGCAGCATTCCAAGTGACCGGGCATAACCAGATGTCTGATGACAATGTCCTCACCCCATTCGTATATCTGTCTATGGTTTTGTGAAACTGTCTCAAAGTACCATGGTGTTCGAGAGAGCCATATTGCGCATTTGTTGTTGCCGAACTTGAAGTCGGGCAGCCAGATGTCGACGAGTTCGCGGAGTATCTTCATGGTTTCCCCGCTCATGTACATGTTGGAGTTCCAGAGAATAGGTGTGTTGAACTCCCCTTCGTAGTAGGCGTTTCTTGTGTCGAGGCTGTAGGGATAGTATATGTCCGCTTTGGCATCCATCGCCTCCGCATAGGTTTCTTTGAAAAACCTGAGCATGTTTATGGCTTCGACGATGGTGTGGAGATGTATGGTTGGCTCTCCGCCGACAAGGTTGATGTTGTGACATCCCTCCATGCGTAGCTGCCACATGGCCCACGCCAGCATCTGGGAAGTGAAGACAACGCCGTTGTCCTTGTCATGTGATATGTCGGCGTTTTGGCAGAAAACGCATCGCATGTTGCATGATGTGAAGAAGATTGTTCCGGAGCCTTTTGTGCCTCTTATCGGCAGCTCCTCTCCTCTGTGGTGAAAATAGCTTGAGACACGTGTGGTGGATTCAAGCTGACATGTCCCGTGTTTGCCGCCTGTCGTCCTGTCAACTCGGCAGTTCCATCGGCAGAAGTTGCAGTGGCGAAGCATCTTTTTCACCAACGCGGCTTTTACATCGAGGAGGTTAGGCTTCTCGGGCCTGAGTTCTTTGAATGTGATGGAGCCCTCTCTAATCCCTTGACGAATACGATGAAATTCTGAAGCAGCTTTGTCATGTAGGCGCCAAAGCTCCTCCTCTGTTAATCCATCAAGCTCATCGTAGATGGGGACGCGTCTGCACAGTAGATACTTCGCGGGCAGCTTGTTCACCGACACTTGGAAATACCAGTCGAGCCTTTCCCGTATCTCTGGTGTTTTCCAGACATGCAGGGACTCGAAGGCCGCCATTCCTAATACTAAATGGACTCGGTAAACTTATGCTTTTTATCCAGCCTGGGGAAACTCAGCCCCATGTATAGGATCAGCGTTATCAAGGGAGACGGCATAGGCCCCCATATTGTTGAAGAGAGCTGTCGGCTCGTAGACTGGCTTTGTAAGAGGCTGGGTGTTGAACTGGAGTTCGCCGATGCTCCTGCGGGTGATGCGGTCAAAGAGGAGACCGGCTCTGCTCTTCCGCCCGAGTCTCTGGAGACTATTATGAAGAGTGATGCATGTCTCAAGGGCCCCGTAGGCGAGACAGCGAGAGATGTGATAGTTTTTCTCCGGCAGAGACTGGACCTTTACGCCAACATCAGGCCTTTCAAGAATATGCCCGGCGTGAGGAGCAAATGGAGCGGGGTTGACTTTGTTGTCGTGAGGGAAAACACTGAGGATGTCTACAAATCTGTTGAGGATGTGGGGGTCGATTATGCCGTGGCTTTACTGGTTGTTTCGCGGCGTGCGGCTGAGAGAATCGCCCGTGTTGCCTTTGACATGGCGGAGACGAGGCGCCGTAAAGTTACTGTTGTTCACAAGAGTAACGTTGTCAGGGCTTATGGATTTTTCCGAGATGTTTGCCTAGAGGTTGCCAAAAATTATCGTGATGTGGTTGTTGATGAGATGTATGTGGACAACGCCGCTTACCAGATGGTTTTGAATCCTCAGCAATTTGACATAGTTCTTACACCCAACATGTTCGGGGACATTTTAAGCGACCTCGCGGCAGGTGTTGTTGGCACAATCGGGATAGCTGGGTCAGCCAACGTGGGCGACCGTTTCGGGTTGTTTGAGCCGGTTCACGGCTCCGCTCCAACACTCAACCCTGAGCAAGCCAACCCAACGGGTCAATTGCTCGCCGCGAGGATGATGCTGGACTGGATGGGTCGCTTCAAGCAGGATAAGCGGTTGACGGAGGCTGGAGAGGTTCTCGAAAGAGCCGTGTACAACGTCTTGTCAGAGGGCCTTGTCCTGACAATGGACCTGGGAGGCTCGGCCACATGCAGCCAGTTTGTCGAAGAAGTGCGGAAAAAAGCAGAGACTCTCCTTAGGTGAGGGCCTGTGGTCGCCGGCGTTTTCGAGGCGCCCGCCAGCTCCGCCAACCTCGGCCCCGGATACGATGTTTTCTCACTGGCTCTTGAGAAACCGAGGCTAAGGCTCAGCATCGTTGCCGAGAATAGCGACGATGTTGAGGTAGAGCTGAAAGCAATTGGTAGGTACTGCTCCGAGATACCTGTCAACCTGGCTGAGAACGCCGCGGCGAAGGCGGCCGAGGCTGTGCTACGCTACAGGAAAATCTGCAAAAAACTTTCTCTGACAATAGATGCATCAATTCCACCTCGTAAGGGCCTTGGAGCAAGCGGGGCCGAAGCAGCGGCAGCGGTTTATGGACTCAACACTTTGCTTGAACTTGGGCTGACAAGGGAGGAGATGGTTGAACTTGCTTCAACAGCTGAGCCAGGACAGCATGCGGACAACGTTGCGGCGTCTCTCCTTGGAGGGTTCATCATCGCTCATCGAGACGAATTCGGGTTTAGCGTCCTATCGCTGAAGCCGCCGGAAAACCTCGGAGCCGTTTTGATAATCCCCGACGTAAAAAAAGAGTCAACCGCGGCCGCGAGAGAAGCTGTTCCCCAAAATGTGTCAACCTCTGTTCATGTCAAGATAGCTGCGGAGACAGCCTTGGCGGCCGCGGCTATTGCCCGAGGAGATGTTGACCTTTTTCTAAGAGCTGTTCTAGTGGACCCGCTTGTAGAGCCTGCGAGGGCCGACGCAGGAGTCTATGGTCGTGGTTATGATGCCCGTAAACTTTTGAGGGAGAAGCTGGAACTCTACAAGGGTTTTGGTGTTGCCATGGTTATTAGCGGAGCAGGACCTTCGCGCCTGTTACTGTTCAACCGTGTAAAAAACACGGGGAAAGTGGGGGGGAGGCCTGTGGACAAGGCTGTGGAGAAAGTGGTTCAAGGATTGGATGAAGAGGGGATAAAAGTTCTCGAAATTCTTGAAACATTTCCAGACACCAAGGGCTGTGTAAAAATTTCCTGAATACACCGGTCCTTTATTCCTCCCGCAAAAGCTGGAAAACCTTCGCAAGCTGGTTGACCGAGGCCAGTATGAGGTCGGCCTCGTTCTCAAACATGTAGTCCAATCGCCTATAGTCGTTGTCAGTTACGCCGGCGAAGAGGAGGTTCTCTTGGCTGCTCAGAGCTCTCTGAAACATTATGTGGTCTTCTGCCGAGTTGCCGACGTATAGCTTAGGTTCATCGCCTCCGAGTCCTTTGAGAGCTTCGAGGAGAGGGATGGGGCTTGGTTTCTCGAGATAACTGTATTTGACTGGGTCTATGTTGATGTAGTCGCTGATGAACATACACGCCTCCTTAACAAAATACCTGCTGAACTCACCCAGCGTTCTCCATGTCTCCCAGGAACCACGTCCCGTGCATATTCCCAGCCGTATTCCATGCAGTGATAGTTTTTCGAGTGTGTCGCGGCTGACTATGAGTTTTTCCTCGTCAAGCTTTCCGGTAAAGGAGAAGAAAGGCCCCGCGTTCCTCACATTCTGAACATTCTCTGACCCGTAGAAGGCCTCGTCAAAAACAGTGGTCAACAGGCTCTCTCCATATCGTCCACCGGGTTTCAACACATCCTTGACCATATTCGTCAACTGCATGTCTATGCCGATTTTTTCCTCCAAAGTCGTTAAACCGGCCGCCGAACCTGAAAAAGACGCAACCTTTCTCGACAATTCTCTCAACCAGCTTTCAACGAGGGGGCCTGAAATATTCCCGCTGCTTTGCAGAATATTAGGCATCTCTGTGAAGGTTTTCGACCTAAGCTCAGCCATTCTCTCCCAAACTTTGTCATCCAACTCAGCCGAAATTCGGTCCACAAGCCACTCGACCAGCAGCTGGATAGTGTTTGCGTCGTTGTTGAAGCTACCTATTGCCCTTATGTCATAGATTGTCTCCTGCCTGATAGATGAAGCATCCACCGTGTAGCCTGTCAACATATGTGTCAGAAAAGCGGTCACCTCCTGGATAACCTTGTCATATGAGGTCTTCTCGTCAATCAACACACCATCACAGTCAAAAATTACACCATCTACCCTGGAGAGAGGCTCCAGTGCTGAGTATTTCACGTAGATTGTGCCCATGCCTGTCCTGTACTCCAGATATTTTCTCTCAGGGGGTTCCAAGGTCCTCCCAAGATGCTGCATTAGATGATGTATCTTAAAGATTTTTAAGCTGTTCAGGGATTCGGAATGACATGTCTAAGGTGCGAAGCGTTTGTTGGGATGACTTGGCTTGGGAGAAGGTTCGCGACGATTTTCATAGGAAGATAGTTTCAGGTGAGAGGGTGATGGTTGCGAAGCTGTTGCTTAAGAAGGGGGCCCGTGTCCAGATGCACAGGCATGAGAATGAACAGCTCACGGTGGTTCTTGAAGGGAGCATAAAATTCTGGTTCGACGATAACACGGAACTCGTCGCGAAAAACGGTGATGTGGTCGTTATTCCGTCAAACGTCGGACACGCGGCCGAAGCCCTCGAGGACACGGTGACTTTTGACATTTTTGCACCACCGCGTGAAGACTGGTTAAAGGGACGGGACCATTATCTACGCCAATAGCCCCTAAGCCTTTTCGTAGAAAACCCATTCATTCATCAGCCTTTCATGCCACTCAATCGTCTCCTCTATGACCGTGTATATCTCCGTAATCTGGGCTATTTTGACTGCGAGAAGATGGTAGCACATGGGCTTCTCATGGCTCATGACTCTGAAGAAAAAGTCTTCACAGCTGCAGTAACCGGCCTCGGGTAACACAAGATAGTCTCGTGTTTTTCCGACAACCACCCACCTCACTCTGTCACCGGGCTTGAAAACATACTTCTTTACACGCTTAGCCTTCACGGTTTCGTAAGCCTCTTGGAAAAGCTCCGGGTTCTCTTTCTCCAGCTTCGATAGATCGGTGTTCAACTAACCAGCCTCCGCAGGTCTGCAAGTGTGCCCAGAAAGGCCCCGTCGAGCCCTATGACCTCCGCCTCTTCGAGGTGGAAAGCTCCTGACCTCAGTAACGGGCCTCTTGTTAGGCTGCTTTGGCTGAGCTCTGTGACAGATCTTCCCTGCATGATTTTGTTGAAGCTCGGCATGATGATGAGGGAGACCTCGCTACTTGCCTGTGGAGCATCTGTTTTGAAAAGCTTTGTGAAAAGTTTTCTCCTGTCACCTCGGATTTTCAGCCAGACGCCCATTCTTACAGATGAGCCGCCACGTCCGATTTTTAGAACTGGGTGTAGATGTCCTGTCACAATAACATCCATAGAGGCCACTTGGATTGAGGGCTTTACATGTCCATGGGTAAACCCGACAGATTCCTCCTCTACAACAAACCCGTCCGCCCTACATAACGTGGCATGGCCCGTCAAAACTTTCTCAATCTTTCCATCATGGTTTCCGGGAAGGATTATCAACTCATCGACCAGACTCTTAACCGGCTTAACAAACCTCGGAAGAACCTCGTACTCAAGCCTTGAAGGGCCTTGGACGTTGTGTTTAAGGTCGCCGACCACAACCAGTCTTTTCGCCCCCGTCGACTTTATTACTGACACTAATTCTTCGACTATTTTGATGCTTTGGAGAGGGACGCGGACGCCTTTGCTCCGAAGCTCCTCCTCAAACCCGAGGTGGAGGTCAGCGACTGCAAGTGTTTTAACTGGTTTTTCGAGTAGCAGCGCACCATGGCCCTCGACGAGTCTCATGACTTTGTCAGCTCAGCGAGCTTCTCGGGCAGGTAGTCGGACACTATGTATTCGAGTCCGTAGCGGCTGAGTGCCTCGAGCTCCGCTTTTTTCTGCAGTTTTTTGAAGTTGCTTATTTCACGTTTCCAGGGGTCTGAGAGATAGCGGGGGTCTTTCTCCAGCTCAGCTACCCGGCGAATGTCTTCGTCGTTGAACTTCATGGCGGGGAGTTTATACTTTGTTATGTCGCTGGCCCAGAGGCCGGCCCAGACAGCGTCGGGTACGTTTAGTTCTCTGACATGTGCGGAGAGGGCTGAGCCAAAGACTATGACGCTCGCTATATGCATACCCCATGGGTCGGCGTCGGTGAAGATGTAGACAGGCAACCCCAGCTCCGTGTTGAGTCTTCGTATGAATTTTCGCGTGGCCCGTGGAGCTTGACCCGCTGTATGCACAACTATCGCCTTATACTTGGATGGCACGTTTTCCTCGAGAAACCTCTGATATATCGCGCCTTTCTCGACCACGAAAACCTGTTTGGCGGATGTTTTTACGAACTTGGCCGTGGTCATGGCTGGCCCTATCATAGCTCCGTCCGGAATTGTTGTGAGGTCCAGCCTCCTTCCCTCATAGCCCGGCACATCATATTCTATCGTCAGGGGGCCGAAGACGCTTGAACGCTCCTCGGGATAGATGTTAAAATCTTCGCGCACAGTGCCTATGATGGTTTCGAGCTCTGTGACCGCTTCGTCGCTTTCCTGCTGGTCCTCAAAGTCTACTTCGTAGCCGAGGGCGTTGTAGAACGCGTCTCTCAGGGTGCTGGTTTTTCTTGAGCGTATGAGCTGTGATGCGAACATGGCCATCCAGCTGAGCTGAGCAAGCGGCCGAAGATGCTTGATGTTTCTGGCTGTTCTAACAATCTTCCGCTCCCCTAGCACATATTGTCTGAGCTGAGGATTGTATTCGATGTTGGATGTTGTTCTAGCCGGGATGGCTACTTCAGGAAATTCTCCACGCTCAATGCTCTTGATGAGTGTTTCAGCAAACTTTGTAATGCTTCTGAGAACCTTGTCTCTCGTGTCATCCTTTTTTTGGAGAGGTTTTGCTTTGGTCACCGCTATGCTATGGTTTAAGCTGTTCTTAAGTCTAAGCCATTAAGATGGTGGAGATTGTTAGGGCTGCGTCAAGGAAGGGTGTCGGGTAGACGCCTATGACTATTGCTGATGCCGCTAGTACTAGTAGTGAGAACCGCATACCCATTGTCACCGGCTTTTTGATTTGGAGTGTATTGGATGGTTCTTTGAGGAAAATTGTTTGGACGAGTCTCATGTAGTATGCTACGCTGACCAAGATGTTGATTATCATGACCGCGGCTAGGATTGAGTAGATGCCGCCTGCTTGTAGGGCTGCCGTGACTATGGTGAACTCGCTCCAGAAGACGTTTAGACCGGGTATGCCGGCTAGCGAGAAGGCGCCTATGCCGAAGCAGGTGGCTGCGAGAGGCAGTTTCTTACCGATTCCAGCTAGGTCATCTAATCGCCGTGTCTGAGCCGCGTGTATGAATGCTCCAGCCCCGAGGAAGAGCAGAGCCTTCATGAGAGCGTGGTTGAGAACATGAAATATTCCGCCCGTTAACCCGGTAACAGTCGCTATGCTTATACCAAATACGATGTAGCCGATATGCGCTATGGAACTGAAGGCCAGCAACCTCTTGACATCTTCCTGCATAAGCGCCAACAGGTTCCCCAAAGACATGGTCAAGACGGCGAAAACAGCCAACCCCAGCTGCCAACCGAAGAGACTCGGCGTAAACACTCCCATCAACACCCTTATCATCGCGTAAACACCCGCCTTGATCACCACGCCAGAAAGCATGGCGCTGATTGGGCTGGGTGCCGCCGGATGAGCGTCGGGGAGCCAAGAATGAAACGGAGCCATCGCTGCGTTGACGCCGAACCCTGTGATGAGTAGAGCGATTGCGAGATAAGCCCATGGCTCGGCTGCAACAGCCTGTGACGCGAGGGCCTCTCCGAGCCTAGTCAGCTCAAGGGTGCCTGCGAGGCCATACATCAGCGACATCCCGAAAAGTATCGCGGCAGCTCCCGCGGCGCTCATTATGAGGTACTTTAGCGAGGCCTCCACAGCCTCCCACGTCCTGTACCTGAATGCGACGAGGAGGTATGAGGAGATTGACATCATCTCCCAGAAAATGAAGAAGGTGAAGAGGTCGCCTGAGTAAACCACTCCCACCAACCCCGTCACCAAAATCATCAGAAGGGGGTAGAACTCGGGTTTACGCTCCTCGACGTAGCCGAAGGAAAACAAAGTCGAAAGCAGACCAACAACTAGGAAGATTAATGCAAGAAATATCGAGAGGCCATCCACGTATATCTGCGAGCCCGGAGACCCGTAGGAAACTGTGTAAACCTTTCCCGCGAAAATTTCCGAAGCCTGAGTCAAGGCAATAGCCGTCGCAGCCGCCAAGGCTACAGCGGTGTATACCTCAACAACTCTTGGCTTGTTCAAACCTCTGCCAACCAGTGAAAAAACAGGTGAGAGGAGTGTGAAAATTATCAGGGCGTTTAGGGATGGGGTGAAGTCTATCATCGAGACTCGTTTATTCGGTTCTACAGCGGCTTTTTAAGATAATCAGGAGCAGCCCGTTGTGGCTCCGCAATTGGTGCAGACGTAGCAGCTGCCGCTTCTGGCCATTATGCTTCCGCATTCTCTACACGCGGGGGCATCGGGCGCAGGTGTCGCGGAAACTCTCTTCAAAGTCTCTTCTCCTGCAACAACCGGCGTCTCAATAGGCGCCTCGGATATGCCCAGCTCAGCTATCTCGCTTTCCGGCAGAAACTTCAGCGCAAGCCATCTGAAAACATAGTCCACAACCGATTTCGCGAAACGTATCTGAGGGTTGTCGGTGTAGCCCATGGGCTCAAACCGCGTGTGTATAAACTTCTCAACCAAAACACGCAAAGGAACACCGTACTGTAAAGCTATCGAGGTCACGATTGAGAAGGAATCCATCAAACCTGCTAGAGTGCTTCCCTCCTTAGCCATCTTGATGAATATTTCGCCCGGTGTACCGTCTTCGTAGAGTCCGACCGTTATGTATCCTTCCTGTTCTCCGACCCTGAACTTGTGTGTGATGGCTTTTCTCTCAGCGGGTAGACGGCGGCGAACCGGTCGAGGCGCCTGCTCCTCGGTTTTCTTAGCTGTTGTCAAGGGCTGGGAAAGCTTGCTCCCATCCCTGTAGATGGCTATGCACTTTAGTCCAAGCCTCCACGCATCCATGTAAACCTCAGCCACATCCTCCACCGTCGCCTCGTTAGGCATGTTCACAGTCTTGCTTATCGCTCCGCTGAGAAACGGCTGGATAGCGGCCATCATCAAGATATGTGCCCTGTAGTGGACAAAGCGTTTACCCTTCCGCCCCGCTGGAACAGCGCAGTCAAACACTGGAATGTGCTCGGGCTTGATATGCGGCGCACCCTCCACCGTCAAGGAGCCGCAGATAACATCTTCCGAAACTCTAATCTCATCGTCGCTGAAGCCGAGATACTTGAGCAGTGAAAAGTCCGGTCTCTTGTAGACATTCTCGGGGATGCCGAGTCTCTTCATGGCTTCGACACCGAGTGTATGCGGGTTGATGACATCACTCAAACGAGTAGCCGACACCAGTAGCTGCTCTATCTTCTGCAACTCAACCTCTGTCAATCCCCTCTTCTTCAACGAGTTGTAGTTGATGGGCTGATTGCCGTGTAAAGTGTTTGTCCCGATTACGTATTCTATGATGTCTCTGATTTGTTTCTCGCTGTACCCCAGTTTTCTCAGAGCGGGTTCAAGAGACCTGTTGACAAGCTTGAAATAGCCTCCGCCCACCAGCTTCTTCAGCTTCACGAGGGAGAAGTCCGGCTCTACGCCGAGAGTGTCGCAGTCCATCAAAAGCCCAATTGTCCCCGTCGGCGCTATCAGGGTTGCCTGAGCGTTTCTGACGCCGTATTTCTCCGCCATCGCGACAGCACGGTCCCAGCTGGCCCTCGCCTCATCGAGAAGATACTTTGGAGCCAGCTCAAGCGGTGGTAGATGCGGCTTAATCTCAAGTCCCTCATATTCATGGGGCTTGGCTTGGTAAATGGCTCTACGGTGGTTGTTCAAAACCCTGAGAACATGGACACGGTTTTTCTCAAACTCTTCAAACGGGCCCGCAATACTCGCTATCTCCGCAGATGTCGCATAAACCTCGCCGGTCATCAAAGCCGTTATAACGGCGGCGACTGCGCGGCCCTCGTCACTATCATAAGGTAACCCCATTCTCATCAGCAATCCGCCAAGGTTGGCGTACCCGAGGCCAAGACTCCTAGTCTTGTAGCTCATCTCCGCAATCTCTGGGCTGGGATACTGAGCCATCCCAACCGTTATCTCAAGCACTATCGTCCAAAGCCGTACAGCGTGTCTAAAGGCTTCCACATCGAACACACCTTTTTCCTCGTCGTAGAATTTTACGAGGTTGAGGGATGCGAGGTTGCAGGCTGTGTTGTCGAGGAAGTTGAACTCCGAGCAGGGATTGGTTGCGTTTATTCTACCGGTCTCGGGACAGGTGTTCCACTCGTTAATCGTGGTGTCGAACTGTAGACCTGGGTCTGCGCAAGCCCAAGCAGCTTTCGCAATCTTCTCCCAGAGATAACGGGCTTTGACAAACTTGGCGGGTTTGCCGTCTGTTCTCCGTATAAGCGCCCAGTCCCTGTCCTCGAGAACGGCGCGCATAAACTCGTTAGTAACTCTGACAGAGTTGTTTGAGTTCTGGCCCGAAACGGTTTGGTATGCTTCGCCTTCGAAATCAGGTGAATATCCTGCGGCAACCAACGCGGCGACCTTCTGCTCCTCCTTCATCTTCCAGTCGATGAAATCCTCTATCTCAGGGTGGTCGATGTTTAGCACAACCATCTTGGCCGCTCTCCGCGTCGTCCCACCTGATTTGATGGAGCCGGCCACGGCGTCTCCAACCTTGAGGAACGACATAACACCGCTTGAGACACCTCCACCCGAAAGAGGCTCACCCTTGGCCCTCAAAGTAGAGTAGTTGCAGCCCTCGCCGCTTCCATACTTGTAGATACGAGCCTGCTTAACCCATGTATCCATGATGCCTCCCGGGTTAACCAAGTCATCCTTGATGGAGAGGATGAAACATGCATGCGCCTGTGGCCGCGAATAGGCATCCTTCGAAGGAACAACCTGTTTAAGCTCCTCATCATAGTAGTAGTGGCCCTGGGGTGGGCCAGTTATGCCGTAGGCCCAGTGAAGCCCTGTGTTGAACCACTGCGGAGAGTTAGGCGCACATATCTGGCTTATCAGCATATACTCTATCTCGTCTTGGAAAGCTTGTGCATCTTCTTGTGAGGCGAAATAGTTGAACCGTTCTCCCCAGTATCTCCAGCAACCGGCCAGTCTCCTAACAACCTGTTTAAGTGACCTCTCAGGCCCCAGCACGGGTTTGCCGTCTTTGTCGAGAATCGGGTTACCGTATTCGTCATACTGGGGAACACCTGTTTTCCGAAAATATTTCTGCGCAAGAATGTCGGTCGCCACCTGCGACCAGAAGCTGGGGACCTCGACATCTTTCATCTCGAAAATGACGTTGCCAGCCAAGTCCCTTATTTGAGAAGTCCTCCTCTCCCACTTGAAGTAGGAGAAGACATCACGTCCATCGGTGTAGAAACGATTTATCTTCAAACCCTTTGAAGCTCCCTTCTGCTCCACAATAGTCATGACCTCAATCACTCATAATGCATATTATATCCTTTCTTCTCCCGGCCAAAGATGATGATAAGCAATTGACGAACATCTATGCTTGAAAACCGTTTTTGCTCATCTTGTGATTTCCTGCGACCTGACAAATTCGTACAGCTCTTTTGCATGATGATTGGTCTCGAACCATTTTCTTATCGGTGTTAGGAGTTCGTCGAGGTAGCGTGCGACGGTGTTTTTGAGGTCGAGTGGATGAAGTTTTCCCTCTGTGTAGTCTTTCTCGAGGGATGGATAGTCAGTGTAGGTTATTTCTCCACCATATTTCGCGGGCCGCTCAACCACGATTGTTTGCTTGAGTGGGAAGATTATGTATCTGCAGTATTCGAGGACTGGGTTGCCTGTTGCCTGTCGCGGTGGGCAGTATGCGTTGTTTATTTTTCTCTTGATGGTTTCGGTGTCGTCGTGGACGAAGATGCTTGACTCTGGAATGCTTTTGCTCATTTTAGAGCTTATCTGGATGTCGAGGTTCTCCTCTTCCTCGAGACCTTTGGGACCCGTCGGGCCCTCTAATCCCATGAGCATGTGGTGATGCACGGCAACAGGTTTCCAGAACCCGAGTTTTGGCCCAAGTTCTCGGGCGAGGATGTTGGCTCGCCGCTGGTCGAGCCCGAGCTGACATATTTTGGCCTCGAGCTTGAATATGTCCGCGACCTGCATACCGGGGTAGAGCATCTGGGCAGCCTCCTGCAGTTCACCCTCTTTCCGGCCCATGATGGGTAGGCATCTGAGAACACGGCGCAGAGTTGTGTTCTGCAACACCTCGATGACGAGACGCCAGTAGTCTCTGTCGGAGGCCAAGTCGCTCGCCCAGACAATTTCGACGCGGCTAGTGTCTATGCCTGATGCTTTCCACACCTCTACAAAATATTCACCTACTTTCCTGATTTTCTCGAGGTCGCCGCCCATTTTCCTATTGATTGCCGCGTGCCAGTCCGCCAGCAGAAGCTTGAAGCGGCACCCTGCTTCGAGCATATCGCGAAGCTTGATGGCTCGGAGAAGGGCGAAGGGGATGTGGGCCAGCCCACTTGGTTCAAAGCCATCATAGGCGACTGGGGAGGACTCGGTCTCGAGAAGAGTCCGTAGCTCTTCGGGTGTTAGAACCTCCTCTGTCGGCTGCCTCATGATTAGCTCAAGCCTTCTTTCGATATCCATGCACGCTCAGCCCTATCACCGACGAGAAGCCAAGTTATATGAATATGCTCTTTAGCTGGATAAACATGTCTGACGGCATGCATAAGCCCAATCGGCTAATCAACGAGCGGAGCCCTTATCTCCTGCAGCATGCCTACAACCCTGTAGACTGGTATCCATGGGGTGAAGAAGCTCTTAGGAAGGCCAAGGAAGAGAATAAGCCCATTTTCCTCAGCATAGGATACTCATCATGCCACTGGTGCCACGTCATGGAGAAGGAATCTTTCGAGGACGAGAAAATTGCTGAGCTTCTCAACACCTATTTTGTGCCTGTTAAGGTGGACCGTGAGGAGAGGCCGGACATAGACGAGTTCTACATGAAGGCCGTTATCATGATGACTGGACACGGTGGATGGCCTCTCACCATTTTCCTCACACCCGACTTGAAACCATTCTTCGGAGGAACATATTTTCCGCCGAGGAGGAGGGGTGGTTTACGGGGTCTCGACGAAATACTGCGGGGAGTTGCGGAGCTTTGGAGGAAAGACCCCAAGCAGATTATGGAGGCTGCTGAGCAAAACGTCAGCTTACTCAAATCATTCTACACCACTGAAAAATCCGTCTCCACACCTTCCTACAACCTCGTCGTCACAGCCTTCGATATCCTCGCCACATCCTTCGACAGCCTTTACGGAGGCTTCGGCGGAGCACCCAAGTTCCCCATGCCAGTGTATCTCGACTTTCTACAGGTCTACAGTGTGTTGGAGAAGGAGTCAGCCGCTGTCCGCATGGTTTCAACTACTCTCGAGAACATGGCTCGCGGCGGGCTACGTGACCATCTTGGGGGCGGCTTCTTCAGATATTCGACCGACCGTGTATGGCTGGTGCCACATTTTGAGAAAATGCTCTACGACAACGCCCTGCTAGCCCGCGTCTACATGCAACACCACCTTATCACAGGAGACAGTTTCTACAGAGAGGTTGGAGAATCGACTCTTGACTGGCTGATGAATGAGATGATGGCTCCATCGGGAGGTTTCTTCTCGGCGGTGGACGCAGACAGCGCCGAGGGAGAAGGTGCATACTATGTGTGGAGACTAAGTGAATTGGAGCAGATTCTCGGCCCCGAGTTGGCGAAGATTGCTGCGAAAACTTACGCCGTAACCGACACGGGCAACTTCGAGCATGGGAAAAACATTTTGACTATGCGTAAGAGGACCGCGGACCTTGCCGCCGAGCTGGGACTGGACGAGCCTACACTGAAACAAATGCTTGAGGAGATCAGGAGCAAGCTACTGGATGCAAGGAGGGAAAGGCCGGCACCAGCTGTCGACGACAAAATAATAGCGGCATGGAACGGTTTGGCTGTCTCAGCACTCTGCACAGGATACCGCGCCACTGGTGAAAAGCGTTACCTTGACGCCGCCGTGAAAACCATGGACTTTATCATCTCCAACATGTGGCTTGACAACACTCTTCACCGCATATACAAAAACGGAGCATTCATCAACGGTTTTCTCGACGATTACGCTGCAGTGGTCAACGCTTTGCTTGACGTCTTTGAGGTTAGCTTTGAGCCGAGATATCTCGCGGTGGCTGTCGATATAGCGGATAAGATGGTTGAGCTTTTCTGGGACAATGTCGACGGAGGCTTCTACTACACTGTGGAGGATGTGGCCGAAGTTACGCGGATAAAAGATGCCTATGATGGCGCCACACCATCGGGAAACACATTGGCCGCAGCCGCACTTCTAAAACTCTCCGAACTCACCGGAGAAACCAAGTATCTCCAATATGTTGAGGGGACGTTTAAGTGCTTCGCTTCCCGGCTTGAGGCGACGCCGGCTGAACACACAGGGCTTATCACGGTGCTGGCGGGTTTCCATAAGAGTAGGATGGAGGTTGTGCTGGTCACGGAGTCGCTGCAGGATGCGCAACCATATCTGGCTCACCTGTATAGAGAGTTCAAGCCGTTTAGAAGCGTTGTCGTGGTTCATAATGGTAACCGGGAGATGCTGCAGAAATATTCAAGCCTCGTGGCCGACAAACCAGCCAAGGGGCCTGTGACCGCCTATGTCTGCGAAAACTATAGCTGCAGAATGCCTGTAACCAGCTTAGAGGAATTTGTCAAACTACTGAGCTGAAATGTTATGAGGAAAAAATTCGCAGCTCTCTTGCTTACCTGGGTTTCATGGTTCTGGAGCCATGGAACACGTGTAGGCATCTCTGCGATAACGCCTTTTCTCCGCCAGCGATACAGCATGTCCACACCTGAGGCAGCCGCGGTGCCCGGCATACTAAACCTCGGCTTCTATGGATTCGCGGTCCTCTCTGGAAAAGTTCCAAGCAAAACGGGATATAGGAACACGGCTGCGGCCGCTGCCCTCGGCTCGGCGGCGTTCATGCTTGCCGCTGCTATACTCGATAACAGGTTTTTCCTCTATGTGGCCGTTTTTATGACGGGCATATTCCTCTCTCTTCATCTCCCGTCGGCTATACCATGGCTGGGCACTCTTTTCAAAGGTGGTCGACAGGGGTTCATCATTGGTGTGCACGAGTCTGCTGCCCCCGCTGGCCAAACACTCGGGCCCATCATTCTGGCGTTTCTCGTCTCGGCCGCTGGTGTATCCTACATGTTCGCCTTATGGTCATTGATTCCACTATTCGCAGGCCTTGGTTTGCTTCTTTTCTTCCGAATGGATAGGCAGATGCCAGCTAAAGTGCAGGGAGGCGGTGAGAAAATACTGGGAGCAGGTTTCCTCGCTCTAACGCTTGTCACCGTGGCCAACCTCGTTGGGAACCTCGGCGTAGTCGCGATTGTGCCACTACATCTTGTCGACACCTTCGGGCTTGAGAAAACTTTCGTGGCGACGGTGGTGGGTGTGAGCAGGTTTCTTGGAGTGTTTGGGCAACCTTTGGGCGGTTATCTGCATGACAGATATGGGTTCTACAGGGTTGCGCTCGCCGTGACAGTTGCCAACTTTTTCTCAAACATCTACATGATTCTCGCCCCATACAACCCCGTGTATCCCGTGGTCATGACCCTGCAAGCTTTCGTGACAGCCATGTATTTCCCCCTAGTCTACAGCCACCTGGTCAAGACCCATGGCGCACAGGCATCACAGTACCTCGGCTCCATGTTCTTCATAGCAGGCCTCGCAGGCCCGACAACCGCGCCCATATTAGCCGGCCTTATAGCTGAAAGGTTTGGATACGCCGTTGCTCTCGGCTATCCAGCCGCACTGGCCTTGGCGGGTACGTTGACTATGCTCTACTTGCGAAAAGGAAAAAACATGCTTTCAAGAGTTAATCAAGGATGATTTGAAATGGTCGTCATCAAGTTGCCAGATGTTGGAGAAGGAATAGCTGAAGGAGAGGTGCTGAAGTTTCTGGTGAAGGAAGGCGATTTTGTGGAGAAGTATCAGCCGCTGGTCGAGGTTATGACGGTGAAGGTGACTGTTGAAATTCCATCTCCCGTCAAAGGCCGGGTAACCAAGCTTCTCGCCAAAGAGGGGCAGGTGCTCAAGGTCGGCGACCCATTCATCGAAATAGAGACAGAAGAGGCCGTAGAAACACCTGTTGAGGAAAAGGGCGCAGCTACTCAGGCTGCCTCAGCTCCTCCGCCGGTTGAAAAGGCTGTAAAGGTTCAGGCCACCCCCGCTGTCAAGAAGCTGGCAAAAGAGCTTGGCGTAGACCTTTCAACGGTTGTGGGAACAGGGCCCGGCGGTAGAATCACTGAAGAGGATGTTAGAAGAGCGGCGTCAGCAGGGGAGACTCGGATACCCATCAGAGGTCTTCGCCGCATCATCGCCGAGAGGCTTGTGCAGGCCAAGTCAAGGGCTGCCCTGGTCACGGTTTTTGAAAACGTCGACGCCGAGGAGCTGGTAAAGCTTAGGGATGAGCTCCGGGCTGTGCAGGATGAGAAGGGTGTGAAGATGACATATCTGCCGCTGGTTATGAAAGCGGTGGTTGCGGCCGTGAGGGATGTGCCTGCGATGAACGGATGGATTGATGAGGAGAGAAACGAGATAGTGTTATCTAAATCCGTAAACATCGGCATAGCCGTCGACACACCCGACGGGCTTCTAGTGCCAATCGTCAAAAACGTCGAGTCAAAAGATGTGTGGACTCTTGCCCGCGATATAGAGGAGTTGGCTGAGAAGGCACGAAGCGGAAAACTCTCCCTTGACGACGTGAAGGGCGGAACCATAAGCATATCTAGCTACGGGTCCCTCGGCTCGTTGTCCGGAACTCCGATAATCAATTACCCGGAGATAGCTATCGTGGGGGTTGGGCGTGTGGAGAAAAGGCCTGTGGTGAAAGATGACAAGGTGGTGGTTGGACATGTGATGGAAATCGCTGTTACGATGGACCATAGAGCTGTTGACGGTGGGACGATGGCAAGGTTCGTCAACTCCCTGAAACATCATCTCGAAAACATCAGGGCCGCTGCGGGAGTTTGAAAAAAGTCTCAGAGCTGGGGTTTAGGACTGACAGCTGGTATGAGGTGATTGTCTCGACATATTCAGAGCACGGCGAACCACATTTCGCGGCCATGGGATGCGGCCTCATCGACGAGGAGCATCTTATCCTCAAACCCTACATCAACACAGAGACCTACAGAAACCTGTTATACTGGAAAGCTGCGGCCATAAACGTCACCAACGAACCCTATCACTTCTACTCCGCTGTCTTCAATAAACCGCTGCCCCATAGACGGGGCGAAAAGGTGACAGCACCAATTCTCGATGGAGCAGAAGCATGGATAGAAGCGGTGGTCGAAAACATATCCGCCGACACAGCTGACAGAGCCACAGTCACACTTATCCCCTCTACCATAAAATCAGCTCAGCCAATCATTCAACCATATTCAAGAGCAGGCCACGCACTCGTCGAGATGCTTATACACTATACACGGGTCAGGGTCTTCGCCCAAAGCTCAGAGCATCATAGAGCTGTCTCTCTGGCTGAGAAGATTCTAGATTATAGTGCTCTTGTTAGACGTGTCTCCTCTAACCCTGTATATCTCCAAATATGTGATGAGGTTGTAAGTGAGTTGAAGAAGTTGGGTGTCCTGGGTTGATTGTTGAGGTCGAGGCATTTGCAAGGCTTCACATGGGATTGTTCGAGCTTGGGCAACACTTTGGGAGGAGATGGGGAGGTGTCGGAGTATCTATCAAGCAGCCGAGCATGCGCGTCACAGTAAACACCGAGGGTAGCGAAAAGGTTGAAGGTGTAGATGTTGAGGAAGTGGAGAGGGTCGTCACCACATTGTCTAGGAGCTTTGGCAGAGAATTCAAGGGTGGGATAAGTGTTGATTCTGGAATTCCTGTGCATAGGGGGTTTGGGTCACGGACACAGCTTCGGCTTGCGCTGGCGACAGCCATTTGCAAGGCCATGAACGTAGAGTGTGAGGTTCACAGCATCGCAGAGATTCTGGGAATCGGCGAAGTATCTTCCGTTGGGACTCATCTATTTGCATATGGTGGTTTCGTTGTCCAGCTTCCCCGGCAAGCTAACCGCACGGGCCTCGGCTCTTTCATCAGGCTAGAGTTTCCCGAGGACTGGTGGTTTGTTGTAGCCTATCCCGTTGACGGCAGGGGCCTTGATGAGCATGAGGAAAGACGGCTCTTCGCCGCTCTGTCTCCCCAAGAGCCTTTAACATGCATGGAGATAAGCCATCTAATCCTCGGCTATCTCTTACCCACGTTACTTGAGAGAGACCTGACAGGGTTTGGGGAATGTTTATCGATTCTTCAGCGGCTAGTGGGACAGTATTTTGCATCTGCCCAGGGAGGTGTTTTCAGGATGGCTGAGGCTGTTCAACTATTGCGGATGGCTGGAGCGAAAGGTGTTGGGCAGAGCTCGTGGGGCCCCGCGGTCTACGGCTTGTTTGGAGACCGTTTAGAGGCCGAGAATGCGGTTTCAGAGGTTAGAAAGCATCTCGGCGACAACTGGAATGTTTATGCAACAACCACTGTGAACCATGGTGCACGTGTCTCAGTCAGACCTTAGCTCACCAATTATCTTCTCAACCTCAAACCCACTCAGCCGAACATAGTCAAGAACACTGCCACGCGCCCTCCTTATTTCAAGATTCTCGACAAGCTCGGAGTATTTTCCCCCTCCGAGGCCGTTGGCTATCAGAGCCGCTCCCATGGCCACGTCCTTGGCACGCTTCGCGAAAACATTCAAGGGCCTTCTCGCCTTGAACCCCAGCCTCCTCTGAAGCCAAGAGGCCACAGCTTCTCGTATGGATTCAACCCTTGAAAGACGGCCGGTCAAAATAACCTCCCGTGGCGTCTTATCCATGACCGCCGCCAGCATAGCAACCGCTTTACCCACGCCCTCGACAAAACAGCGGAAAGCATCGGCGTAACTTGTGCTCAGGCCTGCGGCGAATTTCTCGACCTCGACCTTTGACCCAGTCGCAATCCATGAAACTCCTCCCTCGAAAAGCGTCCTTTTGCTGAAACCATTTAAGAGATAAGCCAGCTCGCCGTCCATCAGCCCGATGGAGAGATAGCCGGGCCCGGGAAAAATCGTTCCACCTACTCCGTCCACGATTTTCCCATTCTCAACCGCCATGGCCGCGTTGTAGCCCAGGCCCATCTCCACACAAATCAGACATGTTTCATCATACCTCACTCCATGGACCCTTGACTGGTCCCACACCGCGTAAGCTGTCACACATGTTTTGTCCGCTGTGCCCATGTCGATTTTGTTGAATTTTCTGTGTATCGGGACGGTTGGTAGCTGGATAACCCCGGGCAGAGTGCATCCGTTCACATTTTTTTCACGCAACATGCGGAGCATCGACCTCACGCCCGACAACACAGGCGCCCCATAATCGCTCCTTCTCTCCAAAGTAGTCAACGCGAGATCTTTTTCGTCGATTTCGCTCAGTTTCTTGAAGCTGAGACCATAGCCCGAGGGCCCTACAACTATATCAGGTCGAGCGGAGAGAACCAATTCCACCACTTCCTGAGGCTTCTCAGCCACCGTCGACGACGGAATGGTTTCGTCAAGAACCACGTGGTCCACATCGTCCTCGATGCAGAGAATATCGAAGTTGCCCGTTCCAGGGTCTACTCCAAGAGCTCTCATAATAGTTGAGAAAAAATGAAGGGATTTAGTGTTTTTGAGAAGTTGGGAGAACTATTTTCAGGTTTGTCAGTGTTTGTCTAAGGCCTGTATCGCGGCTTATGCCGAGTGTTATGAGGCCGAGGCTGAAGCCCAACGGCAGCAGGTAGGCTAAGGTTGGGTTGACGGTGTAGAGGCTGAAGGATGGGAGTATTGGAGGTATGATGGCCCGCCAAAAGTCATAATGTAGGGCGAGAGTGGGCATGCCGAGGAAAATCGTCGAGAGCAACACCGTCATGCTGTAGATGCTGCCGCTTCCAGCTCTCCACTCGGTGCTGTAGATGCATGAACCTGCGAGGGCAATTCCTACCCCGAAGATAAGGCCGCCCAGAGCTATCTGTATCTGGCTGATGTTGGGAACCACGCCGCCGAAGCTGACAGGTATTCCGAGAAGCTGGATGACGTATATCCCGGTTGAGAAGGTTAGGAGAATTATTCCAATTGCTTTGACGTTGACCCAGCTCGCAATCTCCTGTTTGACGAGGTCTCGGTAGCATGAGCCGAAGCAAATCCCCGAAAATGTCCCCAACACACCCAACGCTATCCCAGCGGCCCAGAACACAGCAACCAAAGGCGGCAGAAAAGGTATCAAAGCAACGCCCAGCAAAGCCAACACCACGCCGACAACCCTCTGCAACCAAGTGGGAGGCAGGTAGGAGAATTTATGAGCCCTCGCCCGAAACATGAAAACCCTTTCAGTAATCTTGAGACCGCCAAAAACTCCTACGAGTAGCGCAGCTGTGAAGGTTATTGCGTTGATGCCTGCAGCCGTCCATGCTGAGAGGAAGTTGCCGATGTTGCATCCTAGCGCAAGCCTCGAGCCGTAGCCCAGCAAGAAACCGCCGGCGACGGCCTGTAGAAGCATCCACCTGTTGGGTAGATGTCGGAGCAGAAACTGTCCGGACAGTAGAGCCGGCAGCGCTCCGCCCAACAATATCGCCAGCACAATTGTCTGAGCCGCGTCTGAGAAAACAGGCACGAGCTTGAACTGCTGATAATAGGTCAGCGACTCAACCGGTAAGCCGAGGAGCTTGTATAGATGGCCGCCGATCTTGGATTCACCTCCTGTTATTCCCCAGAGACTGCCGCGTCCGGTCACCGCATACACCCCAACAGCTATACCGACCGATACAAGCCCAATCAGAAAAGCAGACGCATAGATTCTTCGAGACACTTTCTTATTCACCTCACTTTTTCGCTATTGTGAAATGTATCCTCAATATAAACCTATTATTAGTGCAAAATAATACCAAACTAATAGCAACGGAATCTATTTAAACAACCAATTACCAACAAAAAGCATGACACAAAACATTGAGCAAATGCTGAAAAAGGTTGACGAGAAAAGATATGTGCTTGATGTACGCGGCTACTCATGCCCTTATCCGCAGCTCTTCCTCGCCCAAGCACTTAAAGCCGTCGAGAAAGAATCCCTTCTCGAAATCCTAACGGATAATCCGCCGTCCACAGAAACTCTGCCCCGCTCCATTCGCAACAACAAACAAGAATACATAGGCACCGAGGTCGTTCAGCCGGGTGTCTGGAAAATAACCGCAAAAAAAATTACTGCTTAGACCAACAGCAGCGAGCTTTTGATAACCGAGACGTCGGAGACACCTTCCTCAATGTATTTCGCGATTGTTGAGAGGTTGCGTACCTCGGCCTCCTTTAGATAGATGAAGGCTATGAGGTTTAGCTGTTTGAAGGGTGTTTTGTAGAAGCTTTGTGAAGCCCATTTCACTCGGTAGCTTTTCACCGTCTCCTCAATTGCTGAAACAACCTGTGCAACATCCTGCTCCGCCCGTATTCTGCTGAACACCGGGTTCTCAGGCAGTTGAGACAACACCTTTTTCACGTCATCGGACTCGACCAAAATGTCTAACAACTGTCTCGGCACTTCAACGGTCTCCTCGGGCAGGAACTCTTTCAGGTTACTGGGCACCAGCCCCCACAGCCGACCTCTAATCGCTATCGCCAAAGCTCTCAAATCTATTTCGAGAACCATGGCATGTTGAAGAAGCTTCTTCTCATCCCGTGGAGTCTTCCTATATGCTTTGTACAGTTGTTCGATATAGCCTTTGTCGATAACAGCGTCGACTGCTGAGAAGTCTCGTCGATTATTCCAAATCTCGACAGCTTTCTGCACGATGCTGTGATAGGGGGTGGCGAGAAATTCTTTAAGAAACTCTCCCAAGTCTTTAGCCGTTAAAGCTCTTAAAGCAGTGTCACGGACACCGAGAAGCTCCTCCGGATATAGGTCTATCCGCTTCAAAATCTCATCGTGGGCCAAGCCCAGTGCCCGTGACTTGAGAATGGTCTTGATGTTGAAGTAAACGTATCGGGTAAACAGTGCCTTTAACATGTTAGGCCTGTTAGCTGTCTGAACCAGTTTATGATGTATGTTCACGAGTCCACGTGTGAGAGCTTTTTCGACCTCGAGGGCGGTGTATGGTTTCTGTAGTGTGGCGAGAAATGGGCCGTATGTTGTTGCACGGAGCCTGTCCACGAAGTCTGACAGGTTTTTTGAATATGCGAGGTCTTCGAGACCAGTAGCCGGCAGCAGCAGCGACTTTAGTGCGTATACTTTTGTCACCGCGTATACGGGGTCTCCGCGAAGAGTCACCACGGCTGCTCAGCCTCGGATGCCGAGAATAGTTTTCCGCACCAGCTCCTCAGCCTGAGTCTTAACCTGCTCGGCTCTTCTCCTGACTTTCTCAACCTCGTACACGCCCTTAGCCTGAATCTCTCGAGCAGCCTCCTCAGCTTTGCTGACCTCCTCGTCATATAGCCTGCTCTGCCACGCACGCATCTCCTCCAAAACAGCCTGCTTCCTCTTCTCCGCCTCCGCATAAGCCATGTCGAGGAGAGCCCTTCTCATCGAGTTAGCCAACTCGTTAATCTCGTCGATAACCTTCTCAACTTGCTGAAGCTCATCAAGTATCTTCCTCAGCTCGTCGACCACGGAGAAACTCGACACATCCCCGTTATAACCTTATTTCAGCCCAGCAACATATACAGTCGATGACGGACCTCGCTGAGGAGGTGAAAAAAGCTCTCTCCAAGCTGCGGGACCCTGTATCAAATGCTCCAGAAATCTTTCTCGAATGCGACGTCGTGATAGAGAAGGTAGGCGAAAACAGTCTCCACATAATATTGTATGCGCGAGACCCTTACTCTCCGAAGATGCTCACCTACGCCGAAGCAGCGAAGAGAATAGCTTCCAAAACAGCTCGGGTCGCGAGGGTCTTTGTGGAGGTGCGCAACCACTTCATGGCTGAGCAGATTAACCTGATGCTGAACGGATAATCATACTTTTATCCAAGCAACTAGATGAGAACATGTAATGAACACAAACTTTTTCGGCGAAAGAACCGTTTTGATGATTCCCGGGCCCACGGAGCTTCATCCAGCCGTCCAGCGTGTGCTTAGCTCTCCTATCATGGCGCACTATGGGCCAGAGTGGGCACCCATTTACAACGAGACCCTCAAGCTAGCGGCCGCCATCTTCAAGACTAAGCAAGAGGTTTTCATGATGCCTACACCAGGCACAGTCGCTCTCGAGACGGGAGTGGTTAGCTTAATAGAGCCTGGGGAGAAGGTGGTTGCGGTTGTTAACGGATTCTTCAGCGAAAGACTCGCCGACATAGCGTCTTTAACAGGCGCAGAGACCATAAAGCTGGCGGCTGAGCTTGGCAAGGTCGTTGACCCCAACGAGCTTGACGCCGTTCTGAGTAAAAACAAAGACGTAAAGGCGGTTCTCGCTGTCCAAAACGAGACATCGACAGGTGTGTTAAACCCTATTCCAGAATATGCAAAAGTGGCTAGGCAGCATGATGCGCTCTTTGTGGTCGACGCCATCTCATCTTACGGCGGCGTTGAGATGGAGTTCGACGGCTGGGGCATCGATTTCTGCGTTGGATATGCCAACAAGTGTCTCGGCAGCATCCCCGGCACCGTTCCCGTGGCCGTTAGCGAGAGGGCCTGGGAGGCGTTTAGAAAGAGAAGGACACAGCCGAGGTCCTTTTTCACAAACCTCGGTGTCTGGAGACACTATATCGACGAATGGGCCCCAATCGGTCACCCGTATCCAACAACCATAAGCCCCCACGCTGTCCTCTGCTTCAAAGCCGCTGCGGAGGCCCTGCTTCAAGAGGGGCTGGAAAACCGTTACAGCCGCCACCGACTTGTGTCAGTTGCCTTCAGAAAAGCCGTCAGGTCCATGGGCCTCGAGACACTGCCTGAGGAGAGAGACGCATCCCCCGTGGTTACAGCGGTCGCATTGCCTTCATCACTTTGGAAAGACGGTGGAAAAGTCGGGCAGATAATGCTGCAGAAACACCGCATCATGATAGGCGGCGGCCTCGCCCAACTACACAACAAAATAATCCGCATAGGACACATGTGCGTAACCGCGAGCAGCAGATACATCGTGCCAACCCTGGCGGCGCTAAGAGACACCTTCCAACAACTCGGCTACACCCTAAACGACGGTGTAGAAACCTTCATGAAGAACATAGGTGATTCAGGCTAAGCCTTAAATCAATCAAAGCAGCATGTAGGCCATGCCTCTACTCGGTGAAAAAGACAAAAGAGCCATTAGAAGCAGGCTAGAGGGTAACTTGGTCAATCCTGTCACGATGCGGGTTTTCACTCAGGAGTTTGAGTGCCAGTATTGTGCGGACCTTCGCTCTTTGGCTGAGGAGCTTGTCGAGATTGGTGATGGAAAGCTTAGGTTAGAGGTTTATGATTTTGAGCGTGATGCTGATAAGGCTTCTGCATGGGGTGTGGATAAAATTCCGGCGCTGCTTCTACATGGTGCCAGGGAATATAAGGTGAGGTATTTTGGGCTGCCGGCGGGCTATGAGTTCGCGGCCCTATTGGATGACATCATAGACGTTAGCAAGGGAGCCTCGAGGCTTTCACCAAGCGTCAAAGCCAAGGTGAGGGAAATCAGCAAACCCGTGCACATACAGGTCTTCGTCACACCCACATGCCCATACTGTCCAAGAGCCGTCCGGACAGCGCATCAAATGGCGATAGAGAATGAGTTGATAACAGCCGACATGGTGGAAGCCATCGAGTTTCCGCACCTCGCCAACAAATACGACGTCATGGCCGTGCCCAAAGTTGTAATAAACGATAAAGTATCTTTCGAAGGGGCTTTACCTGATATGCACTTTCTCGAGCATGTTTTGATGGCTGTTTGATGGAAAATCGTTAAAGCTCGGCTTGGCGGGCTTTTGGCGGCTTGAAGGCTGTGTGGATGGATGGTGAACTGGTTCCCTGGGAGCAGGCTAAAGTCCACGTGACCGTCAACGCTCTCCACTATGGCACGGCGGTTTTCGAGGGCATAAGGGGATATAGCCATAACGATGAAATCTATGTTTTCCGTCTCCGGGACCATCTCAAAAGACTCGTGGAGTCCGCTAAGATAATCATGTTCAACAACCCATACACTGTTGAGCAGCTGCAGGACGCGGTTATCAAAACCATCAGGGCAAACGGCTACAGGTCAAACGTCTACATCAGGCCAATAATATACGCCGGGGAAAACATCATGTCACTCAACGCAAGAGACCTGCCGATAAGGGCGTCTGTCATAGTTTTTCCGCTGGAGAAGTTTTTCGCCAAAACTGGTCTTCGGGTATGTGTTTCGTCGTGGAGGAGGCTTCCCGACACTTCTATGCCGCCGCGAGCGAAGGCTGCGGCCAATTACCTGAACTCCATACTCGCCTCTACAGAGGCCAAGATGATGGGCTATGACGAGGCTTTGTTGCTCGACCACCAGGGATACGTCAGCGAGGGCGCGGGTGAGAACCTTTTCCTTGTAAAGAACGAGGTTTTAGCGACTCCGCCAACCTCCTCCTCTATTCTCGAGGGCATCACGCGGGACACGGTGATAAAGATGGCTTCGGACCAAGGTTTCCGGGTTGTTGAGCGGCCGATTTCACGAACGGAGCTCTATACCGCTGATGAGCTGTTTTTCACGGGGACGGCTGCGGAGATAACCCCGATAGTGGAGGTTGACGGTAGGAAGATTGGAGACGGAGCCGTGGGCCCCGTCACCAGCAGGCTTAGCAAACTCTACGATAACATAGTTAGAGGCCTCGAGCCTCGTTACAAAGGGTGGCTTACACCGGTGTATGGTTCTCAGTAGAGGTGGATATCCTTGAAATGTGATGTCTGCGGCGAGTCTGTTCCATATTTGTTGTTGAGGCTGGATAAGCCCCGTTGCCCCAAGGGTCATGAGCTTGGGGTATGGGTCGCATGCGGTAACTCCGAAGAGAGCCATGTCTATCTATGGAGAGAAGGGATGAAGTGTCCATACTGCGGCGACGAAAAATATCAGCCCATGTCACGAGGCGTCAAGGTCAAATGCCTAAACATGGGCCCAAGCGGTCCCTGCAACTATCCGTACTACACTTGGCTCGAGGACGGGCCACCCTGTCACATGAACCATTTGAGCAAGATAGCGGTCGTAAAAAATGCGTAGACATGGTTTACTAGAGGCGATAAACTCAGCGGCCGAGGCGGTCAAACGCGGTGGAGTAATTGTTTACCCTACAGATACTGTTTATGGCATCGGCTGCGACCCCTTCAAAATCGACGCCGTCGAAAGGGTTATTCATGCTAAGATGCGTGAAAAAAAGCCCGCCCCTGTCCTGGTAAGCGATTTGGACCAGCTCCTAGAGGTTGCTGAGCCGACCGAAGAAGAGCTGGAGGCAGCCATACGTCTTTGGCCGGGGGCAGTGACAATCGTTATGGCGAAGAGACCCGAGCTGCCCGACCTTGTCACCGCCGGGGAGAAGACAGTTGGGGTCCGAATGCCCGCACATATTGTTCCTCTCCTGATAATGCAGAAGGCACGCAGGCCCTTGGTTGGCACGAGCGCGAATATTTCGGGTGAACCATCAGCAGCAACCATCGACCAGATACCTTCAAGCGTTCTCGAGAAGGTGGACGTTGTCGTGGACGCGGGAAGAACACATCGTCAATTACCATCGACCGTTGTGAAAATTCAGAATAGGCGCGTGATTGTTCTTCGTGAGGGCGCAGTATCTCGTGAAGAGGTTGAGAAAAGAATTGGGCTTAAATAAGAGTCGTGGCTATTTTCTGCATAATCGCGAGCTTGAGCGCTTCTATGCTCGTTTTCGCTTGGACAGATTTGTAAACTTTTTCTGTAACTCCGTAGAGTTCCGCGAATCGCGTCTGGTCGGGATTTTTCGGCAAATCCGTCTCTTCACCGCCTGCAAGGGATAGAACCTTCGCTGCCTTCTCCTCAACCTGCTCCCGAGAGTTCCCCAGCACCAGAAAAACCGCTCGCTTGCTGCCGGGCTTTAGCCCAAACTTGGCGATTGCTTCGCTGATTTGCGTGGTGGCGGCAAGCCGCATCAAAACCTCGTTTGAAAGAGTGCGCGCCCTCTGACGAGAGGCCCTCACAGCTAAGACAGCGTTCATAAGCGCGGCGTCGAAAACATCCCAATCAAGAATCGAGTCCGCGTCAAATACCTGAGCATCATCCACAACGTTACGGACTTTTTCCACAAAATCATCAGCAGGTTCGTCCCGCAGCCACACCACGCCCGCGGCGAAAAACAGGTCAAAGACTTTTCCCATCCTCATATTAGCCACCGTGTATGGATGGAATTAACGTCACAACATCGTCCTCGTCAACCACCGTATCCAACCACGTTAGATACCTCACGTCAACTCCGTTAACCAGTATTAGCAGACCCGGCTGAGGACGTCCAGCATCATCCATAATCATCCTCCGCACCTCTTCATCAAACAGCACGAAAACCTCCCTCAACTTAACCGGTTCCCTCAACGCTATATCAATAAACCTTTTCCCCACCATAGCTCTCAGAGGACCCAGTAGCTCGACCCTCAACATAGAGCACTCAAGCAGGGTTGTAAAAAATCTTATCAGGTGAAAATTTTTTAGATGTTCTTTGGAACCCTTAGCTGTGAAGATTCCAGAGGAGCGTTTGAAGATATTTTTCGAGATGGAGGAGAAGTATAGGGAGAAGGATGCAGAATATTTCAGGACTTTGTTGAAGAGCGGTGACTTTGTTATCCGCGCTAGGGCTACGTGTATTTTGGCTGAGATAGGTGGCAGAGACTATATCCATGACCTTGCCGAGGTGCTGCTGCATGACGATAACCCTATTGTGCGTCATGAGGCCGCTTATAGTCTCGGGCAGCTGGGATACCGAGAGGCGATTCCCTACCTCGTTGAGTCTGTAAAGAAGGACCCGCACCCCATAGTCCGCCACGAATCAGCCATAGCACTCGGTGTAATAGGCAGAACAGACCCTGTCCCAGACCTAATCGAGGCGCTGAAGGACGAGTCCCCTGAAGTGGTAGATTCCGCCATTATAGCGCTAAGCAACATAGAGTTCTGCAAAAGGCTTTTCACACAAACAGTGGACGAGATGGCTGCAGAGTTCGCGCGCAAAACGGGAGGCTGAACAACGGGAGAATATATTAAGGTCGTGTAGGCATTATCTATGATGCAGTATTCCCGTGTTGAGAAAGAATTTTTCTTCAGGCTGAATGGAGAGGAGGTGAGAGTTAGGGCGCCGCCGGGATACACTCTTCTCGAGGTCCTCCGCCACATTCTTCATCTAACCGGTACAAAGGATGGATGCAGCAGCGGCGACTGCGGCGCATGCACGGTGCTGCTTGATGGCAGAGCTGTTCACAGCTGTTTGACGCTTATTTCACAGGTGGAGGGAAGAGAGGTGACAACCGTTGAGGCTGTCGATGAAAAAGTGGCAGATGCCTATGCACGGCATGGGGCGGTGCAGTGTGGATACTGCACACCCGGGTTTGTAGTGGCTACCGCGTATTTGCTGAGCAAGATGCATAACCCCTCTGATGCAGAGATAAGGGAGTGGCTGAGGGGCAACCTCTGCAGATGCACGGGCTACGTCAAGATTTTGAAGGCTGTGGAATCGCTTGCCGGTGACGACGGTTGAAATCCCTCAGCTACATCGATGTCTTCACACCCAGGAGCCTCGAAGAGGCGCTTGAGCTACTCGATAAGCATAGGGGAGAGTTGGCTGTTTTAGCAGGCGGCACAGACCTCATAATCCAGCTAAGAAAAGCCCAGCAGAAAGCACCCAACCTTCTCAACATCTACATGCTCGACGAACTCCGCTACATCAAACATGACAACGAGATAATCAAAATCGGTGCTTTAACAGATTTCGCGACCATAACAGAGTCGCCGATAATTCAGAGGCATGCACCGGTTTTGGCAGAGGCAGCGGCCACCATAGGGTCTGTGCAGATACTGAACAAGGCCTCGATAGGCGGAAATATAGTAAACGCCTCGCCAGCCGCCGACTCTCTGCCAGCCCTCTACGTCCTCAACGCTACACTAACCCTTAGGAGCAAAACAGGGACACGCAAGGTGGCTATCGAGCAGTTCTACAAAGGATACAAGAAACTCGACCTTCAGAGCGGCGAACTCCTCACCGAGGTCTCCTTCCCCGCAATGAAGCAGAACCAGATAGGGATGTTTTTCAAACACGGGCTTAGGCAGGGAGACGCGATCTCGGTTGTCAACGGCGCCATTCTTCTCGAGGTTTTGAACGGATATGTAAAAGATGCGCGAATAGCTCTTGGAGCTGTTGCGCCAACAGTCGTCCGAGCCACAGAGTCTGAGAAAACCCTCATCGGCCAGCGTCTCAGCGAAGATGTCATCCTGAAAGCGGCACAAGCATGTCTAACCTCCATTTCGCCAATAGATGACGTGAGAGGCTCAGCGGCTTATAGAAAGGAAATGTGCGTGAATTATCTCTACATGACGCTTTGGCAAATGATGAGGATGGTGAATCTATGAAACAGTCTACCACGTGGGTTGGTAAAGAGGTTGTTCGGAGAGATGCTTTAGAGAAGGCGAGGGGGCTGACGAAGTATGCCTCAGACATGTTTTTGGACAACATGCTATGGGTGGCGGCGTGCAGAAGCAAATATCCACATGCAGTGATCAAGCGGATAGATGTCTCAAGAGCTTTGAAGAGCCCCGGAGTTGTGGCTGTTTTTACACATCGTGACGTGCCCAACAACAGGTACGGCGTCTTCGTCAAAGACAGGCCCGTGTTATGCGACGACAGAGTCAGATACATCGGTGACATTGTCGCCATCGTGGCAGCGGAGTCCAAGGAGGAGGCTGAGCAGGCGGTTGAGGAAATTGTTGTGGAATATGAGCCGCTGCCTGTTGTTTCGGACCCGTTGGAGGCCATGAAGCCTGACGCGTTCCCAATACATGAAGGTGGAAACATTTCGCGAAGCACCCGCATAACCTTCGGCAACGTAGAGGAGGGGTTCAAAGCCTCGAAGGCTGTCGTAGAAAACGAGTATCGTACAGCTCCTCAAATACACATGTTTCTCGAGACAGAGGCAGGCTTCTCCTACATCGATGAAAAAGGTGTGATAACTGTTGTTGCGGGCGGCCAGTCACCATACAGAGACCATCACGAGATTGTTTCTACGCTTCAGCTTCCACCCGAGAAGGTGCGGGTTGTAATCCCACATGTTGGCGGAGCCTTCGGTGGAAAGGATGACGTCTCGGTCCAGATTTATCTCGCGCTTGTAACATGGAAAACAGGAAGACCTGCTCGCTTCGTCTGGGACAGAGACGAGTCAACAATAGCAGGGACAAAGCGTCACGCCTCGATAGTCAGAATGAAGACAGGGGCCTCAGCTGATGGAAAACTTTTGGCGAACGATGTAGAAATCATCTATGACACAGGAGCCTACACTGCTCTCGGACACGCTGTCCTCGACGTCGCTATAGAGAACTGCAACGGCCCCTACAAAATACCCAACATCGACATCAAGGCCTGGCTCGTCTACACCAACAACATGGTTGCGTCTGCGTTCCGCGGATTCGGAGCCCCGCAAGTGATGTTCGCTATGGAGCAGCAGGTTGACCAGCTTGCATACGAGCTCGGCATGGACCCTATAGAGTTCAGGCTCCGCAACGCGTTGAAAAGAGGAGATGTAATGGTTTTCGGCAACAAGCTTGAGACCAGCGTGGGGATATCGCAGTGCCTCGAGGCTGCGCAAAACCATCCCCTATGGCGTCAAAAAGAGACACTAAAGTCCGAAAAGAGTCTTCCCTGGATTAGGAGAGGGGTTGGTGTGGCGGCTGCGATAAAGGGCTTCACGCTCGGCGCGTTGCCCGACAGGGGAAGCGTGGCTGTTGAGCTTAGGCGGGACGGAGGTTTAACGGTGAAGGGAAGCTTCACAGAGATTGGTCAAGGCGTAGTACAGGCTGTGGCGCAGTTGGCCGCTGATCTCTTTAAAATAGACATCGAGAAAGTGGAAGTTGTCTTCGCAGACACAGGCAAAACACCTGACACAAGCGTAACATCAGCGTCCCGCCAGCTGTTCCTCGCAGGAAACGCGTTGAAAAAAGCAGCGGAAAACCTGCTCAACCTCATCCGAGAGGTTCTGACAACCCGTTATGGGCAAAAGGTGATAGAGGCGCGGTTCGAGAACGGGTACGTAGTTGGACCGGGTTTCAGCCACTCGTTTGAAGAGGTTGCGCAGATGCTTGAGGAGCATGGTCTCTCGAGAGAAGTTGTAGGGGTTTATGATGTTCCACGTGTCGAGCCCATTCCCGGCTCTCTCGAGATACCGCATCTCTTCTACATGTTCGGCGCAACATTGGCGCTCGGCGAGGTCAACATCTTGACAGGAACTGTGACAGTGCCCAAGCTCGTCAGCATAGCAGACGTGGGGAAAGTAGTCAATCCGCAGACCTTAACAT
>Ga0105163_1000069_pt1 | contig 61086 bp, 60 predicted proteins | sample JNZ110809AmetaG_FD_81531 | JGI IMG/M metagenome (GOLD analysis project Ga0105163, IMG submission 81531) | Hot spring microbial communities from Jinze hot spring, China to study Microbial Dark Matter (Phase II) - JNZ 110809A | ecosystem: Environmental > Aquatic > Thermal springs > Hot (42-90C) >... | reverse complement strand
TGCAAGTAGAAACCGAGGAAAGTTTAAAGGACATTGATCGACCAAAGGTATGGAAAGACCTTGCCTCCCTTGGACCAAGGTTAATCCTTATGGTACCTGCAGAATGGAAAAGCCGTGTTAGCGAGATGATATGGCAAGAAGGACTTATTAATAAGGTATCTATAGGCACTTACGAATTGGTTGTAAAGTTATGACAAACTTAGAAAACATTTTCTACGGTGTAGCGATAGGTTGTGCAGTCGGAGATGTATTGGGAAGACCAGTTGAAGGCATGTCTCGTGAATTTATAATTGAACGTTATGGATTGTTGAGTGACATAATGACCAACCGATATTCAGACGACACCGAAATGACGATCGCCGTAATGGAAGCGCTTTGTGAGGATCCAGAATTATCCCCTGAAGTATTGGCTTCGAAATTCGTTCAGAACTTCAACCCATGGCGAGGCTATGGGCCACGGACAGCTTTAGCTATAAGGCGTTTAAAGGAAGGGGCTAGATGGGAGGAAGTAGGCACTGACAGTTGGGGAAATGGTGCGGCGATGAGGGTGTCTCCTATCGGGTGCTTTTTCTACGATGACTTAGAGAAGCTAGTAGAAAAAGCCTTCCTCAGTGCCATTATCACTCACAAACATCCAGAAGCGATCGCAGGTGCTTTGGCTCAAGCTTTGGCTGTTGCCCTAGCTACACGTTGGTCCCTTGCAAGGGCACCCAAGGCCTCTCAGGAACTGTTTTCGCAAATCTTCTGTTACGTTAAACCGATTTCGGAGACCTTTACCAATGCCTTAGAAAAACTCGTTACCCTACCCTCCCCTTTTCCCGATCTTTCAGAGGGCTCATTCCTTTTATCTCAAGCCTTTCCTTGCGACGTAAGTGCAAAAGGGTCTGTACCCGTAGCCATAGGGGCATTTTTGTTCACCGATAGTTTTGAAGAAGCCCTCATCACAGCTATAAACGTAGGAGGCGACACAGACACAATAGGTGCCATGACGGGAGCCCTTGCAGGGGCTTACTATGGACTGGACGCAATACCAGCGCGGTGGATACAAGGTATTGAAGATGGTCCTAAAGGAAAAAGTTACATTTTAAACTTGGCTAGAAGGCTTTATGAAAAGAAGAGAAGATGAAGAGGGCGGTATTTTTTGATAGAGATGGGACATTGATAGAAGAAAAAGATTACCTTAACGACCCCCAACAGATAGAAATAATACCAGGGGCGCCAGAAGCAATAAGACTTGTAAAAAACCTTGGATTTTTGGCTATCGTCATCACAAACCAATCTGGAGTAGCAAGGGGTTACGTATCTGAAGAGAAATTGGAAGAGATAAACCTACACCTTTTAAAGGCCTTTGAAGAAAAAGGCGCATATCTAGACGACCTTTTTGTCTGCCCTCATGGTCCCGAAGATGATTGTATGTGTCGAAAGCCCCGTCCGGGTTTATTAGTTCGAGCTGCGATAAAGTACGGCATAAACTTAAAAATCTCCTATATGATAGGTGACCGGGACTCAGACGTGGGAGCCATTGCTTCAGTGGGTGGTAAAGGTATTCTGGTCCTCACCGGTTATGGGGAAGAAACATGGCGTAGATGGAGGTGGGGGCATAAACCAAATTTTGTGGCAAAGAACGTCTTAGAAGGGGTCTATTGGATACTGTCACAAGAGATTAAGGAGAAAAGAACGATGCTTGACGAAGAACTTTTAAAGATAATGGTGTGCCCTATATGCAGGAAAGATCTTCACTTGCTTAAAGAAGGTCTAGTATGCGAAGAATGTAAGTTATTATATCCAATAGAAGAAGGCATACCCATTATGCTACCTGAAGAAGCTATAAAGTTAGAAGATCCTCAAAAAACGAATAACAGGAGGTAAAAAGATGCACGAAAGTCCTGTGACATTTGTCTCCAGAGATGCCGTAGTACTTGAAGGACTTCTAGAAAAGGGTACAAACAAAGGAGCAGTTGTGTTATTACATCCCCACCCTTTGTATGGAGGCGAGATGCGAAATCCAGTGATAAAAGCCTTAAAAAAAGCCGCATCTGAAGAAGGCTTTACCACTTTGCGATTCAATTTCAGAGGCGTAGGTAAAAGCGGGGGTAGTTACGGTGAAGGTATAAAGGAAAAGGAAGACCTAAAAGGAGCCTTAGATTACCTCTCGTCTTTAGGTGCGGAAAGGCCTTTTGTTGTCGCTGGATATTCCTTTGGTAGCATAGTTGCTGCAAGGACAAGCAGAGAAGACCAAAGGATAGATATGCTCGTACTTGTTTCACCCCCTCTCTTAATGGACGGTTTTGAAGAGGTCATGGCTTTTAAAGGCCCAAAACTCGTAATTGTAGGTGACCGAGATGACCTCTGCCCTTTGGAGAAGTTAGAGCAATGGTATAGAGATCTACCAGAGCCCAAAAGACTTCACATAGTCGAAAGCTGTGATCACTTTTACTCGTGGGGGATGCACATAGCGGTCACAAATCCCTTTAAGGAGTTCTTAAGGGTTTTCTGTGGAGGCAATGTCTCCTGAATTCTATAAGTCACGCATAGTCTCATTGGACACAGAACTAGAAGTAGGAGAGACCTTTTGGATAAGAGGTATCCCTTTTTACGCCCTCCTTTTGCGTGAACCACATAAAGGAGAAGCAGTTACTGTAGTCGATGTCAAAGGTAGGGAATTCCGCGTGAGGTTACTTGAGATCACATCAGAAGGAGCTAAAGCCTTTGTCTTCGAAGAACAACCTCCTACTGAACCTCCTTTTGAACTTTGGTTACTTCAAGCCTTACCCGACAAGGAAAGGATGGAGTTCATAATACAAAAGGCAACAGAGCTCGGTGTCCACGTCATTATCCCTTTCAAATCGTCACGTTCGATAAGCCTTGAAGAGAGAGAAGCAAAACAGCCAAAAGCTCATCGTTGGCCTTCGATAATATTGAAAGCAGCTAAACAATGTAGAAGGGCCTTTTTGCCCATTTTGGTCCCTTATTGCAGCTTTGAAGAGGCAATTAAGATGGTGGGCGAAACCTTTTGTAAGATAATGCTCTACGAAAAAGCAAAGACTAGATTACGCGAAGCCATTGCCAATTATCAAAAGCCCTCCAAGGTGGCCGTTATGGTAGGTCCTGAAGGCGGATGGAGCGAGGAAGAAGTAAACAAGGCAATGCTAAGAGGTTTTAACCCCTGTAGCCTGGGTGGCAGAATATTGCGCACAGAAACGGCTTCCCTTGTAGCTTGTGCTCTAGTCCTTTTCTATTGGAATGGACTTGGGTAAAACCAACTCATGGTGGGCCGTGCAGGACTCGAACCTGCGACTCCCGGCTTAAAAGGCCGGTACTCTGCCGCCTGAGTTAACGGCCCTTGTGTTAATTTAGATTATGGGATAAGGCGTTGTCAACGTCTGTAACATTTCCTCTACTTCTGCTAAAATCATCTCCCAAGGCGAGATAAGGACATGGGGTAAAGGTCATCAAAAGACAAAAGGGATGGATTCACACTTACTTTCCCACAGACGCTAAAGCTATTGACCCAAAAGACCGCGAGAGGTTAAAACTCGAACTCGAAGGATACTTAAGAGGACTAGGGATCGTTTACGGGATACACTTCAAAGAAGGTGACACGGTCACAATAGTTTTAGAATGCATACCTGAAAGTCAAAAGTTGGAAAAGTTCGAGGAAAAATTAAAGCAACTTCTTTCAACAATTAGATCTAAACCTATTACTATAAAGGTTTACACTGAAGATGAAGAACTATATAGACGTGCTTAAGGGATACCTAAAGGAAGCCAAAAAGGTAGTGATATTCACAGGTGCAGGGGTAAGTACAGATTCCGGAATTCCCGATTTTAGGTCACCTAGTGGGTTGTGGTCGAAGTATAACCCTGAAGATTTCTATTTCCATAGATTTTTAACAAGTGAATCTTCAAGAAAGACGTACTGGAAAATGTACAAGGAATTTTTCAAAGCTTTGCACCAAGCAAAACCAAATGCTGCGCATCATGCTTGCAAGATATTATTTGATATAGGAAAACTATACTGCGTGATTACCCAAAATGTAGATGGGTTGCATCAAGAAGCAGGAATACCTGAAGAGTTGGTTTTGGAATTACATGGCAATGCGCGCAAAGTACGTTGTCTTAGTTGCGGGAAAAATTACACTAGTGTAGAAATAGAGAAATGGTTAGAACGTGGAATAGAAATCCCGCTTTGTGAGGACTGTGGCGGGTTATTAAAGCCTGCTACTGTATCTTTTGGTCAATCCCTCCCACAGGATGTCCTTAAGAAAGCTGAATTTTGTGCACATACCTGTGACCTTCTTATAGCTGCAGGATCTTCTCTTACAGTTTATCCTGCAGCTGGTATTCCTTTACTTGCAAAGAGAAGTGGCGCTAAGGTTGTCATTATCAACTTAGAGCCAACTGCTTATGATGACAGCGTTGATTTATGCATACGAGAAAATGCTGGATTTATCCTCATGGAGACCCTAAAGGACTTATCATGAAAAATCCCCTTTATATTTTTTCAATTCCTCGATCAAGGCAGGCACGATTTCAAATAAATCGCCGATGATGCCGTAGTCAGCATGTTGAAATATGGGGGCCATTGGGTCTTTGTTGATAGCCACCACTACTTTTGAAGTGTCCATCCCCATGATGTGATGGATGGCCCCTGAAACTCCTATTCCCACGTAGAGGTTAGGCGAAACGATCTTGCCACTTTTCCCAATCTGATCTGTAGGGGGCCTCCATCCTGCATCCACAGCTGCCCTTGTAGCTCCCACTGTACCTTTCAAAAGACGCGCCAGTTCTTCTAACATCTTGAAATTCTCAGCCGCTTTCAACCCCATCCCACCACAAACAACTACATCCGCTTCAGTTAAATCCACTTCCCCTTCTTCTACTTTTTCGAAACCCAGCGGTTCTACAGAAATCTCATCCCACTTTACCTCCACAGGCAATTCCGCTACTTCAGCCTCCTTGTCCTTACGTGACAGATTAACTGCAAAACTGCGGGGTCTTACCAAGACTATCTTAGGGTCTTTCTTTATTATAATTTCACCGAAAACCTTACCACCATAATATGGTTTGGTAAATACTAAAGTGTTTTTATCGTATTCTATCTTTACGCAATCTACAACGATACCTGCACCTATAGTTGCTGCAAAGCCACTGAATAAGTCTCTTCCTTGACTTGTCGCTCCAGCCAATATAAGATAGGGCATTTCTTTTTTAATAAGCCCTAAAAGTAACTCCAAGTATACTTCACAGTTATAGAAACTGAGCTTGTCGTTTTTGAAAAGATAGATTTTGTCTACATAAGGGCTTATCTCCTTTATTACGCTTTCTACATTTTTGCCAATAAGTATTGCTTTTATTTCGCCATTGATGATTTCTCCTAGTTCTCTTGCTTTTGATAACAATTCGTAACTGATTCTTTTTGGTTTTCCTTCTTTATGCTCAATATATACCCATATATTTTCCATTTTTGCCTCCATTACAGTACTTTGGCTTCAAGTTTTAACAACTCTATCAATGTCCGCACAGCTTCTTGAGGCTCACCTTTAATGTATTTGACCTTTCTGGTTTTTATATGTTCGTAAAATCTCCGTATTTCCAATGACTCATCAAATGGAATTTCGCCAAGATCAGCGAGTTCGATTTGTTTTATTGGGGTTTTCATGGCTTTTAATATACCTGATACAGATGGTACTCTTGGCTCGTTAAGTCCTTTTGTGGTGGTGATCAAAGCAGGTAGTTTTAACTTAAAGATCTCTTTGCCATCCTCAACTTCACGTTGCACTTCAATCTCCCTTCCATTTACCTTTATCTTGTTCACCATGGTCACGTAGTTTATCCCTAGCATTTTTGCTACTGCTGGTCCTACTACTCCGTATGAGTCGTCGAAAGCTTCTCTACCACACAGTATAAGGTCATAAGGCATAGTTTTTATAACTTTAGCAAGTATAGCTGCTGTGTTTAAAGGGTCATACCAACTATAGTCTTCAACATGGACCAATATGGATTCGTCAACGCCCATGGCCATTGCTGTACGTAGCACTTCTTTGGAGGCGGAAGTACCTACCGTAATGGCTGTTACCTTTCCTCCATGGACCTCACGGATCCTAAGGGCCTCTTCAATGGCGAGGGAGTCAAAAAAATTCACGGTATACCGTTCTTCTGTGACTATCTCTTTACCCCCTTCCTTTACGTTAACCTGTGCCTCGCTATCAAGGACCCTTTTTACTAAAACGATTAACTGCATCTCCTCCTCCTGAGCCAAAAAGAAAAATCTACCCTTTACCGCTTTTGCTTTTTAGGAAGGCTTTTACCGTTATAAAGAAAGGTTGTCAAGGGCCTCAAAACCCAAAGGAGACCTCTAAAGTGACGAAAAGGACATGGGGAGCGCGCCCTATGATTGGAATCCCCTTCTTATGGCGATAAAATTTTAGACAATGGTAGAAAGGGCCTTGTTCCCGTTAAGGATTTATACAGTGAGCGAACTCACTTCTCAAATAAGGGACTTACTTGAAGGAGAGTTCCCCGAGGTCCTCGTGGAGGGCGAAGTATCCAATTTGCGCATACCACTTTCGGGCCATGTGTTCTTTACCCTGAAGGACCCCAAATCGCAGCTGAAAGCCGTCATCTTCAAAACTCAGACGCGTTTCCTAAAGTTCGTACTTGAAAACGGCCAACACGTCCTCTGTTGGGGGAGGATCAGCGTTTACGAGCCCAAAGGCGAGTACAGGCTCATTGTAGATTATCTGGAACCTAAAGGCCTTGGGGCCCTCCAGTTGGCCTTCGAACAGCTGAAAAAGAAGCTTGAAGCAGAAGGGCTTTTCGATCCCTCCCATAAAAAACCCTTGCCCCTTTTACCTCAAAGGATCGGAATAGTAACTTCACCAAAAGGGGCGGTAATAAAAGACATGTTGAAGGTCCTTAAAAGACGCTTTGAAAACTTACATATCCTCATCTACCCAGTAAGAGTACAAGGAGAAGGCGCAGCTGAAGAAATAGCGGAAGCGATCGACTATTTGGGGAAAAGCGGACTTGTGGATGTGATAATTGTTGCCCGTGGAGGTGGATCCATCGAAGATCTTTGGGCCTTCAACGAAGAAATAGTGGTAAGGAGCATCTTTCGATGTCCAGTTCCAGTAATCTCAGCCATCGGCCACGAAACCGATTACACCATTTCAGACTTTGTCGCCGACTTAAGAGCCCCTACCCCCTCCGCCGCTGCAGAAATGGTGGTAAAACAGAAAGAAGACTTACGAGAAAAGATAAATTTGTTGCATAAAAGGCTATTTAATGCGATAAAACACATCCTCACCTTAAAGGAAGAAAGATTAAAAAGGTTAGAAAAGAATTTGAAAGATCCACGAAAAAAATTAAAAGACTTGTTTAGGCACACTATCAACGCAGAGAAAAGACTTATTCAAAATATGCTATTCATAATTGAGCGAAATTCACAAAGACTTAATGTTTCTTGCAAACTATTGCTTACTCATACACCTAAAAGAAGGTGTGAATTGTTGAGAGACAAATTGTTTTCTTTAACCTCAAGGTTAAAAAAAGGTATAATTTTACAAATTAAAACTAAAGAAAATAACTTGCAGTTTTTAGCAGGTAAATTAAATGACGTAAGTCCTCTGACAATACTTTCAAGGGGTTATTCTATTACTTGGCTTTTGCCTCACAACGTTTTGGTCAAAGATGCAGCGCAAGTATCAATCGGTGATAGAGTACGTGTAGTTTTAGCGAAAGGTGAGCTTGAATGTCTGGTGAAGGGGAAATCTGAGTAGGAGGGTACTTATTATGGCGAGCATGTCTTTTGAAGAATCACTTCGGCAGCTTGAGTTCATAGTTGAAGAATTGGAAAAGGGAGATCTCCCCCTTGAAGAAGCATTGAAATTATTTGAAAAAGGGGTAGAGCTTGCTCGTTTTTGTTACAACAAATTGGACGAGGTAAAAAGGAAGGTGGAGATATTGGTAAAAGAAGGAGAACAGCTTATCCCTAGGCCTTTCGAAGAGGAAGAAAATGGAAGCTAAGGACCTTCTGGGTATGTGGAGGGAAATGGTTGAGAGGGCCCTTGATCGCTTTTTGCCTATAGAAGAGGGGCCTTCTCCTTCATTGGCCCAGGCCATGCGCTACAGTATCTTTTCCGGAGGTAAGAGGATAAGGCCCCTCTTGGTCCTTGCTTCGACTTTCGCAGTAGGGGGAGATATTGAGCGTGCCCTTCCTTATGCCTGTGCCCTGGAGATGATCCACACGTATTCGCTCATACACGATGACCTTCCGGCTATGGACAATGAGGATTACAGGCGGGGTAGACCCACAAGCCATAGGCTTTTTGGAGAAGCCATGGCGATTTTGGCTGGGGATGCGTTGCTTACTGAAGCTTTCCAGTTAATGGCAAATCCGATCTTTTGTGAAGACATACCGCCTCTTACTGTGCTCAGGGTAATCCACGAAGTCTCAAAAGCAGTAGGCATTAAGGGAATGGTAGGAGGACAAGCCCTTGATGTGGAGGTTGACGGCAAGCTATTGAACGCAGAAGAGATACGTCGGATCCATCTCTATAAAACAGCTGCCTTCATGACCGTGGCTGTGAAGATAGGAGGGTTAATAGGGGGAGCGGATGAAAAGCAATTGGAGAAGCTGGTTTTCTTTGGGCACAACTTCGGGATGGCTTTCCAGCTTATTGACGACGTTATGGACTATGGAGAAAAAAAGGCGTCAAACCTTGCCAATATCCTAGGGGTTGAGGAAGCAAGGTTAGAGGCCAAAAGGTTGCTGAAAGAAGCATTGAAAGCCCTTGAAGGATTTGGGACAAGAGCAGACCCCTTGAGAGAAATCGTATCTTCCATGGAAAGGCTCTTGAGCAATGGGAAAAATCCTTGAAAGTATCCACTCTCCAGAGGACCTAAAGAAGTTACCGCGTTGCCTCCTCTACCAAGTTGCCCAAGAGATAAGGCAAGAGATCGTGCAGGTAGTTTCGGTAAGAGGAGGCCATTTGGCGTCAAGTCTTGGCGCAGTGGAACTCGCCATAGCTTTACATTATTGTTTCGACGCCCCAAAGGATAAGATCCTCTGGGACGTGGGGCATCAAGCTTACGCCCATAAGATCTTAACTGGCAGAAGAGAGAGCTTTCACACCCTGAGGCAAAGGGGAGGTATAAGTGGTTTTTTACGACGTGAGGAAAGCCCCTTTGACGTTTACGACAGCGGTCACTCTGGGACTGCTTTAGCCTTATCGCTTGGCATAGCGGAAGCTAGGGATCTTAAAGGAGAAGATTTCCATGTAGTAGCCGTTATAGGTGATGGGAGTTTAAGTGCTGGAGTGACTTTTGAGGCCTTAAATTGCGCAGGGGCATGGGGCACAAAGCTCATTGTGGTCCTCAACGACAACGAAATGTCCATCTCCAAAACAGTAGGTGCCTTAGCTGGATACTTAACGCGCATTCTCACAGGGCATTGGGCAACAAAGGTGAAAGAGGACGTCAAGAGGATATTACAAGAAATCCCTGGAGGGAAAAGGCTCTTTCGGATCATGAAGACCGCAGAAGAGGCCATAAAGGTCTTCTTCAGCCCAGGTCTCTTATTTGAGGAGCTCGGCTTCAAATATGTAGGTCCCATAGATGGACACAACCTTGATCATCTTATAGATACTTTGAACAACGTCAAACAGTTAAATCGGCCAGTATTGCTACATGTGGTCACAAAGAAAGGGAAAGGATACCCCCCTGCTGAAGGAGATCCTACTTCTTTTCACGGTGTAGAAGGGTTTGATCTTGAAACAGGAACTTTGAAAAAAGACGGAACTACTCCAACCTATTCTGATGTCTTGGGCCACACACTTGTGGAAATTGCAGAAAACGACCCCAGGGTAGTGGCTATCACAGCGGCCATGCCCTCCGGAACGGGTCTTTTAGAGTTCTCTAAGCGTTTCCCCAACAGGTTCTTTGACGTAGGTATAGCTGAACAAGTGGCCGTAAGCCTTGGGGCTGGTTTGGCTTTATGTGGTTTCAAGCCCTTCGTAGCTATTTATTCATGTTTTTTACAGCGCGCCTACGACCAAATCGTAGAAGAGGTATCCTTACAAAAGCTACCTGTAGTGTTCTGCATAGATCGTGCAGGTATAGTGGGAGAGGACGGTGAGACCCATCACGGGCTTTTTGACCTTTCCTATCTCCGCTCAATACCCAATATGACCGTTATGGCACCCAAGGACGAGTGGGAACTTCGCGATATGCTCTTTGCTTCTGCACAGTATGACGGAGGACCGGTGGCAATACGTTATCCTAAAGCAAAAGGACTTGGGAACTTTTTCAAAAAGAGGGGGACTTTTGAATGGGGGAAGATGGAACTCCTCCAAGAAGGCCAAAGGTTATTGATCCTAGCAGTGGGATCCATGGTCCAAAGGGCCCTCCTTGCCTCCGAAATCTTAGAAAGGGAAACTGGGATAAGGCCAACCGTAGTCAATATGAGGTTTATCAAGCCATTTGACGAGGCCTACCTCAGGGCTTTGGTAGAAGTCCATCAGTACATAATGACCTTAGAAGAAAACGTCCTAGAAGGCGGACTCGGTTCTGCGGTATTGGAATTCATGGCAAAAGAAGGTCTCTTCGACAAGAAGGTGAAATGTGTAGGAATTCCTTCGCGCTTTGTAGAACATGGGCCGAGGGAAGAATTGTTGAAGATATGTGGGTTGGATGTCCCAAGCCTTGCACAAGAGGCCTTGAAACTGATTAGAGATGAAGAGAAAAAAGGAAAGGCTTGACAAGCTGCTTGTAACTAAAGGGTTGGCCCCTTCCCGCGAAAAGGCACAGGCAATGATATTGGCAGGAGCTGTATTGGTCAACGGAAGACCCATAACGAAAGCCGGGCAGGTCGTGGATGAGGAAGCACAGATAGAGATCCTGTGGAACCCCCTACCCTACGTGAGTCGTGGGGGGTTGAAGCTTGAGGCTGCCCTAGATCATTTCTTAGTGGACGTTAGAGGAAAAACAGCCCTCGACGTAGGGGCCTCCACAGGAGGTTTCACAGACTGCCTTTTGAGGAAAGGAGCGCAGAAGGTGTACGCAGTGGATGTGGGCCGAGGACTTCTCCACTGGAGGTTGAGAAACGACCCGCGTGTTGTGGTGTTGGAGGGATACAACATAAGGTACCTCTCTAAAAAGGAAGTGCCGGAGGAAGTGGACGTAGCTACCATAGACGTTTCCTTCATATCCTTAAAGTTGGTGTTACCTAATGTCGTGAAGTTTCTCAAGGCAGGAGGAGAAATACTAGCCCTTATCAAACCTCAATTTGAAGTGGGAAAAGGTGAGGTTGGCAAAGGAGGTGTGGTCAGAGACCCCCTAAAACACCAAAGGGTGATTAAAGAGATATGGGACTTTGCTTCTTCTTTAGGTCTTTTACCAAAGGGTGTAATGGAGTCCCCCCTCAAAGGACCTAAGGGCAATAAGGAGTTTTTCATCTACCTTTCTTACAGAAGCCATGGGGATACCTAGGGAACCGAAACCTGTGAAATACACAGTAAGTATAATCGCTATCTCGGACGATATGATCCATACTGTCCTTGAGGTCTTGATGGAGAAATTGGGTGAGATAGATTTAAAGAGCGAATTGTTGCCTTTTAATTGGACTAGGTATTACGAACGTGAGATGGGACCCAATCTCGTGCGGCGCTTTGTCTCTTTTTGTGAACTGAGAAAAAGGGATGAATTGAAAGAGATCAAACTTTGGACCAATGACGTAGAGTTAGCTTTTAGTTTAAACGGCAAGAGGACGGTGAACATAGACCCTGGATATGTTGGCCAACACCACCTAATACTCGCCACTACAAAAGAGGCACCTCATAGGCCTTACCTGGGAAAAGGCATCTTTGCAGACCTGACCCTCATTTTCCGCAATGGACGGTTTGAGCCCCTTCTGTGGACATATCCGGACTATGCTTCTCAGGACGTACGCGCCTTTTTCGAAAGGGTCAGGAGAGTTTATTTGGAAAAACTGAGGAGGAAGCCATGGTCTTCTCAATGACTGGATTTGGACAAGCAGAAGGGGAGACCTCTTTCGGTAACCTAAGGGTAGAAATAAGGTCTTTAAACCATAGGTTCCTCGAGATAAACTTAAAACTTCCCAAATGGGCAACTTTGATAGAAGGAAGGATAAGGGAAGTAGTAAAAGAACATGTAAAAAGGGGCAAAGTAGACGTGGTTTTTTATTTCGAAAGGAACAAGAGAAAGGCTACTTTGGTACCTACTGTCCAATGGGAATTGATAGAAAATTTCATAAACACCCTTAAAGAGGTAAAGGAACGCTTTGCCATTAAGGATGACATAGCCCTTTCTCACCTTTTACAATATGGTCTCATTTACTTCGAAGAGCCAGAAGGGGAAACAGACATATGGGACGAAGTAGAACCAATAGTTAGGAAAGCCCTCTTAGATCTATCTGAGTCCAGACGCAAAGAAGGGGAAAACATGCAAAGGGATATGCTTTCCAGGGTACACAGAATGGAGGAGGCGTTGCGGGAAATGGAGGAGGAGGCCAGTGGAGTCCCTTATAGGCTTAAGGAGAAAATCCTGAAGCGGATAAAGGAACTTACTCAGGGGCTTGAGTTAGATACTGGAAGGCTAGAACTGGAAGTTGCCCTTTTGGTTCAAAGGTCGGACATCACCGAAGAACTGACCAGGCTAAAGGGACACCTTCAAAGTTTACGGGAAAAACTACAAAAAGGGGGGATCATAGGCAGGGCTTTGGATTTCCTCTTACAGGAGGTATATCGTGAGGCCAATACCATAGCCTCTAAGGCTCCTGAATTGGGGATCATCCAAAAGGCCTTGCTCATAAAAGAGGAAGCCGAAAAGGTAAGAGAACAAGCCCAGAACGTTGAGTGAGGCCATGGAAGGCAAAGGGATAATATTTGTGATATCAGCACCTTCGGGGACAGGTAAGACCACTTTGATCTCACAGCTTATCGGTGAAGTGCCAGGTCTTAAGTTTTCGGTATCATACACTACCCGCCGTCCACGTCCAGGAGAAGAAAACGGCAAAGATTATTTCTTTGTTTCTCGCGATGATTTCCTTAAGATGGTGGAAAAGGGGAAGTTCGTAGAATGGGCAAACGTCCACGGTGACTTTTATGGCACACCTCGGGAAAGCTTGACCCCTCCTGAAGGTGTAGATATGATATTAGATATCGATCCGCAAGGAGCAGAGCAGATAAAAAGGACGTACCCTGATGCAGTGTTTATCTTTCTTGTGCCCCCATCTTTTCAAGAACTTGAAAGGCGACTCCGTCAAAGAGGTAAAGACTCAGAGGAGACTATTAGAAAAAGGCTCCAGGATGCATTAGCGGAGTTGAAGAAGATAGACCTTTATGATTACGTGGTGGTAAACGATGATATTGAAAGAGCTTTGGATTGTCTAAAGGCGATAGTGAAGGCAGAAAGGTGTAAAAGGACGAGGATGTTGAAGGAGGTAAAGACATGGCTAGGATAACCGTTGAGGATTGCTTAAAACGAGTTAAAAGCCGGTTTATCCTGACCATAATCGCTGCTAAAAGGGCTAAAATGCTCCTAGAGGGCTCTCCTCCGATGGTTCGATGTGATAACAAGGCGGTGGTAACGGCCTTACGGGAGATAGCGGCGGGTAAAGTATTGCCTATAAGACGTGAGGAAAAGGCCCAACTTGAAGAAGCAAAGGTTAAGATGGTCGAATCCCTTCCAGAAGGAGAGTTTTCCCTGGCAGAGACCGAGGAGCTTTATGAACCCTCTGAATTAGTATATGAGGTTGCTGAGGAACACCTTACGGAGGAGGAGGGGTATGAAGATAGGGATTAATGGCTTCGGTAGGATTGGTAGATTGGTCTTAAGGGCGGCCTTTATCAAAGGGGCTCAAGACTTAGAGTTCGTTGCTGTCAATGACCTCGCTGATGTGCAAGTGCTAGCCCATCTTTTAAAGTACGACTCCGTACACGGAAGGTTCCCGGCAGAAGTGGAGCACAAAGGAGATGCGATCTTTGTAGGTGGTAAAGAGATTAAGGTCCTTTCGGTGAAAGACCCTCAGGGTCTACCATGGCGTGAACTGGGCGTAGATGTAGTAGTTGAATCGACCGGTGCCTTTACCGAAAGGGAAAAGGCTTCCTTACACTTATCCGCTGGGGCCAAAAAGGTCGTTATTTCCGCACCGGCCAAAAAACCGGACATAACGATCGTCATGGGGGTAAACCATGAAAATTATGATCCTTTGAACCATCACATCATTTCCAATGCCTCGTGTACTACTAATTGCCTCGCTCCTGTGGTCAAAGTCTTGCATGAAAATTTCAAAGTAAAGAGAGGACTAATGACCACGGTCCATGCTTACACAAACGACCAACGGATATTAGATCTAGTCCACAAGGACCTCAGGCGAGCACGAGCAGCGGCCTTGTCTATGATACCTACTACCACGGGGGCTGCTGTTGCCATAGGTGAAGTCATTCCAGAACTAAGAGGGAAGTTAGACGGTATGGCCATTAGGGTACCTACACCTAATGTATCCCTTGTAGACCTGGTTGTCGAAGTGGAGAAGGAAGTTTCGAAAGACATGGTGAATGAAGCTTTCAAAAGGGCATCTGAGGACAAGCTTAAGGGGATCTTAGGTTATACCGAAGAACCCCTTGTGTCTGTTGATTTCAATGGCAATACTTTGTCTGCTATAGTTGATGGCTTAAGTACTATGGTTATAGATGGAAAGATGGTGAAAGTACTTGCTTGGTACGATAACGAGATGGGTTATTCCATGAGGACGGTTGATCTTCTTTCATATATAGCTCAAAGGGGGATATAACTATGCCCTTGAGGTGCATAGACGAACTGCCAATAGAGAGGAAAAAGGTCCTCATACGGGTTGATTTCAATGTCCCGATGGAAGACGGCAGTATAAAGGACATAACCCGCATCAAAGCCACCATGCCTACTATAAACTATGCCCTTCAGAAAAAAGCCAAGCTTATTTTGGCTTCACACCTAGGACGCCCAAAAGGCAAGGTGGTACCCGAGCTTAGCCTTAGGCCCATATCGGAAGTCTTGTCTAAACTTTTGGGAAGAAAAGTGATCTTAGCACCTAATTGTGTTGGACCTGAAGTTCAAAAGTTAGCGCAGGAACTTAGGGAAGGTGAAGTTTTAATGCTTGAGAACTTGCGTTTCCATCCTGAAGAAGAGAAAAACGACCTCCAATTTGCAAAGGCTTTGGCTGAGCTTGCAGAAGTCTATATAAACGACGCCTTTGGAGCAATTCACAGAAACCATGCCTCAATTGTGGCAATTACGAACTTTTTTGAACATGTAGGGTGTGGCTTTCTGTTAAAAAAGGAACTGGATATCCTAGATAAGATTTTTTCTTCTGCTCCTCGCCCCTTCTTACTCATCCTTGGGGGGGCAAAAGTTTCAGATAAGATGGACATCATAAAGAACCTTCTCGATAAGGTTGACGCCATAGCGATTGGTGGGGCGATGAGCTATACTTTTATCAAGGCGTTGGGCGGCCAAGTGGGAAGTTCGCCCGTTGAAGAAGACAAGATTGAAGAAGCACGGGAAGTCCTACACAAAGCTGGAGAAAGGGGTGTGAAAATCCTTTTGCCTTTAGATCACGTGGCAGTAAGGGAAGTTAAAAAGGAGGCTGAAAAGGAATATTTCGATAACACCACCTTCCCCGAAGGCTATAAGGCCGTGGATATTGGCCCTAAAACCGTAGAAGTCTTTGTGAAAATGATTTCAACCGCAAAGACCATATTGTGGAACGGTCCTATGGGGATTTTCGAATATGAAGACTTCGCTCAAGGAACCCGCGCCATTGCAGAAGCGATCTCGCGTTCTGAGGCCCTTACAGTGGTTGGAGGTGGGGATACGCTAAATGCTGTAAACCTTTGGGGATTGGCTGAAAGATTTACCCATTTGTCGACCGGAGGCGGGGCTTTAGTGGAGTACCTAAAGGGGAAATCCCTTCCCGGGCTCATGGCCTTGGAAAGATAGGAGGAAGGTGGTGCAGAGGACTTTTGTCGTAGGAAATTGGAAGATGTACAAGACCCCTTCTGAAGCCAGGGACTTCGCCCTGGAGCTCGTAAAGGAACTCAACGGGATCAAAGAGGTCGAAATAGCGGTAGCTCCTCCTTTCGTTTCCCTCCTGCCGGTATGGGAAGTAATCAAAGGAAGCGATATCAAATTATGCGCTCAGGATGTCTTTTGGGAAAAGGAAGGAGCTTATACTGGGGAGATATCTCCTTTGATGTTAAAAGACGCTGGTTGTGAATATGTGATAATAGGTCATTCAGAAAGGAGGCGGTATTTCAAAGAAACCGATGAAGATGTAAACAAGAAACTGAAAGCGGCAATCTCAGAAGGACTGAAACCCATCCTTTGTATCGGTGAAACCCTTGAAGAAAGGGAAAAGGGGGAAACGTTTAAAGTTTTGGAAAGGCAGTTGACAATAGGATTGGAAGGGATTACACATGAAGATTTTCCAAAAATCACAATCGCATACGAACCTGTATGGGCTATCGGTACAGGTAAGAACGCTACCCCTGAGCAAATAAAAGAGGTTCATCATTACGTAAAATCTCTCCTAAGAGAAAAAAAGGGGGAAACAAAGGGCTTTGTTAGGATATTATATGGAGGGAGCGTGACACCAGATAACATAAATGAGCTCATAAAGACACCCGGAGTTGATGGAGTGTTGGTAGGGGGGGCTAGTTTAAGGGTTTCCTCTTTTGTCACCATAGTGATGGCAGGGAGGAGAAAATGAGCGGTGTCTTAATAGCTATCCATATATTTGTCTGTATACTGCTTATAGCTGTGGTTTTGATCCAAACTGGGAAAGGAGCAGAAATCGGTGCTGTTTTTGGAGGAGGCGCTTCAACTACCCTTTTTGGCCCCGCAGGACCAACAGGTTTATTGACAAAAGCGACTGTAGTGTTAGCTACGATATTCATGCTGACGTCTTTGCTTTTCACTACTATAAGCTCAAAACCTAGGACAAGTACCATAATGGAAAAACCACCTGTTGAGGTCCCCATTGAGAAATGAAAGCTACAGGGGAAATTGAAAAGCACCTCATAATCAGGCACTTAAAAGAAGAAGATATAGAATCCATAGTAGAGATCGACTATAAGGTCTTAGGCGAAAGAAGGCCTTCTTATTATCGTAGAAAATTGTTTGAAAGTAGCGAAAGCCCTGTTATCAGCTTGGTAGCTGAACTTAACGGTAAGGTCGTGGGCTTCATCGTTGGGACTTTAAGCGGTTGGGAATTCGGTGTACCCAGTTCTTTTGGGTGGATCGATACCATCGGAGTAGATCCAGAATGGCAAAGGAGGGGAATCGGCAGTTTACTTTTTAAGAAATTACTTGAAGAATTCGCCAATCGTGGGGTTAAGAAGGTCTATACGTTAGTCAACTGGGATGAATGGGATCTCCTTTCCTTCTTCAAGAAAATGGGTTTCAAAAGGGGTGACCTTATAAACCTAGAATACGATCTCAGTTAGGTCTTCTTTAGGTGCTCCAAGTATTCTTTTATGCTTTTAAAAGTTGATTTTGAAGGAGAAGATCTTTCAGGTAGAGTTTTCTCAGATTCCTTCCTTATTTCCTCTTTCCTGCCCAAAGCTTCAGCGCGGACTTGTTCAGCACAAGCGTTACAAATCAAATCCTCCCCTTCTTTTAAAGGTTTACCACATAACAAACACTTATCCATTGTTAAACATTATATCTCTTTATGGACTCTGTAACAACCTGTAAAGCTCCTTGACACCTTGGACAAAGCTCAAAGGTGTAGGGCTACAGTACAAATCCGGGTCAATTAAAAATATCCTGTTCTCCCTTACGGCCTTTAAGGATGTGAAAGCCTTCCATCTCCTTCTTTCCCTTTCCCCAACAATGCCCATGTTCACTATTAAGATAACGTCGGGGTTGATCTTAAGGACTTCTTCCCTTTCCACAGGCCCTCCTCTCCCTGGTATAGGTACAAGACCCCCTGCAAGGCTTACTGCTTCCCCGATGAAGCTATCTTTCCCTGCTGCCCATATAGGGTCAGTTCCGAGCTGTACAAAGACCCTAGGGGACCTTTTTGCTCCCTTTTTTATGGCCTCGAGTTCCCTTTGGGCAAGCTTTACGATGTAAAGGGCTTTTTGGTCAAGGGAGAAAAGAGTTCCCAACTTGACAAACTGCTCACAGAGTTCACGGAAACTATCTGGGCTTTTAAATACCAAAACCTTTATACCGAGGGCCTCTAGTTTATCAAGTTGTACTCTATTGGCCAAAGGTGTTGCCACTATGAGATCGGGCTTCAAGCTCAGGACTTTTTCTATGTCAAAACTCATTACAGTCCCCACTTTTGGTAGGGATTGGACCTTTACGTAGTCTTTACAATACATGGTAACTCCTACAATCCTATCCCCAACCCCTAAGAGGAAAAGGGCCTTTGTAAAAGATGGTGCAAGGGAAATAACCTTCTGTGGAGGGTTTTCGAAAGTCACAATTCTACCCTGATCGTCTTTAATGATAATGGCTTGACTTAAAGATATAGCGGTTACGCTAAAGAGAAACGCTAGTATCTTTGTCCAATAATGTAAATTTAAGTATTTCAAGGAAGATCCCTTTTTTGCCCTTCCTTTTTTTAAAAGCTTCTATGGAAAGGCTTCTAGAGAACAAAGGACCATCCACAACCAAGGTGTGATATTCTCCTCTTTCGCCACAGGGGTCAACGCCAATTTCCTTTAAGCTCTTAATAACTTCTTCTTCGAGGAATTTCCCCAACAGTTCTACTGGGATCCGTTGGTCTTTTATTGCCACAAGGACTGCCTTGAAGCCATGCGAAAGGAATTCTTGTAAAAGCCCATCAGGGTCTTGTCCCCAGAGGGGTAGTATTGGTTTAAGGCCCACTTCGTTACACACCCTTTCCACCCACTCTCGGTGTTCTTCCAAATATAGATCTCCAAATACCCCTGCCTCTATGCCATTGGCTCTAAACCTCCTTAGAACCCTTTTGAAAGTTTCTTCGTAACGCCTCCAAGAAGCGTTGGCAAATACAACAGGAACCCTCAAGGCCTGGGCTTGGGCCATTATCAAATCCTTGTGTAACCCATGTCCCCTTGTCTTTTTTCCTTTAGAATTCAGCATGGTGAAAAGCACTTCTACCTTTATCCCTTGCCTAAGGGCGTGGAAAAAGGCAAAGACGCTTTCCTTTCCCCCGCTGAAAGAGACAAAAGCCCTCATGATAAGACCCCACAGACCTTACAATGTTTACTCCCTGGTTGCTTCCCTGCCCCACAATTGGGACAAGGGATTTCCCCTTCTTTGGGAGGAGGTATTTCCCCTATTACTTCTTTAAAAATTTCAAAAAAGTATAGGTGTTCCTTACAGTAAAAGGTCATGCCGTAAAGTCTTTTCTTCCTTTCAAATTCCTCGTCTGTAATCCATTGGGAGATAAGTTTTCTTAAGTACACCATCCCCGTCCCAATTTCTAGCGGCCTTTTTTCCTGCCAGACGTAATCTTCTGGTAAAAAGCGCGAAAGGGCCTTCCGTAAAAGCCATTTCCCAAAGTTTTTCCCCTTTTCTTGCCTTATCTTCCAATGATTGGGGATCTCCAAAGCAAACCTCACCATTTGGGCTGAAAGGAAGGGTTGAAGGACTTCAATTCCAAGGGCTTTCCCTAATTTGGCCGAAGAAAAGGAAAGGTACGGAATCAACGAAAGCTGATAAGAGCGTAGATCCTTTAAATTCTGCATGTATTCATACCCACCGAAAAGTTCGTCAGCCCCATCGCCAGTTGCGACCTTTTCCACCTTCAGTTGAAGGAAAGCCCTAAGGCCGAAGTAAACTGCCAAGTCGTTAGGCAAGGCTGGATCAAAGGAAGAGAGGATTTCAATGACTTTAGGAATAGCAGCAAGGGCCTCATTTATACTGATCTTTATCACCTCGATCCGAACCCCAAGGTAACGCTTTATTATGTCCACGTAGTGGAGATCGGCTCCCTGATCTTCAAGGGACACGCTTAATGCCACAAGATCAGGACAAAGGCACATAAGAAGTCCCGAATCAATCCCACCCGAAAGGAGGAGCCCTTGAGGCCTTAAGACCCTAAGGGCTCCCCTCAACATGGAAAGCAATTCGTCTATGGCTCTTTCCTCATCAAAACTCAATCCTTATTCCTCCATAGAAAGATCGACCAGCTGTACCATAACCTTTGGCTTCTTCATAACGTCTGTTAAAGAGGTTTTCTCCCCTTATAAACAACTCCACTCCTTTTTTAAGCTTAAAGCTACCAGAAACGTTAGCCAAAAGGTAATCAGAAAGCTTTTCTCCACTATCGAGTCTGTCATCGACCCATATCACCTCTGAAAAGACATTTGCCCTATCTCCGAAAGACCTACCGAAGGCCATCTTCACCTTGTTATACGGGCGCCTAGGAAGCCTCTGGCCTTTTTCGTCTTCGGTATGTGTATAAGTATAAGCCAACCTACACCATATCCCATCAAAAGGCCTAAGCTCTACAGAAGCCTCAACCCCTCTCATAAAGGCCTTTGCTATGTTCACATACTTCCCTAACCACCAAAGATCACCTGGATACCAAAACTCGATGAGGTCCTTCACCCTATTTTCGAAATAAACTAAATCCAAAAAGAGCTTCCCTTTCCAAAGGGACTGTTCTATACCAAAGTCCCACCCTATGGACTTTTCTGGTTTAAGGTCAGGGCTACCGTATTCCGAATAGAGCTCATATAAGCTCGGAGCTCGAAAGCCTGTACCGAGGCTTCCTTTTATTTTCGTTTGGGTTTTGTCAAAAGAAAAGGCCTCTGTGATCCTATAGGTGAACCTTTGACCGAACTCCTTATGGTCGTCAAACCTTAAACCTAAGGTAGTAATAGAACCTTTCAACTTAAGTTGGTTTTGTAAAAATAAGCTAAGAGTATAAGTAGATCCACTAAGTTCTGACCATGGTTCCATTTGATCCATCTCTTCGCGTCCGTAATCAGCTCCAAACAGCAAGGAATAAAAAGGAAGGGGTTTGACTTCGTTTTGCCAGCTTACTTCATACCTTCTTCCAGAGTACCTCGAGTCACCCCAGGGGGCGTCTACATACTCCCTCCTGTAATCGCTTATCCCAAAAGTCAACCTTTGCTTCCATTTTTCAAAAGGCTTGAAATCTAAAAAAGAGGAGAAAAATACTTCGTCCTTGTCTACTCTATATCCCTTTAGGTCATAACCAGCATCTAACTCTGTTACCCCTTTATGTAGACGCAAAAGCACGCCACCTGAAATTTTCTGGCAATCTGTAAGCTCTATACGCGTCGAAAAGCTATAATTTTCCCAACCGTCTTTTTCTCTTCCTTCACGGTATGCTGAAAAACCCTGTGTCTTTGTATGTGAAGTGCCCAGGGAAAAGCTCAAATGGCCTACTTGGCCTGAACCACCGATAGACTGCCTAAAGGTGTCATACGAGCCACCTTCCATTGAAGCCATAAAATGGGCCTTCCCTTTCCCTTTTTTCGTTATGATATTTATAACTCCTCCCATCGCATCAGAACCGTAAAGTACGCTTTGAGGACCTTTTATTACCTCTATCCGTTCTACATTGTCTAAGGTAAGGTTGGCTAAGTCGAATTGCCTCTGCATAAGGCTTGGATCTCCAACTTTCATACCGTCTATCAATATCAAGGTGTGATAAGACTCCATACCCCTGATGAAAACTGAGGTTTGCGACCCAGGACCACCTGTAGACACCACATCTACACCAGTCTCCGCCTTCAATAGGTCCTTCAACAGGGTATAACCTCTTTGCTTCATCTCCTCTTCAGTTATCACTACCACTGAAGACCCAACTTCTGCCCTTGGAATTGGTACCCTTATAGCTGTGACGACTATTTCTTCTACCTCAGTTTCTTCCTGCGCCATAACCGGCAAGGCCCACAATAACGCCAACAACAAAAACCAAAACCGCTTCATGATACTACCTCCTCCCTCAAAGTCTCACCCCCTGGGCCCCGCCAATAAAACGAAAAACCCCTGAGACCCAAATAGTCTCAGGGGCTGCACCCGTTTCCTTCGCCCCTGCCCTACCCCCTAACCCTCGAGGAGGAACGGGCTATCTAGCGGGCAGGTCTTCCGGCTCCCGGATCTTCCTACTCCCCGCACCTTCCCAGGGCCAAAGGCCCCAGTGGCCTACTGCGGGTTTCGTCCCCGGTCACGGCGGCGGGACCGCGGGGGATTTTCACCCCACTTCCCTTTTAAGCCCACAATGGGCACCCGCTTACTCAAGTCTTTAACACATAGGTGTAAAACGGTCAACCCCTTCGGACTTTTCCCACTAAGCCGACTATGGGCAAGCTTTGTCCACAATTTGGACATATGGGTTTTGAAATATAACACCTGGTCGTCCTTACTCCATATCGTTCTATAAGGATCTGTCCACAATTAGGACAGTAGGTGTTTTCTAGAGGATGACCAGGTACGTTCCCAATATAAACGAACTTAAGGCCTACTTCTTTACCTATTGTATAAGCCCTTTCCAATACTTCAACAGGGGTAGAAGGAGCATTGAAAAGATAAGCTGGATAATAGGCGGTGAGATGCCAAGGCGTTTCTGCCCCTAGTTCATAAGCTATGCGAGTAGCTATCTCCTTTAAGGTAGTTTCACTGTCATTAACTCCAGGTATTACAAGCGTTGTCAACTCGAGATGTACACCCTGCTCTTTTAAATAACGACAATTTCTCCACACCACTTCCACGTCTGCTCCGCAGAAGTTCTTAACGGCTTCTTTGTCCCCTTTCATATCCACGTTTATAGCATCAAGCCCTGCCTCAATCAGTAGTTTGAGAGCTTGAAGGGTCATATAGCCGTTGCTGACAAAGGTGTTATAAAGTCCTTTGTTCCGAGCCAAACGGAATACCTCAATGGACCATTCAATCAGCAGGGTTGGTTCGTTGAAGCTTATAGAAGTCCCCTCACATCCCAAATCCATGGCCATTTTTACAAAGTCCTCAGGACTCATGAACTGTCTTTCCCCTATCCTTTTGCTGATCTCCCAGTTTTGACACCATGGGCAAGAAAAATTACATGACCAACTACCAACTGTGAGGCTTAAGCTACCCGGATAAAAGTGAAACAGTGGTTTTTTCTCGATAGGGTTAACGGATATAGAGGAAACAGCCCCGTAAACGGTAGTAAAAAGCACACCACCTCTGTTAACACGGGTCTTACACCAACCTCTTTGTCCTGGCCGTAGCAGGCATTGTCGCTCACATGTCAAACAGCGGACGTTATCTCCTTCAGGTTTTTGGAGGATGGCCACTTTTAAGAAGGGCTTGTCCGACATAGTCAATTCTTTTATTGCCTTATTACGCCTTCAAGTAAGATGGCTTTGGACTTTCCATCAGTTAGAAGCATTCCCTTTGGGCTCTTATACCAAAAGGCAGTTTCATGAGTAAACCTTGATACAAGGCGCCACACCTTTTCGGCCTTCAAAGGCATTTCGCACTTACTAGGATCCTTGGCCCCTTGGACTCCTTCATAGGCGACAAAACGCCCATATGGGGTTTCGACGATTACTTGGATCTTTTCTTCAGAAAAGGCCAAAATAGTACGCGTTGCCCCAAACCTTTCCACCTTTGCAGCACGTGAAAAAAGGGACCTCATCTCCTTAGAAAGTACCACCCAGGTCGGAACTTGGTGTTCTGAGAAAAGGAAATTGAGGAGTTCAGGAGGGTCTCCCTTCGGTATCTCTCCGGTTATCCCTAACATCAAAGCCCCTGCTTTAAAGAAGGGATATCCTTCAACAGCTTCAACAGCGAGGGTCTCCTTTTTTACCATTTCGAGACATTTTACTAAGTGCCTTGCACTTGCATAAGGGATTATCAACTGAAAAGACATATCCAAACCCCATTGCCATTTGGAAACTCCTGTTACACCTTCAGAATGCCCCATTACATAGAGAATCCCTCCCGATGCTACAAGTCTTACCGTATCGGCATCTGTCAGATGTACGCTGGGGAAATCCAAAGCCGACCTCAGTTTTGCTGAAGAAACCTCTCCTAACGTTACCCCTTTAGGCCAGGGAGATATTCTTGGTTTTTTACGCGCCCGGATTTCTAAGGAGTTCTTCTCAGCCTTTAGTCTCAAAACCTCACCTATCTCTACCTCTATACTGCCTTTAAGTTCCTTTAAGAACCCCTTGAGAGGATCAAGAGGAACTGCCAGCGCTATCCTTTTTGGATTGAAATCAAACCAAGGCAAAGACAAATGGGCGAAAAGGCAACCATCAGTAGCCCCTAACTTAAGCCCGTCCTCCCAAAAGAACAAAAGCTCACGTCTAAGAGGCTCAAGGCTTCCCACAAGCCTGTCGAAAAAATCTATAACGTTTCTTAGTTTTTGAGCAGAAATAATAGCCTTTTTCACCGCATGAAAGTCAGCAGGTTGATATGTGAATTCATTTCTTGCTGTTGATGATTTCAGATAACATATCTAGCTGTATTTGTTGAATTTGAGCTAAACGATCCCATTGGTGCGATAGAAGATGATCGATCTTCTCATGAAGATGCCTTATCTCAAGCTCGGCCTTGAGGTTTATCTGGTAGTCATGTTGTGAACGAAGGCGATCCTTTTCCTCTTGACGTTTTTGACTCATCATTATGATAGGAGCCTGAATTGCTGCTAGGCATGACAATATAAGGTTTAATAGGATAAAGGGATAAGGGTCAGGGGGGTGCCAAATCAAAACAATTGAGTTCATTCCGATCCAAAGGGCTATAAAAGCACCGAAGCATATGAGAAAGGTCCAACTTCCACCAAAGGCAGCGATTCGATCTGCTAATTTTTGACCAAATGACCTATTTTGTTCGAATTCCGCTTGGATGTTTTTGGCAAGTACTTCATGCTCTTGAATGCTACGTAATACCTCTTTCTCAAGGGCAGTGATCTCCCCTTTTTCCGATTCAATCAAAGAATGGAAGTACCTCACTTGGTATTTCGTTAGGTCAGACTTACATATAAAACCTTCCGCAGTCCAGTTCGGATAGTCTCTGGCAATCTCCCTTGCTACTTCTTCTCTTACAGCCTCATTTGGAATCACTTCCCCCCCTGGAAAAAGTCCTCCCGCATACTACACATGTGTAAGACCTTCTTCTTCCATCCATCTTAACACTCCATGACCATCTTTCCTTGTTAGATTATCACTGTCATGAACACAAAACCATACTCTTCTCTAACCTCCTGTAACAGATAAAAATAAATTTTGTTTTTCCTGACAAATGAAAAACCACTCGAGCTTATATGGACTTAGGGATGTATGTCCTTGGATCCATATAAAATTCACTGCTAGGCCTAATCTGAAACTTGATTACTTTCACAATTATGCTATTTTTATATGAACAAGCACAGAAAAGGAGGTATAGCCATGCTTAAAGAGTTTAGAGATTTAATCATGAGAAAACTCCTGATTTTTCTTCGGTTAAGCTCAGCCCTGTGAACATTGGTAAATTCATCAATGCCGCTTTGAGTTTTCTGACCGTTTCAATCGTGGTTTTTTTATTTATAGTGAAACCCGTTCAAAAACTACAAGGATTGAAAAAAACCGACTAAAAACAGGAAAAACTAAACCAGCACCTTCCTTTCCATAGAACCCCTAAGCTTGAATCTTAGTTTCCTCAACAGATAGGAGTTTTTTTCTCGCCCCATCTTTTCCAAGATCAGCTCCTCCCCAAAAGGCAAAAATTACCACCGCTAAGATTCAAACGGTGGGACCACTAAAGAGTGAATGATTTGGATTGGCTTAAGGAACAACTTATAAAATTGGTGGAGGCGGCGGGAATCGAACCCGCGTCCGAGAGTAGTTTGAAAGGAAGCCCTACATGCTTAGCCTGTGTTTAACTTTCGCCCCTATGGTCCCCACAGGCAGGAAACCATAAGGACTAGCTCATAAAGGCGTCGTCCTTGCCTATGAGCCTTAGCAAGGACCAAGCCCGTATTCTCTGACGCCCTAACGGGACCTACGGGCAAATCCCGCAGGACGTTGGCCGATCAATTAAGCGGCCAAAGCGTACTCATACGAGTCGGCACTTGTGTTTGCCCCACTGTTTAACGAGGAGTGGGACCTCGGCATGCGCTTCCCTTTCTCCCTACCCCCGTCGAACCCCATTCGCCCCCTTTTGCTAATTTAAGTTTAGCCTCCCTTTAAGGACCTTTCAAGAAAGGACTTAACTCCTCCTATATCCCCTTTCGAATTCCTTTTCCATTATTTTCCTCTTTAACTCCTCTCGCCTATCATAAAGCTTTTTGCCCTTGGCTAAGGCAAGTTCTACCTTTGCCTTACCCCTTGTGAAATATATACTCAAGGGTATGAGGGTATAACCCCTCTGTTGGACCTTACCTATCAGCCGCTTTATCTCGCGTTTGTGAAGCAAGAGCTTCCTTGGCCTCAAGGGATCATGGTTAAAGTAATTGCCATGGGCATAAGGGCTTATGTGGACGTTCAAAAGGAAAACCTCGCCTCCTTCTACCTGGGCATAACCGTCCTGGATGTTCACCCTGCCTTCCCTTAAGGCCTTTACCTCTGACCCCTGTAAGACAATGCCTGCCTCCAAAGTCTCCTCGATCCAGTAATCCCTATAGGCCCTACGGTTTTGGGCCACTATCTTCTTTGTCCCTTTTTCGTCCTTACCCATGGAGTATCGGTATCCGTTCAGTAAACTTGGTTTTTAGTGAAAAGGGCATCTACGAAGACCTCTGGGACAAATTCCTCAAGGTCATCAAGGTCCTCACCTATCCCTATATACCTTATGGGTATACCCAACTCCTTTGCAACGGCAACTATTATCCCCCCCTTGGCTGTACCGTCCAATTTAACCAAGGCTATACCCGTAACACCTAGGGCCTCTTGAAAGGTCCGAGCTTGAACGAGGGCGTTCTGCCCGGTAGTAGCGTCAAGCACCAAAAGGGTTTCATCCGGAGCTTCAGGGTCAAGCTTTCTAAGGACCCTTTTTACCTTTTTCAACTCTTCCAAAAGGCCTCCTTTTGTATGAAGCCTTCCAGCGGTATCGATAAGAAGAAGGTCAAAACCCCTAGCCTTCGCCGAGGTTAAGGCATCAAAGGCCACCGCCGCAGGATCTGCTCCCTCTTTGTGTTTTATAAGGACAGCCCCAGCCTTATGCGCTATTAACTCCAATTGCTCTATAGCAGCAGCCCTAAAGGTATCAGCTGCGGCTATCATGACCTTTTTCCCCTGTGAGACAAATCGATGGGCTATCTTACCTAAGGTAGTGGTCTTCCCTACCCCGTTGACACCCAAAGCCAAAACCACAGTAGGGACTTTTCCATCTTTCAAACGAAAAGGACTAGCACATGGCTTAAGTAATTCGAGGACTATCTCCTTTATCACCGCGTAAATCCCTTCCTGATCCCCAATCCTTCTTTTTTGGCAGATACTCCTGGCCTGGGTTATGATTTCGCTCGTAGTCTTGATACCTAAGTCTGCTTCGATCAGGATCTCTTCTAATTCCAGCCACGTCTCCTCGCGTATGGGTTCTTCAGGACGTAATATCGCCCTTAGCCTGTCGATAAGGCCTTTTCTAGTCTTCTCAAGTCCGTGAACAAGCTTCTGAAAGACCACCTTCTTACTCCGCTAGGGCGATAAGGGCTGCACCAAGGGCACAAACTATCTGCGGCTCATGGTAGACCATCAAGGGAAGGCCTAGTTCATCTTCAAGGGCCTTAACCACGCCCACGTTTTTAGCCACCCCTCCGGCCATGACAACCTCAGGTACAGGCCCACCGATCCTTTCTAAAAGGGCCGCAGTCCTCTTAGCCACTGCCTTGTGAACTGCATGAAGGATCTCCTCTACTGTCTCGCCTTGTGCTACCAGCGATATCACCTCGCTTTCGGCAAAGACCGTGCAAATACTCGATATAGAAATACCTTTATTGGCCTTGAGGGACCTCTCCCCCATTTTGTCGAGTTCTACCCCTAAGGCCTTGGCCATTACTTCCAGAAAACGTCCTGTACCAGCCGCGCACTTGTCGTTCATATCAAATTCCAACACCCTGCCGTTTCCGTTTATCTTTAAGACCTTAGTATCTTGACCACCTATATCTATCACTGTGCGAGCTTGAGGGAAAAGGTAGTTCACCCCTTTAGCCAAGCAGGTGATTTCTGTAACCTTCTTTGAGGCAAAGTCGACAAGGCCCCGCCCACAACCAGTGGCAACCACTGAGGCCACGTCCTCCCTTTTCAACTTACAAAACCTCAAGACCTGATCGAAAGAGGATACTGCAGCCTCATATCCCGAACCTCCAGTAAGCAAGATCGCATAACCTCTTATGCCCTTTTGTTGGTCGTAGATGACGGCCTTGGTCGTGAGGGAGCCCACATCTATACCAGCAACTACCTTCCCTTCCATTGCGGCTGCCTCTTCTCCAAGAAGGCCTGGAGACCTTCATTGGCATCTTCGGTCTTCATAAGGGCGTTCTTATAGATGAACTCGGAGTTTTGTAGCCCTGTCTCGAAATCCCCAGACATACCAGCCATAATGGCACGTTTTGTCATCCTGAGGACCACCGAGCTTTTCTCAGTAAGCCTCTTCAAAAAACGCTCCACCTCTTCCTCGAACTTGTCATCGGGGACCACAAGGTTGACTAAGCCAATCCTTTCCGCCTCCTGTGCAGAAATGGTATCACCTGTAAGGATAAGCTCCATTGCTTTCTTCATCCCTATTATCCTAGGCAGATAAGCGGCAGCTACAGGTGGATAAACTCCAACCTTTATCTCCGGTTGGCCTATTTTAGCTGACTCACTGGCTATGACCATGTCACAGAACATCATAACCTCACATCCCCCACCCAACACATGCCCCCTTACAGCAGCAACAGTCGGTATCTCCAAAGTAGCCATCACCCTGAAAATAGCGTGGAACACCTCAAGCATCTCCTCCATTTTGTCCCCCATATGGTCCTTGACGTCCACACCGGCACAAAAGGCCTTATCACCCGAAGCAGTTATCAAGAGGGCCTTAAGAGTTCCTTCCTTGGCTTTGACATCCCTTAAGGCCTCCACCATCTCCCTCATGGTAGGGATATCCAACACATTGTACGGAGGACGATTGATCACAATCCGTGCTACTTCATCTTTGACCTCATAAATGATGTTTTGATACGCCATGCTAATCCTCCCTTCTAATGGTTTTTGAGAAAGATATCACAAACTTCAGACCCTATCAACCTATGGTTGCTAAATCCAATTTCTCACCCCATTTTTGCATGACCAGTTCTTTTAGCTGCCTGTAATGAGGGGAATCAAGGGTGGGATCCTCCTTTATCAGCCTAAAGGCCTCCCTTCTTGCCAAAAGTAAAAGCCTCAAGTCCCTCGGTAGTTCTGCTACTTTGAACTTCATCTGTCCCCACTGTCTTATGCCCATAATGTCCCCTGGTCCCCTTATGGCGAGGTCCTCTTCTGCTATACGGAAGCCGTCGTTAGTTTCCTCCATCACCTTAAGCCTCCTTTTGGCCTCTTCTGTTAAATTCCCCCTTGCCACAAGTAAGCAATAGGAACTATAAGCCCCCCTCCCCACCCTACCTCTCAATTGGTGTAACTGTGCGAGTCCGAACCTTTGGGCCTCTTCGACAAGGATCACAGTGGCGTTCGGTACGTCTATACCTACTTCTACAATGGTAGTGGATACCAAGACCTGTATCTCTCCCCTCCTGAAGGACTCCATTATCCTGTTTTTTTCTTCTTGGCGCATGCGTCCATGTATAAGGGCCACTTTGAATTCAGGGTATCTCTTAGAAAGGTTCCTAGCCCCCTCTTTTGCGTTTTTAAGGTCAAGTTGCTCGGATTCCTCTATCAAGGGGTAGATAACATAGGCTTGGCGCCCTTTTCGGACCTCTTTGGCTAATATCTCATAGGCCTTCTCTGCCTCTTCCTCCCAGAACAATAGGGTCTCAATCGAGGCCTTATGGGGAGGCATTTGGTCTATTATCGAAACCTCCATATCTCCATAAAGGGTCATGGCTAAGGTTCTCGGTATAGGGGTAGCCGTCATGACAAGTAAATGCGGCATCTCCCCTTTCTGATACAACTTGGCCCTCTGTAGCACCCCAAACCTATGCTGTTCATCCACAATGACGAGTCCGAGTTTCTTAAAACGCACCTCTTCCTGTATAAGGGCATGGGTTCCAACTATAACCCCTACTTCCCCTAGGGCTATATCTCCAAGCAACACATTCCTTTCCACTCCCCTTATACGCGAGGTCAAAATCGCCACCTTTACCCCCAGAGGTGACAGAAACTCCTTAGCGGTCTGGAAATGTTGTTCGGCCAATATCTCCGTAGGAGCCATCATGGCTACTTGGTAACCATTGGCTATACAAATGACCGAAGCTGCCAGGGCCACCACGGTTTTACCGCTACCTACATCGCCTTGCAACAATCGATACATAGGATATGGCTTCGAAAGGTCTTGTTTGATCTCCTCAAGGACCCGCCGTTGGGCCTCAGTCAATGTGAAAGGGAGGCCTTTTATGAATTCGTCTAGCATCTCTACGCCTTCTATGCGCATGGATATCCCTTTGGCCCTTTTGACCTCTTGCCTTTTTAAGGCCAATGCCAACTCCAGCAAGAAAAGCTCCTCAAAGGCAAGCCGTTGATGATAAGGTGACACCCCACGCCTTAGGTTCTCCAATTGCTTTGGATCTGAAGGGAAATGGACCTCCTGTAAGGCCTTGTCCAAGGGCAAAAGACCACATCTCAATTCCACTTCGAAAGGAACCGCACTCCTTACCTTGTGCGCAAATCGTGAAACCACTTCGTACATTATAGAGCGCATCCTCTTCTGCTTTAGGCCTTCAGAAGAAGGATAAACTGGGACTATCCTCCCGAAATGGATGCTCAGATCACCCTCCTCATCTAGCACTTCAAGGTCAGGATGTAAGACTTCTTTCTGATCCCCAAAGCCCTTTATCTCCCCCGAAAAGACCACCTTTGTGCCTATCTTAAGGACCTTTTTAAGATAGTCCCACCCTTGGAACCACTTAGCCGTCAAAAAGCCCGTATCGTCTCCTATTAGCACCTCTAGAACCTTGCGCCTGCTTTTAGGATAGGTGACCTCGTTTATAGCCAGGACCTTTCCCACTGCTGTCGCCCACTCTCCTGGGACTAATTGAAAGAACTTTTTCAATTCCCTCCTGTCCTCATAACGTATGGGTAGGTTCCACAAGGCATCCCCAACTGTGAAAAGCCCCTTCCGTTTTAAGAGTTCATAGGTCTTACGCCCTACTCCTTTCACCTCACTTAAGGGAATCCTCCATAGGTCGACCTTCTCTTGCCCTCCCAAACGGTTACCGATCTCCTCCAAGATAACCTTTGCTTCAACTACGGCCCTCTTCTTCTCCTGATCCCCCTTTTGGTCAAAACCCCTAAAGAGCTCCCTTAGCCTTTCGATAAGCCCCTTCAATTCCCGAGCCTCTACAAACTTCTCAAGCTCCTCTGTGCCCACCAAGAAAAACCGCTCAAGGCCCTTTAACTGACGCAAGTTCCCTTCCCGCCTCAAGGCGAACTCAATAGGTCTATACAACTTTTCCAATACCTCCCTCACACCTTTAAGTTTATACCGAAACAAAAAGGGGAAAGCCACTTTAACAGGCCTTCCCCTTTTTGCCAAAAAACTTAACAAGTAACTTTAACTTTCAAGGATCCTTTCTGCTTCTTCCCTCTGAGCCTCCATGACGTAGGGAATGCCTGATATTTCGGCAGCTTCTCGTGTAAGGGCCATTAGGTCTTTGCGGGATATGGTGGATATTTTGAAGTTACGGGAACCTGCCATTAGTTGTTGGAGTCCTACTTTTATCTTGTCGCAGAAGGTGTAGATGGCGATTGCCCCAAGGGGTATCTCCTTTATTTGGTCTCCGTATTTTTCCCTAAGGGTCTCATAGCATACGAAGATCTCCTCTACGGTGTTACCGTATTCTGCCACGTTTTTCGGAAGCTTACCTTGTTTTAGCCATTCGCCGATGTTCTTACCCACCATTCCTGGTATCATCAAGGCCCTTCCCATACATACGGCTTTGACCCACGGGGCACCCATAGCGATCACCTTGAAAACGTGGTCTTCGGTAGAGAAGCCACCTGCGATAGCTATATCGGGAACCCATTCCCCTCGTGAGGCAAGTTTCTGGCAGAACTCGTAGGTAAGTGCTTGGAGGTAGAAAGTAGGGATGCCCCATTCGTTCATCATCCTCCAAGGGCTCATACCCGTGCCACCACCTGCTCCATCGATAGTAACGAGATCCAGCCTTGCCCTTGAAGCCCACTTCAAGGCTTTTGCCAACTCCACCATGCTGTAAGCTCCTGTCTTCAAGGTCACACGCTTTGCCCCCAGCCTCCTCAACCTTTCCACTTCCTTGTAAAAGGCTTCTTCCTCTATGAACCCAAGCCTCGAATGCCTTTCAAAGGCCTTCAAAGCCCCCTTGCGAAAAGCCTCCTGATTCGCTGGTAGAGATGGATCTGGCGTCACTATATATCCGCGCCGCTGGAGTTCAAGGGCCCTTTCCAAAGATTCCACCTTTATCTCGCCTCCTATGCACTTGGCTCCTTGTCCCCACTTAAGTTCTATGGTTTCAACCCCTAGCTTTTCTATCACGTATTCGGCGACACCCATGCGCGTGTCTTCTACGTTTAACTGCACGTGGATGTCACCGTATCCTTCATGCCACCTCTTGTAAAGCTCTACTCTCCTCCTCATCTCAGGGGATTCTACGACCTTGCCGTTCTTAAACTCCGCTTGAGGATCCACACCACAGACGTTCTCACCGCAGACTATGCTTATGCCAGATATAGCAGTTCCAACTGCGAAATGCTCCCAGTTTCTTCGCGCTATATCGGTAGAACCAAGGGCACCTGTAAAGATGGGAAGCTTCATCACAACTTTATAATGGTAACCATAGGACGTAGTGGTATCCACAGCTGGAAAGATAGCATGATCTGGGTCAGCCTCCTCAATCCCCTTTGCCCCTGATGCATAACCTTGGATCTGCAAATGAGAGTAATCAACAGGATACTCCTTATCAGCACCTGCTGTTATCAGGCCGAAAGGACTCGGGTAAATGACCTCTCTCCCCCTAAATGAGGCTTTGAAGACCTCACAAAACCCAGTGCAGCCATCTATGCATCGCGAACATAATCCAGAGTTAGGTGCAACGTTGCGAGACCGATTTGCAGTTTGAGTTGCATCGTTTGCGTTTGGCCTGTGTAAGTTCATGTCTCCACCTCCTCAATTTATTTTTGAAAGGTAATCGTCCAATGGGACCATCTCTTCATAAGACATGACCATAGCCATAGCCTTGTTCTCCGTAGGAATCCCCATTTCGTGGGCACAAGCAATGGGGTTGAGCCCTCCAAGTAATACCATCCCCACCTTGCCCCTTTCGACAGGCACTTCACATACGTCCTCGCCTACTTTGCCTAAGGCTATCACCCCTCCTATCCCGACCCCCTTAAGTCCAGCTAACAAGTCTTCCACCACCTGCTTACATACCGCTGGGATTTCCCGGAAATTGGCCAGGACGTTGCCATTTCCCGTCTTTGCAGCCTCCCTCACCGAAGTCATCGACGCCCTTATGAAGGCTTCTGAAGGATCAAGGGAAGAGCCCGCATAATGGATCAACTCCACAAACCGTAAGGCCTTTCCTCCACTTAATTGGAGGATCCCGCCAAATTTGGAATCCATGGGCACACCAGCCTTAAGTAGCACCCCATTTATGACTATGCTGCAAACAGTAAACACCCCCACTTTCCCCTCAGGGACGCGAAAAGTCCCAACTTTTTCACCAGGCCAAACCAGCTTTATCCTCTCGCTGACACATAGACCGGCCTTAAAGGCCAACTTCATGGCCTTTAAAACATCCCCTAACCTCTTCTCTGGAACAAGGGAAAGGTTTACAGGAATTGTGCCTTTGCCCTTTTCGAGGTCAAAAGAGGTCATAAAGGCCAAGGCTTCGATCTTGGTAAGGACATACCCTACCTTGTCCCTAACCCGGGCATTTTCAAGTTCCCTAAGGCCCAACTCGGTCACCACCCTGCCATCTCGTCGACCTACAAGCGCCGTCCATCCCCTCTCGTCCATGATCTTCAGGTGATATCGCACAGCCCTTTCGGTCAAATAAACCCCTTCCTCCTTCAATTTCTCCGAGATGGCACGGGCCCCTAGGGGACCATCCGCATCCTTTAAGACCCTAAGGATAGCCATTATCTTCCTTTCAACTTCACCTACCATGGACCACCATATTGAAAAAGGTAACCTTTTTCCTTTGTTCGGGGTATGTAAACGAAAACGGGATAGTTTGTCAAGAGAGGAAATAGAGGGGTAGAGCTTCTAGATATCCTCGGTTGGCCAGGGCGAAAAAGGCCTTAATCTTTGAACTTATATCCTATGCCGCGTACCGTTTCGATATGGGAACTTGCCTCGCCTAATTTGGCCCTTAGACGTCTGATGTGGACGTCTACGGTTCTTTCACCTCCGAAGTAATCGTATCCCCATATGCGATTAAGGAGGTTCTCACGGGTGAAGGTTTTACCCGCATTGGTGATGAGAACCTGTAACAGTTCGTATTCTTTCAAACTAAGCGCTATGACCCTTCCCTTAACGGTCACTGTGTGAGACCTTAAGTCAACACATATGTCTCCTTTCTTTATGAGTCCTTCTTCCTTCAAACCGTAGACCTCTCTTATAGCCTTTTTCAGCCTTAAGCAGAGTTCCTCCTGGGAAAAGGGCTCGACGAGGAAATCCTTCACTTGCTCAAAAAGCCATTCATGGGACAAGAGCGAAGAGGAAACTAAGGCGAGGCAAGGGATTGAAGGAGGACGCAAGAACTCCTTCAATCCCTTCAACACCTCCCTTGCGACACCAGGACTTTGAGCCGAAAAAAGGACCACATCACCCCTTATAGGCCATCCCCCTTCTTCAACCCACTCCTTGAGACCTATGGTCTCCCATTTGAGCCCCTGTATGTAAGGAAGCCTTACACTGTCCTTATCGCCTATGTAGATCCCTTGCAACATCTCCTCCCTATACCGTTAAAGTATGGGCAGATACTTCCGGATTTCGTACTCTGTGACCTGAGCCCTCCATTCGTCCCATTCGGCCTTTTTATTCCGGATAAAGCTCCAAAAGACGTGTTCCCCAAGGCATTCTAAAACCAGCTTGCTCCTTTCCATTTCGTAGAGGGCCTCGCCGAGATTCGCTGGTAAGGTCTCTATGCCCAAGGACTTCCGTTCTTCTTCGGTCAACCTATAGACGTCTACCTCAACGGGAGGAGGGAGTTCATACCCTTCCTCTATCCCTTTGAGCCCTGCAGCCAACATGACCGCAAAAGCCAAATAAGGGTTACAGGCAGGATCAGGGGCACGATATTCAGCCCTTGTAGCTTGTTCTTTCCCCGGTTTATATTCAGGAACCCTTACCAACGCTGACCTGTTCTTGCGTCCCCAGGAGATATAAGCAGGAGCCTCATAACCTGGAACCAACCTCTTGTACGAGTTCACCCATTGACATGTAATAGCCGTTATCTCCCTTGCATGCTTGAGAAGGCCAGCTATAAAACGCTTACCTATCTCCGATAGGTTATAAGGATCATGCGGATCGAAGAAGGCATTCTTCCCATCTTTAAAGAGCGATTGATGGGTATGCATGCCACTTCCATTTATCCCGAACACTGGCTTTGGCATAAATGTCGCGTATACGCCGTTCATCAAAGCCACTTGTTTAACAACTACTTTATAGGTCATAACGTTATCTGCCATAGTCAAAGCATCACTGTATTTTATGTCCACTTCATGCTGACTATAAGCAACTTCATGGTGGCTGTATTCTACTGCAATTCCCATTTCTTCCAGCATCAGTACAGTTTGGCGCCTAAGATCTACCGCCATATCCAAAGGGGTAACGTCAAAATATCCTCCCATATCAAGAAACTCAGTATTGTTGTTGGATTTGAAATAGAAATACTCCAGTTCTGGGCCCACGTAATATGTAAACCCTAAATCCGCGGCCTTCTTCAGGTTGCGTTTGAGTACGTACCTTGGATCTCCTTCAAAAGGTGTGCCGTCTGGCCTGTAGATATCGCAAAACATCCTAGCAACTGCGTACTCCTTTGGACGCCAAGGGAGGATGCAGAAGGTAGAAGGGTCTGGCATGGCGATCATGTCGCTTTCCTCTATCCTTACAAACCCTTCTACTGATGAACCGTCAAAGCCAACCCCTTCTTCAAGCGCCTCTGGCAGTTCTTCAGCGGTGATGGTGAAGCTTTTCAAGAACCCCAGTATGTCAGTGAACCACAACTTGATGAACTTCACATGGTGTTCCCTCACCTTTTCTAACACATATTCCTTGGAATCCGGCAGATTTTGCATCTTGACACCTCCTGTCCCGTTTTGACAAAAGGATATCCTCTATTTGTTACATTTTTGTTACAAAAGGCCTCCACCTGTTCGTAATAGGCATCCGCCAATCCTTGCCAAAAGCACGTGGGGTGACCTTAATACCTGGAGGGGCTTGCCTGCGTTTGTATTCGCTGTTTTTAAGTCTTTGAACCACATTCTCTACGTACCCTTTATCAAACCCTTCTTTGACAATTTCCTCTATTGAAAGGCCTTCTTCCACATAAAGTTCCATTATAGGGTCCAATACCTCATAGGGAGGTAGATCATCTGTGTCCTTCTGCCCCGGCCTCAATTCTGCAGAAGGAGGTCTGGTGAGGACGATTTGGGGGATCAAGTCTCGCCCAGCCTTTTTGTTCCTCCAACGGGCAAGCTCGTATACCAAGGTTTTAGGAAGGTCCTTTATCACCGCAAATCCACCAGCCATATCCCCATAAAGGGTAGCATATCCACAGGCAAGTTCGCTCTTATTGCCGGTGGTGAGCACTAACCAGCCAAAGGAATTAGAGAGGGCCATCAGGATGTTACCTCGGATGCGTGCCTGGAGGTTTTCTTCAGCAACTCCGCTTGATGCCTTCGAAAGATATACACCCAATAATTCTAAGTAGGATTTAAACACAGGTTCTATGGGGATAATGTATAGCTCTATACCTAGGTTCCCCGCAAGTTGCTTTACCGCTTGGGAACTTTCTTCTGAAGTATAACGCGAGGGCATAAACACACCCACGACCTTTTCTGGCCCCAAGGCATCAGCCGCTATTGTGGCAACAAGGCTCGAATCGATTCCTCCAGACAACCCAATAACTACCTTATTAAATCCGTTCTTGCGCACGTAATCCTTGGTCCCTAATAGAAGGGCCTGATAGACCTCTTCTAGAAAGGGCAAAGGCTCACAGATCACAGGCGTTATTGGCGGTTTCTCACCTATAGAAAGACCTTCTATTGACACCTCTTGAACCTTTCCTTTAGCAGCTCCAATTTGTGATGATCCTTTGTATATGATATTGGGCTCTACATCCACCACAAGAAGGGCCTCTTCGAAACTCTTGGCCCTAGCCACTGTTCTCCCTTTAGGATCAAAGACTACACTTGACCCATCGAAAACAAGCTCATCTTGCCCCCCTATTAAGTTCACATAGACCACCGGCACCCTGAAATCACGAGCCCTTACCCTTAACATTTCTTCCCTTAAACGTATTTTTGAGATGTGATACGGCGAAGCGCTCACATTTACCAAAAGGTCTACGCCCGCAAGCACCTGCCTTGGAACAGGACCATAGGGATCCCATATATCCTCACAGATGCTAAAACCCACCTTCGTTCCCCGTATGGCAAAAATGTTTAGGCGTTTACCCTGGGAAAAATACCGCTTTTCGTCAAATACCCCATAATTTGGAAGAGACACTTTATGATAAACCCCTTTAATTTCACCATCATAGATGACCGCTAAGGCATTATAAAGACCATCTCCTACATCGACATAGCCTATGGCAACTACAATGTTTCTTCCTCTAGTAAAAGCGACTACCTCATTGAGGACAGCTAGGTTGTCGTCTATAAAATCACGTCTTAACAAGAGGTCTTCAGGAGGATATCCTGTTAGCGTTAGTTCTGGAAAGCAAATTAAATCAACAGAGTACCTTTCTGCTTCATCTATGAACTCCTTTACTTTTTCATAATTCCCATTAAAATCTCCAACAGCCATATTTGCCTGCGCTAATCCTATTCTAAGCTTTTTCACTTCTCCTTACCTTGAAGGACTTTTCGTATGCTGCAATTTAAACCCATCGTTAAAGAGATCTACTAGTGTCTCACAATATGACTTCAAGGTTCGAAGGTTCGAAAGGGACTGCTTAAGGATCTCTTGTTTGATATTGGTGGGAAAGTCCTCTTCTTTAAGCCAATCTTTTACCATTTCAAAGGTAACTTCCAAGTGGAACTGGACTCCGTAAACCGTTTTGCCTATTCTATAGGCTTGGTTAGGATACAACGGCGAACTGGCAAGTAGAACCGCCCCGGCGGGAAGGTCGAAGGTTTCCTCATGCCACTGAAACACCAACATGGCCGAGGGGAATTTGGAGAAAACAGGGTCTTGCATGCCCTGTAGGGTCAAACGCACCTCGCTCCAACCTATTTCTGGAACGGGTCCTTTGTAGACTCTTCCTCCGAGGACATCGGCTATAAGTTGGGCACCGAGACAAATTCCGAGTAAGGGTCTTCCTGATTTAAGCCACTTCTCGAGGAACAGTTTCTCTGTCTTTAAGAAGGGGTACCTATCTTCCTCCTTTACGCTCATAGGTCCTCCCATAAGTACAAGGGCGTCGCATCTATAGGCTTCTTGTGGTCTTTCCCCTTTGTAAAGGTGAAACTCCCTCACCGTAAACCCCTTCTTGAGAAGCAAACTACGTATATTCCCTCCACCCTCTTTTGGGTCGTGGACGAATATCGCTACCGTTCCCATACGCTCCCCCTTACCTTTGTTCAAAGGGCTCCTTTTCCCCTTTCACCAGTGCGGATCCTCAGGGCATCAAGGACTTCGTATATGAATATCTTCCCGTCACCGATCTCCCCTGTCTTTGCCACTGAAAGGATGGTACTGACCAATCCCTCTAGGTGCTCGTCTGAACATACTATCTCCACCTTTACCTTGGGTAACATTTCCACCTTGAATTCACGACCCCGGAATTGTTCGACGATTCCACCTTGTCTACCATGGCCTTGTATGGCGGTAACGCTCATCCCGCAGTAACCGGGAGTCGCTTTTAAAGCCTCTTTAACTGCCTCTAGTCTTTCTGGTCGAATTATTGCTTCGATCTTTTTCATCCCTAAACCTCCTTTCGGCTTTACCTTAAAGGATACCTTTTGTGGAAAACTCTGGATAAGCAGATATATGGTGCTCGGATACATCGAGACCTTTGATCTCGACCTCGGGGTTAACCCTTATACCGAAGGCCCTGTCCATCAATTTGAACATCAACAGCCCTGTGCCCAATGCCCATATAAAGAGCACCACTGCGTATACGGATTGGCTTATAAGCTGGCCAAAACCTCCTCCATATAACAACCCTTTCACGAAAGGTGGGTCACAGGAATATAGCCCGTATGTACCATCAGCGAAGATACCTACGCTCAAAATCCCCCATAGGCCACAGATCCCATGCACGCTCACCGCACCTACGGGGTCATCGATCCCCCTTTCTTCAAGCCACCTCACACTTTGATACATCAAGACACCGGCAACCGCTCCAATCAACACCGAAGCCCATCCCTCAACCCAGGCACATGGAGCTGTAATGGCCACAAGCCCTGAGATCACCCCGTTTAAGCCAAGGCCCACGTCCCATCGCCTTGTCTTAAAGAGACACGCTAACAGGGCCGAAAGGCCTCCCGCTGCCGCTGCCAGGTTAGTGTTGACCGCTATGACGGATATCCTGAGGTGTTGCGCTGTATAGGTACTGCCTGCGTTAAACCCAAACCACCCGAACCAAAGGATAAATACCCCAAGACCTGCTAAGGCTAGGCTATGTCCTGGAATGGCCTGAGGGGCCCCATTTCTGTATTTACCATACCGTGGTCCAAGGACGTAAGCACCCGCCAACCCCACTAACCCTCCAAGGGCATGGACCACCCCACTTCCAGCAAAGTCAACCGCCCCAACCTCAAAGGGCAGCTTCGCCAACCAGCCGCCTCCCCAAATCCAATGGCCACATATAGGGTAAATCAAGGAGCTTACGATCAGGGTGTATAGGAGATAAGCCCCGAACTTAAGCCGCTCAGCTACTGCCCCTGAGACTATAGTGGCCGCTGTCCCACAGAACACCGTCATCCAAAAGAGCTGTAAATACTTACCGACGTCGTATGCATCACCCAACATCATCCACCCTGACCTCCCCAATATCCCTTTCCAGTCATTTCCTACCATCAAGGCGTAACCGAACACAAAGAACACCAAGGAAGCCAGGACATAATCGATAAGATTTTTGGCAATTAAGTTCGCCACATTCTTCGAACGGCAAAAACCAGCTTCTAACATGGCAAAACCAGCCTGCATAAACATGACTAAAAAAGCGCACACAAGCACCCAGATGTAATCTACAGGCAAACCAGGATTATGACGTAACGTCTCAATACCACTCGGATCACCGGCTAAAGCTAAGCCAGTATTGGGCATTAGAGTTAATAAGATCACCCATTTCCTCATATCTTACCTCCTATTAGCCTTTGCTTTATTAAGATATAAACCAGCAATGTTACAGTTTTGTTACAACAATTTCCTTCAGTAGGAGTACAGTCTAGCGTAGGGACGAATATCTTTGGGCTTTAACTTTGTAAATTCGCTTTTCATGATCTTCTGGAAGTCGAAGGAGAAGTACTGACAGAAGTCGTATATATGTTTCTTCAAAAGGGAAACGTCTTCGTCCTTTAAGGGCATCACCTCGACTTCTTTTGCCAAGGCGCGTTTATCAACTTCTCCCCGTATGTAAATAGTCCCCCCGTGCATGCCTGTACCGATGAAGCTACCCCTTAGGGTCTCGCCCTTCAGTCCCAGTATTATTATTGTCCCTCCGGCCATGTACTCACCTAAGAAATCATAGGCCTTTCCGCCGATGACGATTACGGGCATTTGGCTGCCCCAAGCCTTCATGTGGATGCCGACTCTATATCCGACGTCTCCCATTACGAAAACCCTTCCTCCACGCATGCTGTACCCCAAAAGGTCCCCCGCATCCCCGTAGATAACTATTTCGCCTGCATCCATGGTATTGGCGACACAGTCTTGGGCATTCCCGTATACCAGCAAAGTCGGCCCGTCCATGAAAGCCCCCAAGTCGTTGCCCGGGGTCCCTTCTACATGGATCGTAATCCCTTCTGCCTTTAGGCCAGCTCCGATAAACCTATGCCCCAAAACATTTTTAAGTATCACCTCCCTTACCCCCTTTTGGACTAAATGTCTTAAAAGGGCGTTCAAGGTCCGATATGAAAGTCCTGTTACGTCAACTATGGTGCAGGCGCGCATCTCCATCTCCCTTCACCAAGGTTCTCCTGCGTGTTTTATACCCAATAACTTAAGTTCCTTTTCGTTGAGACCGACTGCGCGCAATTGTTCTCTATTGCCCTTGAGGGACTCTATCGCGTTTATCCCCATTGCCCCGAGCATTTCCTTTATTTCGAGAGACCAAGCTTGTAAGAGGTTATATGCCCTTTGGGCCCCCTCTTCGGGGTTTAACCTCTTTGAAAGTTGAGGATCTTGGGTGGCTATCCCCCAATTACACTTCCCTAGGTGACAACTTCGACATAGGTGACATCCCAAAGCCAAAAGTGCCGCAGTCCCTATGTAGACGGCATCAGCTCCCAGGGCAATGGCCTTGACCACATCCCCTGAGTTCCTGAAACCCCCTGAGGCTATAAGGCTTACCTCCTCCCTTATCCCTTCATCCCTCAACCTTTGGTCTACAACGGCTATCGCGATTTCCACGGGGATACCCATATTGTCCCTTATCATGGTAGGGGCCGCCCCGGTCCCGCCATGGAGGCCGTCGATGACCAAAAAATCAGCGCCTGCCCTCACTATACCCGAGGCTATGGCCGCAACGTTGTGAACCGCAGCGATTTTGACCCCTACTGGTTTACTGTAATCGGTAGCTTCTTTAAGGGCGTAGATAAGTTGCTTCAGGTCCTCTATGGAGTAGATATCATGGTGAGGGGCTGGACTGAGCGCATCTGTACTTGGCGGTATCATACGTGTGGCCGCTATTTCTTCTGTGACCTTTTCCCCAGGTAGGTGTCCTCCTATGCCGGGTTTTGCCCCTTGGCCTATCTTGATCTCTATGGCGCAACCTGCCTCCAGATACTCTCTGTTTACGCCGAATCGTCCCGAAGCCACTTGAACTATCGCCCTATGGGCATATGGGCGCAATTCCTCATGAAGCCCTCCCTCTCCTGTATTCCAACAGGTACCGAATTCACAAGCCGCCATGGCCAAGGCCTTACATGCATTAAGGGACAAGGCACCGTAGCTCATGGCCGCAAACATGATAGGTGACTCGATCTCCAAAAGTGGACCTAGAGAAACCCTCAACCTGAAGGTTTGCCCCTCCCGTTCATAGAGGAGACGGGTCGGCCTTTTGCCTATGAAGGTCTTTATCTCCACCGGCTCCCTCAAAGGGTCGATGGAAGGATTGGTGACCTGTGCTGCGTTGAGGACCATGTGCGAAAAATAATCCCTGTAGGGACGATTGGAGCCCGTACTGGTAAGTAGCACTCTTCCAGTTTCCGCCTGCTTGTATATATTGAAAAGGTCATATGTGGACCAACGCCCCTCACTAAAAGTGGATAAAGCGCGCTCTATCCGAATAGCCCCTTGGGGGCAATGTTCCTCACAGAAATGACATCCCACACATTTGAGTTCTTCGGCCTCCAACCTACGGGTCTTTTTGTCGTAGACATGTACAGCATACGCACACAGTCTCTCACATGCCCTACATTCGTTACACCTTTTGTAATCTCGGATTACGTAAAACTCAGGGCGTCTCCTACGTCTGACCATCCTTTACCCTCCCTATTACAGGCTCAAATGCCCCTGGCCTCCAGACCTCTTCCGGAGTTGGACATATGGCCCTGATCGCCGCCTCTTCTGAGGCCAAATAGAGAAAATCCCCGCTTTTTGCAGCTACCAAGGGCCGAAGCTTCATCCTGTCGTTAAGCCCCACTATCCAGTTGGAACTAGCGACAATTACCGAAAAAGGCCCGTTTAAGAGCGCGCCTCCATATATGATCCTTAAACTCCTTAACAGCTCTTTCTCCCCATTTTCCGCCTCTTGGATTTGGAACCAAAAAGGAGGCGAAAGCACCTTAACCACCAGGTCTAGGTCCAACTTGTGCTTCCTGTAAAGTAAGTCGAATAGGTAAGCGATTACTTCAGTATCGGTCAAAAGCGTACATTGATACCCCCAGGATTCCAGGTAGCGCCTATTGGTACCATAGGAGGAGAGCTCACCGTTGTGGACAACCGCCAAGTCCAAAACGTTAAAAGGATGGGCACCTCCCCACCAACCTGGGGTATTGGTTGGGAAACGTGTATGTCCTATCCATATGTATCCTTGGTAATCGGGTATCCTGTAAAACTCAGCTATGGCCTCAGGCTCCCCAACACCCTTGAAGACCCCCATGTTCTTTCCCGAAGAAAAAACACACGCCTTTCGGAACCTCCTGTTTATGAACATCACGTGTCTCAGTATCTCCTCCTCTTCTGAACCTTGGTCCTCTTTACACTTGAGAAAGTACCGCCACAAAAGGGGCAAAGGCCCTAAGCCCTTTACCTCCTTGGTGGGAATGGGCTCAAAGAAAACCATCTCGAAATGCTCCCTTAGATACCCTTCGAGCAATTCTTTGACCTCAGTACCGTAATACATCACGTGAAAACAAAAACAGTCCTTGAGATCAGGATATATGCCGTAGCCAGCAAAACCACTGCCAAGACCATTCCCCCTCTCCGAAAGGACACACAAAGAGGAAACCACTAATTCCCCCGAAAACGGCCTCCCCTCTCGGTCAATAACACCCACTACCCCACAACCAGAAGAGATCCTGAACCTACGCTCATCAAAACCCTTCACCCCACCAACCATCCTCCAGCCCTCCCCTCTTACGGAAAACGGTAACTTTTTTCCGTATTTTATGATAGAGGTATTTTCTCGTGGTGTCAAGGGAGTGTTTTTATCCTATGTCTCCGTATAGGTATTGGGTTATGGTCATGGCTGCAAGGGTGGCTGTTTCTGCCCTGAGGATGCGTTCGCCTAGGTGACAGAGGGTGAAGCCGCTTTGGGTTATCTTTGAGGCTTCTTTGTCGGAGAAGCCCCCTTCGGGGCCTATAAGGAGGGTGATGGTATCTGCGGGTTTTATATCTTTTATGGCCTCTTTGAACCCTGTCTTTGCCCTTTCCCAGAAGGCCAATTTGGTCCCTTCTGCCAGCTCGAGGAAGTCCTCTAGGTCCATGGGTTCAAGTATCTGGGGGACGGTTGAGCGGTTTGACTGCTTTGCAGCCTCTTGGGCTATCTTCCTCCATCTATCGACCTTGCTTTTAGCCTCCTGCTCCTCTAGAAGGGGAATGGACCTACTGGTCTTTACCGGTACGATCATCTCTGCCCCAAGTTCTGTGGCCTTTTGGATGACCCATTTCATCTTCTCGCCCTTCAACAGTCCCTGACCCAAACATATCCGGGGGCTTTTTTGGGTCTCTGGTTCTAATTCTTCGAGGACCTGTAAGAAATAACCGTCTTCGTATTGTACGATCCTCGTCTTGTAGCGGTTGCCCTTTCCATCGAACACCTCTACGAGATCTCCTGTCTCAAGCCTCAACACCCGGAGGAGGTACTTCAGGTCTTTCGTTTTGAGTTTGATCTTGGGACCTATTTCCTCAGGTGGGACAAAGAGCCTTCTCATTTTTTTACCCCTGTTTTTCTCTTTGGCGTTTTTTGCTTAAATTATAACAATATCAAGGAGGCCGATGATGGCAGAAAAGATCATCATCTTTGACACTACGTTACGCGATGGCGAACAATCCCCCGGTGCCTCGATGAAGACCGAGGAAAAGTTAAGGGTGGCCAAGCAGTTGGCGAAGCTAGGCGTTGACGTGATCGAGGCAGGCTTTCCCATGTCCTCAGAAGGGGAGTTCGAAGCCGTCCGGGCCATAGCCGAAGAGGTAAAGGGGCCCATCATATGTGCCTTGGCCAGGGCAAACAAGGAGGACATAGACCGGGCCTGGGAAGCAATAAAAGGTGCCCAAAAGCCGAGGATCCACACCTTTATAGCCACAAGCGACATACACTTGAAGTACAAGTTGAGGATGACAAAGGAAGAAGTACTCACTCGTGTAAAGGAGGCGGTGAGTTACGCCAAAAAATACACCGAAGACGTAGAGTTTTCGCCCGAAGATGCTACAAGGAGCAACCTCGAATACCTTCTAAAGGTCATTGAGACCGCCATTGAGGCAGGGGCCACTACCATCAACATCCCCGACACTGTGGGTTATTCGGTCCCTGAGGAGTTCGGTAGGCTCATAAGGACCATAAAGGAGCGCGTCCCAAATGTCGACAAAGCTGTTATCAGCGTCCATTGCCATAACGACCTCGGCTTGGCAGTGGCAAACTCCATTGCGGCCATATTGAACGGAGCAAGACAGGTGGAATGTACCATAAACGGCATAGGAGAACGCGCAGGCAACGCTGCCCTTGAGGAGATCGTAATGATCCTCAAGGTGAGGCGTGACCTCCTACCGTTTTACACTGGGGTGAACACCCACGAGCTATACCCTACCAGTCGGCTAGTCTCTTCGATAACGGGCATTCCTGTTCAACCCAATAAGGCCATTGTCGGGGCTAATGCCTTTGCCCATGAATCTGGCATACATCAGGATGGGGTGCTTAAGGAAAAGCTTACCTATGAGATCATGACCCCTGAGAGCGTGGGGATTCCAACAAGTCACATCGTCTTAGGCAAACATTCAGGACGCCATGCCCTAAGGGCAAGGCTCAAGGCCTTGGGATATGACCTCAGCCAACCGGAGCTCGACGTGGTCTTTCAGCGTTTCAAGAAGATGGCAGATCAGAAGAAGGTCATATACGATGAGGACCTTATAGCCCTGGTGGAAGAGGAACTCTTCAGGGTTCCTGATAAGTATAAACTTTTGAACTTAAGCGTTCACAGCGGTACGGTGTCCATCCCAACGGCTACTGTACAGATGGAGATAGACGGAAAGGTGGTAATGGAAGCCGGTTTTGGGATAGGTCCTGTGGACGCAGTCTATAAGACCATTACCAAGATCACCGGCTTCAAAGGCAACTTACTGGATTACAGCGTGGCCTCCATTACAGGTGGGACCGATGCCCAAGGGGAAGTGAGGGTGAGGATAGAAGAGGACGGCGTTACGGCCATTGGACAAGGAGCAGACACGGATATACTTGTCGCAAGTGCGAAGGCCTTCGTAAACGCCTTGAACAAATTGGAGTACCTCAAAAAGAGAAAACTCGGAGGTGTGTAAGGTGGGGATGACGCATACGGCCAAGATCCTTGCAAGGCATGCCGGAAGGGACTACCTCGAACCCGGAGAGATCGTGATCTGTAAGGTGGACTTAACCCTTGCCAATGATATAACGGCTCCCTTGGCCATTAAAGCCTTCCGCGAGATGGGGGCATCTAAGGTATTTGACCCTTCGAAGGTGGTCCTGGTTCCAGATCACTTTACCCCCAATAAGGACTTACAATCCGCTGAGCAGTGTAAGGTCATGCGTCAGTTTGCCAAGGAACAGGGGATAGTCCACTACTACGAAGTAGGACGGATGGGTGTAGAACATGCCCTTCTGCCAGAACTTGGTCTGGTAAAGCCTTCGGATTTGATCATCGGCGCTGACAGCCATACATGCACCTATGGGGCCCTTGGGGCCTTTTCTACGGGGGTGGGAAGCACGGACTTAGCTGCGGCCTGGGCCACAGGGGAGATATGGCTCAGGGTACCTGAGGCTATGAAGGTCACCCTTTATGGAAGGTTTCCCAAGTGGGTCTGTGGTAAGGACCTTATCCTCCATATAATAGGCAAGATCGGGACCGAGGGGGCAAGGTACATGGCCATGGAGTTCACGGGAGAAGGCCTTAAGGCCCTTTCCATAGATGATAGGTTTACCGTGGCCAACATGGTGGTTGAAGCCGGGGCAAAGAACGGGATCATGCCCGTGGATGAGGTAACCCTTCAGTATCTAAAGGAAGTAGGAGTAGAGGAGTTCTCCGTCCTCCAAGCGGATCCCGATGCTCCTTACAGCGAGGTTTTAGAGGTAGATTTGGGGAAGCTCGAGCCCCTTATTGCTTGTCCACCTTCTCCTGCAAACGTAAGGCCTGTCCGTGAACTTAGACATGTGGAGATAGACCAAGTGGTGATAGGTTCATGTACGAACGGGAGGTTAGGCGATTTAAGGGCAGCTGCTGAAGTCCTCAAAGGGAAAAAGGTAGCCCCGTGGGTGAGACTTATCGTTATTCCCGCTACCCAAAGGGTTTACCTTCAGGCCTTAAGGGAGGGTTTAATAGAGACCTTCGTTGAAGCAGGAGCCGCGGTGAGCACCCCGACTTGTGGCCCCTGCCTTGGGGGGCACATGGGGGTATTAGCTGAAGGCGAAAGGGCCATAGCCACTACCAATCGCAACTTCGTCGGTAGGATGGGCCATCCGAAAAGCGAAGTTTACCTCTCGAACCCTGCAGTAGCTGCAGCAAGTGCCATCTTAGGGCGGATAGCCCATCCGGAAGAGGTGTAGGTCCCTATGATGCGCCTTGAAATACCTGGACTTGGAGTGTTGGAGATAGAAAACCTAGTAATAGACTACAATGGGACCCTTGCCAAAGACGGACGCATCCACAACAAGGTTAAGGACCGTTTGAGTCTTTTGGCAAAAAAGCTCAAGGTCTTTATAATTACCGCAGACACCCGTGGTGACGTATCAAAGAGGATGGAAATATTTGAGAGGTTAAAAAGGGTACATGTCGAGGTGGTGAAGGTACAGGGACAGGATGAAGCTCAGGCCAAGAGGGATTTTGTTAAGGAACTCGGACCTGAAAGGACCATCGCTGTAGGAAACGGCTATAACGATTCCCTTATGCTTAAAGAGGCTGCCTTGGGGATTGCTGTCATAGGACCTGAAGGGGCTGCACGTGAGGCAATCCTCAACGCCCACGTAGTGGTGACAGATGTCCTCCATGCCCTTGAATTGATATTGAAGCCTTTGAGGCACAAAGCCACTTTGAGGCGCTGAGATGCATTACTTCAGTTACAGAAACGGGTTGCTTTTTTGCGAACAAGTGCCCCTTGAGGAGATAGCCAAGGAGTTGGGAACCCCGCTTTATGTGTATAGCTACAGGACCTTAGAGCGGCACTATGAAGTGTTCAGGGATGCCTTAAAGGAGCTCGATCACCTCATTTGTTATTCGGTCAAAGCTAACTCCAACCTCGCAGTGATCAGGACCTTCGCGCAAAAGGGCGCTGGGGCTGATGTCGTCTCAGGCGGTGAACTTTTTAGGGCCCTTAAGGCGGGGGTAGACCCTAAGAGGATAGTGTTCAGTGGTGTAGGCAAAAGCCCCGAAGAACTTCGTTACGCCCTTGAGGTAGGGGTCCTTATGATAAATGTGGAATCAGGAGAAGAACTGAGGCTTCTGGCAAGCCTAGCCAGCGAAAAGGGCATACGTGCTCCCATGTCCATAAGGGTTAACCCAGACGTAGATCCCCTTACCCATCCTTATATCAGCACAGGACTTAGGTCCTCCAAGTTCGGACTAGAGATGAAAGAGGCATATGAACTCTTCCGATGGGCTTCCCGGAACTCCCATTTGGAGGTAGTGGGCATAAGTTGCCACATAGGTTCTCAGATCACAGACCTTGGTCCTTTTTTGGAGGCCTTTGGGAAGATAAAGGAGTTCTTCTTTACCTTAAAAGGAGCAGGGATAGACGTTAGGATGGTCGATCTTGGAGGTGGCCTTGGGATCACTTATAGGGATGAGGAACCGCCGCATCCTTCTGAATACGGTAAGGCGCTTGCTGAACTCGTGAAGGGGATGGAGTGTACCTTCGTTTTTGAACCAGGCCGTGTACTTGTAGGAAACGCGGGGGTTTTGGTAACGAAAGTACTCTATAGGAAGGAAAACGGGGGCAAGAGGTTTGTGGTAGTAGATGCTGCTATGAACGACCTAATCAGGCCTACGCTTTACAAGGCCTACCATGAAATACTTCCCTGTAGACTGGAGGAACGTCCAAAGGTCAAAGTCGATATAGTGGGACCTATATGTGAAACTGGGGATTATTTGGCCAAGGACCGAGAGATAGCCGAACCGATGCCTGGCGAATTTCTTGCCGTAATGAGCGCTGGTGCTTACGGTTTCTCCATGTCCTCCAATTACAACTCGAGGCCAAGGGTAGCTGAAGTGATGGTCAAGGACGATAAGTTCTGGGTAGTGAGGAAAAGGGAAAGTTACGAAGACCTCATAAGAGGGGAAGACATACCGGAGTTTTTAACGTGATCGAGGGGCTTAAGTTCTACAAGATGACCGGAGGGGGAAACGACTTTTTATTGGTCGCTGATCTGGAGGACAAGATACCTCCAGAGGCCATAAAGCCCATAGTGCCTAAGGTATGTCACAGACAGCTGTCAGTAGGAGCAGATGGCTTCATCCTCCTTAAGCCTTCTTCCAGGGCCCATTTTCGTTGGCATTTCTTCAATTCGGATGGAAGCGAAGCCGAGATGTGTGGAAACGGTGGGAGGTGCGCAGCACGTCTGGCCCATATGCTTGGGATAGCTCCCAAGGAGCTGTCTTTTGAAACAAAGATCGGCATAGTGAAGGCAAAGGTAAGCGGTGAAAATGTGAAGATAGAGCTACCCCCACCTCGGGATTTAAAAAGGGATATAAGGATCGAAGTAGAGGGCAAGGAGCTTGTCCTCGATTTCGTGAACACAGGGGTGCCTCACGCTGTGTTGTTCGTGGACGACCTCCATGGCCTTGACGTCAGAAAGATGGGTAGGGCTATTAGGTGGCATGAACGTTTTGCGCCGGCAGGCACTAATGTCAACTTCGTAAAGGCAGAGTCTACTTATATAAGGGTAAGGACTTACGAACGAGGGGTTGAGGACGAAACCCTGGCATGTGGAACAGGGAGCATCGCCTCTGCCCTAATAGCCTTCCTCAAAGGTTATGCTCAGCCGCCTACAAAGGTCATACCCAAAAGTGATGAACCTTTGACGGTATATTACTCTTATGAAGAAGGATCCTTCAGGGACATAGCCCTTGAAGGCAAGGTGAGGTTGGTCTGCGAAGGGACCTTCAAGGAGGCCTTATGGTAAAGGCAGTGATAATAGGGGTGGCGGGGAAGATGGGGCGTACGGTACTGAAGGTGATCCAAGGATCAGATAGCATAAAGTGTGTAGGAGGGGTGGAACGTCCGGGTCATCCCCTTATAGGCGTGGACCTTAACGAACTCATAGGCCTTAAGCCATGTGGCATTGTGGTATCCGATGACCTAGAGAAGGTGATCGTAGGGGCCGATGTCCTTATAGACTTCAGCCACCCAGAGGCCTCCCTTGAAGCCTTGGAGGTCGCTTCAAGGTATAGAAAGGCCGTGGTCATAGGTACTACCGGTTTTACCTCCGAACAGCAAAAGGCCATCGAATCCCTGGCCCAAAAGGTACCCTGTGTGCTTTCTCCGAACATGAGCCTTGGCGTCAATTTGTTGTTCAAACTCGTGGAGATAACCACCCGGGTCTTAGGCAAAGATTACGACGTTGAAATCGTCGAGGTCCATCATCGCCAGAAAAGGGACGCACCGAGTGGTACGGCTTTGAGGCTCGGACAAGTGATATCGGCAGCCTTGGGGGTTGAACTGGAACAAAACGCCGTATTCGGACGCAAGGGCCTTACGGGACCAAGGCCCCTGGGTCAGCTGGGTATAATGGCCTTGCGTGGGGGCGATGTAATAGGAGACCATACGGTGTTTTTCCTCGGAGAGGGGGAAAGGGTAGAGCTGGTACACCGTGCCTCTTCGAGGGAGGCCTTTGCTAGGGGGGCTGTCAAAGCAGCCTTGTGGGTAGTGGATAAACCCGCTGGACTTTACGACATGTTGGACGTCTTAGGTCTTAAGGCATTAGGTTCTTGAAGGCGATCAGCTCCGCCACTATGCTTATCGCTATTTCCTCTGGGGTTTCGGCACCGATATCGATCCCTATAGGAGAGCGCACACGTGAAAGTAGGCCTTCAGAGACCCCTTCGCCTTTCAGTTTGTCAAAGATGATATCCCTTTTCCTTTTGCTCCCTATCATACCTATGTATCTGGTCGCAAAACCAAGGACGTTCTTAAGGACCGTGTAGTCATGTGCATGTCCCCTGGTAACTATTACCACATAGCTCTGGGGACCAAGGGGAAGGTTACGGCTGGCCTCTTCAAAGTCCTGCACTATAATCTCGTCCGCTGTGGGGAAACGCTCTTTGTTGGCAAATTCAGCCCTATCGTCCACGACAACGACCTTGAATCCCACCTTTTTGGCCAAAGGCGCTATTTCCTGTGAAACATGCCCGGCACCGAAGAGGTAAAGGGTCGGTTCCTGTAGGACAGGTTCCACATATAATTGCTTTCCCCCGACCTCCAAAAGCGTAGGCCTTGTTATGGAAAAAAGATCCAAGGCCTTAGTTTCAATACCTTCTAAATTACCGAAGGCCTCTGTCTTAGTCACCAAAAGACAACCTCTCAAAGAAGGTGGCAGACCCAACAATAACCATAGCTCTTCGCCCTTCTCAAGGGCCTTGACAAGTTCATCCAGCATCTCCTCCTTGTCCTTTCCCCACAGATCCAAAAGCACCGAGACCTCCCCGCCACAAAGCATCCCCTCCTCGGAAACCTCTTTAGCTGTAAGCGTATACTCGAGGAGTCTCCCCTCCCCTGTCTCCAGTACCTTTTTTGCTTCTTCAAGGGCCAAGGCCTCGACCTTCCCTCCTCCTATGGTTCCAAAGGTCTGGCCATTTTCAAAGAGGGCCATCTTTGCTCCTATATCTCTAGGCGCAGATCCGCGTCTCTTGACAAGGACCATAAGTACAAAAGTCTGACCTTCCTTTAACTTTTCCCGTAGCTTTTTGTAAAATCTCAGCATGTCCTTTTGTTGGAAATTTTATTAAAAACGAATAGAAAAGTGGAAGACAAGGCGTTTAAACGAGCTGCACTTTTTTCTTCGGGTCTGGCTACTTTCCTTGTAGCCTTTATGGCGTCTTCGGTGAACATAGCGTTACCGTCACTAGGGAGGGATTTAAAGGCAGATGCCATAAGCTTGGGATGGATAGCCACTTCTTACCTTTTGTCTTCAGCTATGTTTTCGCTTCCCCTTGGGCGCCTGTCGGACATCTATGGACGCAAAAGGACCTTCCTCTTTGGCCTTTTGGTCTATAGTTTAGGTTCATTGCTTTCGGCCACTGCCCTAAGTCCCTTACAGCTCGTATTGTTCCGTTTCTTGCAGGGAATAGGAGCAGCTATGATCTTTTCAACTTCCGTGGCCATCCTCACTTCCCTCTTCCCCAAGGCAGAAAGGGGTAAAGCCATAGGTATTAATACAGCATGTATATACGGAGGCCTAACTACCGGCCCCTTTCTTGGGGGGATAATCACGCATAGGTTTGGCTGGAGGACACTTTTCCTCTTTGGGGTCCCCCTGTGTCTTTTTGCCTTCTTTTTATCATTAACGAAGATAAAAGGCGAATGGAAGGAAGCAGAAGGCGAAAGGTTTGACATCTTGGGAAGTTTACTGTACAGTGCCGCCCTTTTTTGGTTGATCTATGGTTTAAGCCACGCCTCGGGTTTTAAAGTTGCACTGGGTGCATTGGCACTTTTAGGCTTTATCCTAGTGGAGAGTAAGAGTAAGTCTCCAGCCCTTGACTTAAGTCTTTTCCTCCACAATGCCAATTTTTCCCTTTCGAGCTTGGCTGCCCTTTTGAACTACGCAGCTACCTTTGCTGTAGGCTTCATCATGAGCCTTTATCTCCAATACGTAAAGCTCCTTTCGCCACAGGAAGCAGGCATCGTCATGGTGGTACAGCCTCTAACCATGACCCTCTTGGCCCCCCTTTCGGGGTATATTTCCGACAAGGTGGAACCTAAAGTTATAGCTTCAGTAGGAATGGCTATAACGGCCTTGAGCCTTTTACTGTTCTCGCGGATAGACCAAATGACAGGCCTTCTATACGTGGTAACTGGGCTTATCCTGTTAGGCGTAGGGTTGGCCTTCTTCAGCTCCCCTAATACCAACGCCATAATGAGTTCTGTAAGCAAGAAGTTCTTCGGAACTGCCTCAGCCATCGTAGCAACTATGCGCCTTATCGGGCAAATGTTGAGCCTTGCGCTTGTAACGTACCTATTCTCCCTTAAAATGGGAAGGGTGGACCTTTCAGCTGCTAACCTCCTTACCTTCATAAAGGTATCTAGCCTTGCTTTTAAACTCTTTATGGCCTTATGTATCTTAGGGATATTTGCCTCGCTCGGAAGGGGAACCCTAAGGAGGTAAAACCATGAAACGGGCGGTTATATTAGTGGATCTTCAAGGAGATTTTACCGAATGTAAAGGAGGGGCTTTGCCAGTCCCAGGGACCAACTGGGCCTATGTGAAGGAGGTAGAGGAGGCCATAAGGCGACTTGAAGGACAAGGGCTAATGATATTTGCCAGCCAGGACTGGCATCCCCCTGAGCACGTTTCCTTTTACACGAACCATCCTGGGAAGAAGCCGTTTGAAGAGGTGGAGTTGCCTTCTGGTAGGAAACAGAAGCTGTGGCCTCCCCATTGCATCCAGGGCACAGAAGGGGCAAAAATCCTTGTGGACAATAACCTGTTCCTGGCTGTGGTCCAGAAAGGGAAGCACCCCCATTTTGACAGCTACTCGGCTTTCAGGGACGATGGTGGAAATGAGACGGAACTTGACTCCATCCTTAAGTTTCATGGGATAAGGGATCTTTTGATCTTCGGACTTGCTACCGACTACTGCGTGAAGGCAACAGCTATCGATGCCCTCGAAAGGGGGTATCAGGTTACAGTGGTCCTTGGACTTTCAAGGGGAGTAACGCCTGAGACCACCGAAAGGGCTATAAAGGAGATGAAGGACAAAGGGGCAAGGATCGTATCGAATCTGTCTGAGGCCCTAGGTTAATATTCGATCCCTTTCCTCGAGACTATACCCTTGCTGAAGGGATGTTTTATTTCCTTCATCTCGGTGACTAGGTCTGCAAGTTCTATGATCTCCTGAGGGGCATTCCTTCCGGTCAGGACCACGTGAACGTGGTCGGGGCGCTTTTTCAAAACTTCCAAGACCTCAGCTAATGGTAGAAGGCCGTATGAGAGGGCGTAATTTATCTCGTCAAGGACCACCATGAAGTAGTGGCCTGAAAGGATCTTCTCCTTACAGACCTCCCAGGCCTTCCTAGTTACTTCTACATCCCTGGGATCTGGATTCAAAGGATCGACATGTACAAAGCCCTCTCCCAATGGTTCAAGCTCTAATTCGGGCTTAAGTCTTTTTGCTGCTTCAAGCTCTCCGTATTTCCATGTCCCCTTTATGAACTGTAAAAAGGCCACACGAAAGCCGTGACCCACCGCCCTCATGGCCATCCCCAAGGCTGCGGTGGTCTTACCTTTACCTTCACCCGTAAGGACTATAATTGAGCCTTTTTGGCCCACTGGTGATACTCCTGTAGGGACATCACGCGAATGCCTTCTTGCTTCAACGCCCTGATGCCCTCGACTGTTGCCTGAGCACCTGCCATTGTGGTCACCACAGGTATCCCGTAGCTGAGGGCCGTGGTCCGGATTATGACTTCATCGGCTCGGGGGCGCTTGCCACTTGGGGTATTTATAACCAAGTGTATCTCACGGTTTTTAATCAGGTCGACCACATGGGGCCTACCTTCGCTTACCTTGAAGACCTCGTAGGCCTTTATGCCGTTCCTCCTCAGTACAGAACATGTGCCCTTGGTGGCCAAGATCTTGAAACCGAGTTCCTCCAATTCCCTCGCTATGAGGACGGCCTGCCTCTTATCCCTGTCCTTTACGCTGATGAAGACGTTCCCCTTCAAGGGCAGATTTTGTCCAGCGGCGATCTGGCTTTTGGCATAGGCCAGGCCAAAGTCCTTGTCTATCCCCATCACTTCGCCAGTGGACTTCATCTCTGGCCCCAATACGATATCGACCCCAGGGAAGCGGTTGAAGGGGAATACGGATTCCTTGACCGCTACGTAGGGGATCTCGACTTCCTTCACCCCAAGCTCGTCCAAGGTCCTTCCAATCATCACTTTTGCCGCTATCTTTGCCCAGGGGATACCAGTAGCTTTTGATACAAAGGGGACGGTGCGCGAGGCCCTTGGGTTTACCTCCAGTACGTAAATGTCGTTGCCTTTAACGGCAAATTGTATGTTTATGAGCCCCACTACCTCGAGTTCCCTTGCCAAGGCGTAGGTCTGTTCCTTTATCTCGTTTATCTGGGTTTCGGAAAGGCTGAAGGGAGGCAACGCCATGGCACTGTCGCCAGAGTGTATTCCCGCCTCTTCTATGTGTTCCATTATCCCGGCTATCACACAGCGCCTTCCATCTGCCACTGCGTCCACATCTACCTCTATGGCGTCCTCCAAGAACTTGTCTATGAGTACCGGTCTTTCAGAAGAGGCCTCGACGGCCTTTGACATAAAGGCCTCGAGGTCTTTTTCATCATAGACTATCTCCATAGCCCTTCCGCCTAACACGTAAGAGGGCCTAACTAGCACTGGATATCCAATCCTTGAGGCCACATCTTTTGCCTCTTGGAGGCTAACCGCTGTACCATTTGGAGGTTGCCTGAGCCCGAGCTTGTCCAAAAGTTCCTTGAAGCGATGTCTGTCTTCTGCCCTGTCTATGGAATCAGGAGAGGTCCCGAATATCCTTACCCCAGCCTCCTGTAACTCCAAGGCGAGGTTAAGGGGAGTTTGCCCTCCAAATTGTACTATTATGCCTTCTGGCCTTTCGCGTTCGTATATGTTAAGGACGTCCTCCACCGTGAGCGGCTCAAAATATAGCTTATCGGCTGTATCGTAATCGGTAGAGACCGTCTCAGGGTTGGAGTTGACCATTATGGTTTCATAGCCTTCCTCCTTAAGGGCAAAAACAGCATGGACGCAGCAATAATCGAACTCGATACCCTGCCCTATCCGGTTTGGCCCACCTCCAAGGATCATCACCTTGGGCTTTTGACTCGGGCGACTTTCGTCTTCTACCTCGTAGGTGGAGTAAAAATAAGGGGTATAGGCCTCAAACTCAGCTGCACAGGTATCGACAAGTTTAAAGGCCACTTCTATCCCTAAAGATTTCCTGTAGTTCCTTACCTCCTTTTCCTTTACCTTCCAGATATAGGCCAACTGCTTATCGGAAAAACCTAACCTTTTGGCCTCCCAAAGGACCTCCCTGGGTACTCCCCCGTTTGTCAAGTTATAAGTCTTAAGGACCTTTTCAAAGTCGAGTATCCTCTTTATCTGGTAAAGGAACCACGGGTCTATCTTTGTAAGTTCGTAAACCTCCTCCACTGACATACCTGCTTCAAGTCCGTAACGGATCCAGAAAATCCGGTCCGCCTTTGGCATCCTCAACTTCCGCCTCACCAGCTCGCAGAATTCCTCACGTTCCCTTGGGGAAGAAGGTATCAAAGGGTCTTTGCCGTCCGAGCCAAGGCCGTAACGGCCGATCTCTAAAGAGCGAATGGCCTTCTGTAAGGCCTCTGGGAAGGTCCTCCCTATGGCCATAGTTTCGCCCACCGATTTCATAGAGGTCCCAAGTGTGTCGTCTGCACCGGGGAACTTTTCAAAGGCAAACCGCGGGATCTTAACCACGCAGTAGTCGATGGTTGGCTCAAAGGAAGCTGGCGTTTCTCGAGTTATGTCGTTGGGGATCTCGTCCAAGGTGTAGCCCACTGCGAGCTTAGCCGCTATCTTAGCGATGGGGAAACCTGTGGCCTTTGAGGCGAGGGCTGAAGAACGAGAAACCCTCGGGTTCATCTCGATGACGAGCATCTCACCGTTTTCAGGGTTTACGGCAAACTGTATATTAGAACCCCCAGTCTCAACACCTATCTCCCTGATTATAGCTATGGCTGCGTCGCGCATCCTTTGGTATTCCTTATCTGAAAGCGTCTGGGCCGGAGCTACCGTTATGGAATCCCCTGTGTGAATACCCATGGGGTCAAAGTTCTCTATGGAACAGATGATGACCACGTTGTCCTTGAGGTCCCTCATGACCTCCAGTTCGAACTCCTTCCAACCGATGACGGATTGTTCCACAGATATCTCGCCTATTAGGGAGGCTTGGATTCCCCTTTCGGCTATTTGACGGAGTTCCTCTTGATTGTAAGCTATGCCCCCACCGGTCCCGCCAAGGGTAAAACTTGGCCTTATTATCACTGGATAACCTATATCGGAGGCGATTTTCAAAGCCTCCTCTACCGAATAGGCATAGCCGCTCTTTGGCATCTTCAAACCGATGCGCTCCATGGCCTCTCGGAAAAGCAGTCTGTCCTCTGCTTTCCTTATCGCCTCTACATTCGCCCCTATGAGCCTCACCCCGTACTTTTCCAAGATCCCTTGTTCGGAAAGCTCCACAGCTAGGTTAAGGGCCGTTTGTCCCCCAAGGGTCGGAAGTAGGGCATCGGGCCTTTCCCTTTCTATGACCTTTGCCAAGGCCTCTACGGTTAGGGGTTCAATGTATACCTTATGGGCCATCTCAGGGTCGGTCATTATAGTGGCGGGGTTTGAATTCACAAGGACAATATAGAAGCCCTCTTCCTTTAGGGCCTTACAGGCTTGGGTACCGGAATAATCGAATTCGCAGGCCTGACCTATCACTATGGGGCCAGAACCAATTATCAGGACCTTTTTTATATCTGTCCTCTTAGGCATCAGTTCTTCCCAAATTCCTCCATCATCTTCATGAAATCGTTAAACAGGTATTCAGCGTCATGGGGACCAGGAGAAGCCTCAGGATGGTATTGTACGCTTAGGATCGGAAGTTCCTTATGACGTATACCCTCAAGGGTTCCGTCATAAAGGTTGATGTGGGTTACTTCTACCTCCTTGGGCAAAGTGGAAGGATCTACGCAAAAGCCGTGGTTCTGCGAAGTTATACTAATTTTACCGGTCCTCAAGTCTTTCACGGGATGGTTACCACCACGGTGGCCGAACTTTAGCTTGTAAGTCTTTGCACCAAGGGCTAAGGCGAGCAACTGGTGACCGAGACATATCCCAAAAAGGGGCTTTTTCCCTATGAGCTTCTTTATCTCCTCCACGGCATACCAAACACCTACAGGGTCCCCTGGTCCGTTTGACAAAAAGATCCCATCGGGGTCCATCTTGAGGACAATGTCTGCAGGCGTATTAGCCGGTACCACAGTTATGGCACAGCCCAAGCGGGCCATTATCCTCAGGATGTTGTGTTTGATCCCAAAGTCGTAAGCTACTACCCTGTATTTACCTTCCTTTGACCATACGTACGGTTCTTTACAGCTGACAAATTGCACCATATCCCTACCTATGATACCCGGCCAACTACGAGCCTTCTCCACAAGGCTTTTAGGTTCTAAATCTTCGGTGGATATACACGCCTTCATCGCCCCTTGAAGCCTTATGTGACGGGTGATGGCCCTTGTATCTACCCCTTCAATACCCATTACCCCGTAGCTTTTAAGGAAATCCGCAAGGCTTTCCTTGGCCCTCCAATTGCTATAAATGGGACTGTAATCCCTCACGATAAAACCTTCGACCTTGGGACCATCTGACTCAAAATCCTCGAAGTTTACCCCGTAATTCCCTATCAGGGGATAGGTCATGGTCACAATTTGACCTTTATAAGAAGGATCCGTAAGGATCTCCTGATAACCGGTCATGGAGGTGTTAAAAACTATCTCCCCTACCCTCTCCCCTTCAGCCCCAAAAGACCTCCCTTCATATACCGTCCCATCCTCAAGGGCTATCAAGGCCTTCTTCATCCCCATACCCCGCCTCGCAAATGATACAAAAACACCTCCCCAAAATAAAAGCCCAAAAACTTAATGTGAAAGTTTAAGTTTAATAAGAGCCCTTAGGGGGATCTCTCTGTTTTAAGTTTGAGCCTTCTGGCTAAGCAGAACCCGAGGAGTTCGCTATTGAATGTCTTTTTTGAGATAGGGATAAGGGTATTTTGGCCGAAGTATCTTCTTCGGACATATAGTTTCAAGTCGTCTGGAAGGAGGTTGAAAACCGTTGAGGCTATTTGTCCTTTACCCCATCCAAGCCTTAGGTTTGCCGAGTGTTCTCCAAGGCTTGGTATTTTATCTTTAAGTCCTTGCATGTAGTCGTCTATCATCGCCTTAGAGAACGCAAAGGGCCTTTCGAAGAACTTCTCAAAGTATTCGAAGTCGATCTCCAACCCTTTATATCGGATACCATGTGGGTTATGGACCTTGAACCACTCAAGAAGTCCCTTATCGATCCACAACTTGACCTTAAAGGTCACCCCTGGTTTTAAGGCTTCGACGAACTCCACAGCCTTTGTCTTGGAGCCGTTACCTGTGAGGACTTTTACGGGTATGACTTCCAGTACAGATGGGTCAAGGGGCTCGGAATCCGAGACCCTCAACACACGGAAGATATCACTATGGGGTTCGTTTCCTTTGATCCCTGGCAAGGTAAGACTCAAGAGGATTTCGTCTATGGCTTTACCGACTTCCTTTTTGGACCGTTGCTTTTTTAACCTACTTTCCTCGTTGGTTTCGAGTATCCTTTTAAAGAACCTGTTCCTTGGCTCAGGGTCTAACCTCTTCAAAAGGTTGTAAAGGAAAGCCACCCTTAAAGCACCCTTAACAGATGCTCCAGGTATATAGGGGCGTCCTGCGGTTTTTATAAAAGCCTTAATCTCCCTTATCGGAGTAGTAACCCCGGTTCTTCCTAAGTTGAGGTCCAAAGTATAGGCTTTTGTCCTTTCGAGGATCTCATCGGTATTTAGGTGTTTTTCTGCTAAGTACCGGTTAAGCTCAAACCTCCCCTTCAAGGCCAACATCTTTTCGGTAAAGTCTTTAAGATATCCCTTTTCGTTTATGATGTCGGCCAAGGCCCCTTGGTTAAGTACGATGACTTTGCCGCCTTGGATCACAAAGTCTATTGAGGCCTGAAGGGATTCACCTGCACCTATGTGGAAGTGGGTCAAAGTCATGATTTCGTAAACCCTTTCTTCAAACATTGCTTACCCCCTTGAAGGGAATGCTAAAAGCTAGGCCGTGGCGATATATCCTGTGGGGGAGTCCGGTAACGCCCTCTGGAGTGACGTCTACTATCCTGCCTCGGGGTTTGAAGGAAAGAACGCTCCCTTCAAGTATCATCATCACAGGAGCACGCATCACCTGCACCCCACAGGGTGAAAGCGACCAACCTCTTTGGAGGTACACGTTGAAATACGAGCATCTGAGTTCCTCAAGCGGATCCTCATCCCCAGGGTTCATAACCGAAAGGAGGACCCATCTTGAAGCGCTCTCAGGCACCCTAAGCTCCAAGGTCCCTTTAGTCCACTTGAAGACCCCTAAACCCCTATTGCGTTTGCCTCCAAGGCCTTCCTCTGAGAGAAAATCGAGCACATAAAAGAACTCCTTCGGCACTTCACCTTCTATTAGGAAATACAGCCCCCATTCTGCGTCAAAGGAAATAGCTCCAAGGTAATAAAACTCCGGCTCATAAGCTACAGGTCCAAGCCGCACATGGGGTTCAAATAAGGGTACGATCTTGCTTTCCAATTCCTTCCTTAACCCTTTTATCTCCTCTAAGTCTTCTAGTGTCAGTCTCTCTCCGTTAATCCACTTTTCAAAACAACCCTTTGGAAGGAATTGTACCTTGCGGAGTTCCTTCAAGTATTCGGAAGGAACTCCGGAAAATAGATGCCCTGCGGGTTCCAACGGTACAGGAAATAAGTATCGCTCTCCGCTATACGGAAAGGCACTAGACAATCTCACAGGTGGACCATCTACAAGTGGATTTGGATCTCCGATGATCCTGGACCATCCCCATACAAAGGCAGCCCAAAGCGTATCCGAATGGATCATCCCCCATATAGCATGC
>Ga0105163_1000066_pt1 | contig 63610 bp, 75 predicted proteins | sample JNZ110809AmetaG_FD_81531 | JGI IMG/M metagenome (GOLD analysis project Ga0105163, IMG submission 81531) | Hot spring microbial communities from Jinze hot spring, China to study Microbial Dark Matter (Phase II) - JNZ 110809A | ecosystem: Environmental > Aquatic > Thermal springs > Hot (42-90C) >... | reverse complement strand
GCATAACAGAGACCATTACCACGGCAAGCCTAATCAACCTAGACTATGCAGACCTAAGAGCCATAATGCAAGGCGCGGGCCTCGCCTCGATAGGCGTCGGCGAGGGCACGGGAGAAGGTCGAGGCCTACAGCCATTATCGATGGTTGGGCGAGTCTTGCAAACTGTTCGATTTCTTCCTCTTTTACGTAGGTGGAGGATGGTACTTCGGAGGGGGTGACTGTTTAGCTCGGCTTTCACAAGGGTTCACCTCTGTCTGTATTAAAGTGCGACGCACAAACTAATAAATATTACGTCTTACGAATCACGATATATCCTATTTTCCAGAATACCCCTTATAAGCACTCAACACCATCATCAAGCCAACGGTGGCAAAACATGAACAAACTTGAATTAATGGAAAAATTCATGTACACGTTTGTTGGAAACGGCCTTCACTTAATAATAAGGGAACAGGACAATAGCTATCTAATACACACGATAGAGATCATGCAGAAGACGGATGAAACATGTATCGTGAAGGAGATCCCTGTTGGCGACTACTTCCTCCACATGGTTGCTGTTGACAAAAACGGTGAGGAAGCCTCAATAATATGCAATTGGAGCCCCGAGCTCCTGCAAAGCCTTCTAGAAAGCTCTGAAATAGCCAGGGAGGCGGGATGCTCAAGCATCATAGTGTTCAAGGATCCATTGACCAACAATTGGATGATAGTCTTCGGGAAACCAGGCGAACAAGGCGTGAGAAGTCAGACAACCTATGTTGTTTGAATTCGCATCCTCCCATTTTTGGGCGTAAAGCTTTAGTTTTCAGCATGTTCGTTTATGACTAGTGGTGTTTATGGTTGTTGCTGGCAAGGTTTTTAGACTTTCTGAGGATCTTTCACTTGACGAAATTGCTTCTAGGCTTGGGGGCTATCGCCTCGAGGAGCCTTATGAGGAAGGCGATCATCGTTTCACGCTTGTAACGGAGGTTGTTGGGCTTTCGCCTAAGGAGAATATGTTGAGGGGTGTTTTTTCCCACGATCATGTGGTCCATGTTTTTCATAGAGGCAAGGTTGTGCCGCTGCCCCGCACGATCGAAGCCCTATTCAGCTTTTCTCGTCTGGAAAAAGCCACTCTCCTAACAGTCGTCGAGAAGAAGCGCCTAGCAAACTTCATAGCCAATAAACTCAGCGAAATCCTCTTCGATAGAGTCGGCGGCATAGTTGAGGCGCGGATACCGCCGGAAACCCTCCGCGAATTCCACTTGAAAAATCCAGAGGACACCAAAATCACTTTTTTCGACAACGTCGACATTCCAAATGTGAACAAGCTTTCACTTTATGGACCAGATCTTGTGAACACTTCGCTTTTTGAAGATTACTGTAAGCACGGCGACCTGTGGTACATTGTGGCTAGGGCAAGGGAGTATGGCTATGTAGTGGGCATAACAAGAGATGCCTCTGTAACAATATTCAACTTGACAGATAAAGAAAAATACCTCGAGTACGTTGCCAAAGAGGTTTACCCGCTAATCTTAACATCATAGGAGCGGCTTAGCTGACGAATCATCATCAGCAAGGGCAAAGTTTAGGTGTAAGTACCGCATACCTATAAGGCAGTATGAGGAATCTGAATGTCTGAAAAGGAGACGTTGGAAAAGGTTAAGGATCGACAGGGACTTTTTGCCAAGATTCAAAACATTTTCGGTTTGGGCTACGCCACAAGGGAGGATTTGCGGGAAATTGACAAGAAACTCCGCGACCTCTACTACGCGGACTTCAAGAGTCTACGCCACAAGTGGGAGGAAATATACCTTTCAGCCCTCAATGCCGGAAAAGCCACAGATGACTTCAAGAAGGTTATTCAGATCATTGACCGGGTCGGCGAGAAAGTTCACCGTGCAGATTATGGCTATGCAGGTTTAATGGACCGTAAGGGAAGCATTCGCGAAACAGAGCTTACTCGAGTTCTGAATTATGATAGGGCTTTAAATGATGAAATCCAAGGGATTGTTAAGGCTGTGGATGAACTTTACAATGAGACTCAGGCTGGAAATTGGGCAGATGTCGCCGCTAAAGTGCGGAACATTAAATCCTTAATACTTGGTTTTGAGTCTAAATGGGATGAACGTGAAAGACAGTTTAGACCCTTGGAGGTTTAGGTTGGATGCCAATAATTGAGCGTGTTGCATGGGATAATGCTGGGCCAGAGGACATTGCATATCGTTTTCCAAAACTCACGCTTAAGTATGGAAGCCAAGTTATTGTGAAGGAAAATCAGTGGGCAGTCTTCTTCCGAGACGGAAAAGCCTACGACGTCCTTGGGCCTGGAAGGCATACCATAACCAGCAGCAATATTCCGCTTTTAACCGGCGCCTTGAAGGCTTTAGGGATCATAGGCGACATCTTTGACTGTGAAGTTGTTTTTGTAAGCAACAGTCAGTTCCGGGCGAACTTTGGCGGAAAAGCCTACTCGGCGCCAAGCGGCGACATAAAATATCAGGCGGAGATAGGCTTTTATGGTTATATGCTTTACAAGGTTGAGGATCCGAAGCTTTTCGTTGTAGAGTTTTTTGGCAACAGGGGTGCAAGCACTTCACGGGACGTGGAAAACTACATTAGAGGCTTCATTAACGAGCGAATTATAAGCGAATTTGGACGCCACGACATTTTCGAGATTGTTAAAAATGCGGACGCCACCACTGACAAAGTAGCCCTAAAAATCAGCGACGAAGCCGCAAGAATAGGCTTAAAAGTGATCGACTGCGTCTTCGAAGGCATAAACATACCTGAGGAGGCTAGACGCTTTGCTTCGGGACTAGGCACCCAAGCCATGATGATGCAATACATGAAGGAAACCGCAGGCGAACTAAAGGGGGCTGAGGGTGGAGGCGCCGCAGCCGCAGGCTTAGGCGCAGGTGTGGGCTTAACAATGCCCTTCTTGATGGCACAGCAGCTGCAGCAAGCCCAAGCCCCCCAACAACTAATTGTCTGCCCGAACTGTGGAGCTAAAAATCCGGCTGGCATGAAATTCTGTGGTCAATGCGGTTCAAGTCTATTGCCGCCGGCGAAGGTTAAATGTCCAAACTGTGGAGCTGAAAATCCGGCTGGCATGAAGTTCTGCGGAAACTGCGGCTCGCCACTAACCCAAACTGGCGTAGAAACCACTTGCCCCAAATGCGGTGCAAAGAATCCACCCGGCATGAAGTTCTGCGGAAACTGTGGAACAAAACTGGGCTAAACCTTAACCTTCCCCTTTTATTATCCCACCTTCCTTGAGGGGAGAGCCGCATCTCCAACAAAACTTCATGTCCCGAGGCATGGGCAAACAGCATTTTGGACACTTTATAGATGGTGGAGGATACAACGCCTCGCCACAGTGCCAGCAAAACCTGTTCTTAATGCTGTTTTTGCCTCCACATTTTAGGCAGACAATAACCTCTCTAACCAGTAGCCGGGAAAATCCAAAAGCCTGAAGCATGCACCCCGCCATAGCCAAGCCTAAGGCGAAACCCAAACCAGCCGAGAAAGCCTCACCGGTAATCACAGGTCTGTCCAATCTTAACATCCACGCTGAAACCTAACCTTGGCAAGGCTTTAAGGCTTCCTTCGCCCAAAAATATTCAAGCGGGGATTGTGACGGGCAGCCTCAAAGGTTTATGGCTTATTGTCTTAAGCGGTTATCCCGGCTCCGGCAAAACCGTACTAGCAAAAAGGCTTGTCGCCGATTACCCTCACTTGGCTCGAATCGGAGTCGACGAGTTGAGGGAAATGTTCTTTAATGAGGCCTATCCCTGCCGCGATGAATATCTGGTTTATTCCATGATCGCTGAGATGCGGGATGCCCTTCTGAAAAAGGGCTATAGCGTCGTAATAGACTCAACAGCTCCGGACAATGTGACTCGGGAGTTCCTCTTAACGTCAAAGGTTTCACCCGTCAATAGCTTGCTTGTGATATTCAATGTTGATAGGGAAATTTTGATTGAGAGAAGCCTCGAACGCTTTGGCACCTCAAGTCCCATAAATGCCTATGATAGACGCTGGGAAAACCCGAAGGGCTGGATGGCCATTTTCAAGTTCAAAAGCAACACGCCGGAGGAGTTTGAAGCCTACTATGCCCGGCTAAGGGAGCTTCTTGAAAGCGAAATCCACCCCTTCAAGCCAGAGTTCCAGCCGAAGCTTCTAACATTAAAGGAGATAAGGGCTGCCCTCAGGGATTTTCTAAAGAAGCGCCAAAAACAGGACGGTTCGCCTTAATGTCTCTAAGTTTTTACGCAGATATTGGTTTAATTGTTATGTGCTGGAGGAAAGGTGTTGGAAGCCTATATTTTGATTAATGCTGAACCAGGCATGATTTGGGAAGTAGCTGAGGCAGCCTTGAAGATTAGTGGAGTCAAGATGGCGCATGCGGTCACGGGGCAGTTTGACGTTGTCGTTTATGCTGAGTTTGCAAGGGTTGAAGAGCTTGGAAGGATGATAGAGCAGCTTCAGCAGATTAAGGGTGTGCGTAGAACCCAAACCTTGATCGCCGTTCCACCACCCGTCAGAAAATAACCCTTTTAGATTATTCCAAGCCAGCCTCCCAAGGCTTCGCCGAAAAATGCTAAAAGCATAAAAACCACAAGCCTAGGTGTAAAACTTAAAATCAGAAAGGTTCGGATCCGCGTCTTCAAAAGCCCGCATATTAGGGCGAGAAACTCCACGGGCAGCACTGGGATGAGTCCAAACAAGACGTAAATCGCCCAGCCCCATCTATTCCAGATAGCCGTTGCCGCTTCAAGCTCCTCAGCCCCCATTTTCTTCTCTAGGTAGGGTCTTCCAAGGCGGCAAGCCAAAAAATAGTTTACAGTCATGCCTATTGTAAATCCTATGGTGGCAATTAATGCAAGCAACGCGGGATTAAGTCCAAAAGAGGCGGCTGCTACCACGAGGGCTGGGCTTCCAAGGGGCACAACGGTTCCAGCCAAAATTGTTGCAAGGAAAACTCCGGCGAAGCCATACTCCCTAACAAGGTTTTTCGCATTCAAAAACAGCTGGGTCTCTCCAAGATTGAAAACCTTGAAAACGAGGATTAAGACTATGCCAATTATGAGGAAGGCTAGCCCCAACTTTAAGGAGGATTTAACCCAAGGTATTTCCAGAATGCTTTGCTTTTGGCTGTTGCCGCTCAATAGTCTATTCCCATTCTGGCCGGGTATCCTTTTCTATATGGGTGTTTAATCTCCCTCATTTCTGTGACGAGGTCAGCTGCCTCTATTATCTCGCTGGGTGCATAGCGTCCAGTCAAGACAAGTTCCACGTGTTCCGGCTTATTCTTGATGAGTTCCAAAACTTTCTCTAGGCTTATTAGTTTGAGGCTTAGAGCCACGTTAATCTCGTCCAATATAACCATGTCATATTCACCGCTCTCCACAACCTTCTTGGCCAGATTGAAAGCTTCCTCGGCTAGGGCTACATCCACTTCGTCCGGCGGCTTATGGGTCACGAATTGGCCCCTTCCAAAGGCCTTTAAAGTGAGGTTTGGAAGCTTATCCACAATGTAGAGTTCGCCGTAGTCGAAGCCTCCCTTGATAAACTGAACTATGTAGACCTTTAGGCCCCTCCCTATGGCTCTTAGGGCAAGCCCGAAGGCGGCTGAAGTTTTTCCCTTCCCGTTTCCGGTGTAAACCTGCACGAGTCCCTTTTCAAGCTTAGGCATAGGCAGCTACTCCAATTCTTCTTGGTTTAGAAGCTTTTCCGCTGCGGTGGCAGGGTCTAATTCTCTGTCAACGATTTTTTGGAGGATTATTTCGAATCGTTTTTCCCTTTTCAACTTTTCAATTATTGAGCTTGTCACCTTGTCCCTTATTGCCTCTATCAGTTCGATTTGGGCTTTCTCCCGGCTTTTCTTCCGCCATAACTCTTTCTGGAGAAACTGCTTGTGCTCCTCTATTTTGTCTAGGAGTTGGGGGACACCCTCACCTGTAATGGCAACGGTCTTCACTATAGGCGGGTTCCATGCTTTTTCCCGGTCGTCCAGCTGGAGCACCGCTTGGAGGTCCATGACCGTTTTGTTGGCGTTTTCTCTGTCCGCCTTGTTCACGACGAATATGTCGGCTATCTCCATTAACCCGGCTTTAATGGCTTGTATTTCATCGCCGAGGCCCGGTGCGTGCACCACAACCACTGTTTGGGCGACTTTAACGATGTCCACTTCGGATTGTCCCGCCCCAACGGTCTCCACTATTATGATGTCTTTTCCAGCTGCATCCAAAATTTTCACGGCGTCCTTTGTGGCTTTAGCTATGCCTCCCGGATTATTGCGGGTTGCCATGCTCCGTATAAAAACGCCTTCGTCAGTGCTTAGTTCTTGCATGCGGATCCTGTCGCCAAGAAACGCTCCGCCAGTGAAGGGGCTTGTGGGATCTACGGCTATAACCCCTACAGTTTTGCCTCTCCGCCTATACTCGCGAACCATCTTCTCTATTAGAGTGCTTTTCCCTGCACCACCTGGCCCCGTCAAACCTATTACATGGGCTTTTCCGGTGTGGGGATATATGGTGGCGATGAGCCTTTGCGCCTCTTGCGGGCTGTTCTCCACCATGGATATGGCTTTAGCTATGCTTCTCTTGTCTCCGGCAAGCACGCCTTTCGCTATTTCGTCAACCTGCAAGGCTTATACGCTTCTCTTAGCGTCTTTTAGGAGCGTTTTCCAACACGTACTTCACAATCCTGTCCGTGGGAGTTCCCGGCCCGAAAACCTCTTTTATCCCAATCTTTTTCAGTTCGGGAATGTCCTCCTCTGGAATTATGCCGCCCGCAAACACAAGCACATCTGTTAAACCTTTCTCCTTGAGGAGCTCCATGATTCTTGGGAAAAGCGCCATGTGGGCGCCTGAAAGGATGCTTAAGCCTATGACGTCCACATCCTCCTGCAAGGCTGTTTCAACTATTTGTTCGGGAGTCTGCCTAAGCCCCGTGTAGATTACCTCCATTCCAGCGTCGCGAAGAGCCCTCGCCACTATTTTGGCTCCCCTATCATGGCTGTCCAGCCCCGGCTTGGCTATCAAAACCCTGATTTTTCTTTGGCTTGTGCCTTCGCTTTGCATGCCTTTCCGCCTCACCAACTTTTAGATTCTAGATTATTATTAGCTCTTTGTATTCTCCGTAAACTTTTCGCAGCACATCCATTATTTCGCCAAGGGTGGCGTAAGCCTTAACCGCCTCGATGATTGTTGGCATGAGGTTTTCATCCTTAGCTGCTGCATAATGCAGCTTTTCAAGAACTTCCCTAACTTTTCTGTTGTCTCTCTCCCTTCGGAGCTTCTGCAGTCGCTCAATCTGCTTTTTCTCAACGCTTGGGTCAACCCTCAAAAGCTTCACTGGACACTTCTCGCCTTCAACGGTATACTCGTTTACGCCGACCACTATGCGTTTTTTCTCTTCTATCTCCCTCTGATATCGATAGGCGGCTTCGGCTATTTCCCTCTGGAAGAAACCCTTTTCTATGGCGGCTATGGCTCCGCCCATGTCATCCACTTTTTCAATGTATTCCATGACTTTTTCCTCCATCTCGTTTGTCAAAGCCTCCACGTAGTAGGAGCCCGCCAAAGGATCAACGGTATTTGCCACGCCGCTTTCATAGGCGATTATCTGCTGGGTTCTAAGCGCCACACGCACAGATTCCTCTGTCGGCAAGCATAAAGCCTCATCGAAAGAGTTCGTGTGCAGGGATTGAGTTCCACCTAGCACAGCGGCTAAAGCCTGAATGGTTGTGCGGACAATGTTGTTTAGGGGTTGCTGCGCCGTCAAGGTGCAGCCTGAAGTCTGCACGTGCATACGCATCCACATGGAGCGCGGGTTCTTGGCGTGGAACCGCTCCTTCATTATCCTAGCCCATAAGCGTCTAGCCGCTCTGAATTTGGCTATTTCCTCGAAGAAGTCGTTGTGGGAGGCGAAAAAGAATGACAGGCGTGGTGCAAAATCGTCCACCTTTAAACCCCGTTTAAGAGTCTCCTCCACATAGGCTATGGCGTCGCAGAGGGTGAACGCCAACTCTTGGACGGCGGTGGCGCCTGCCTCGCGGATGTGATAGCCGCTTATGCTGATGGGATTCCATTTGGGCAAGTGTCTAGCACAAAACTCAATTATGTCCACCGAAAGCTTCAGGGATGGCTTAGGCGGGAAGATGCAGAGCTTTTGAGCGAAAAACTCCTTCAAATTGTCATTCTGGGTTGTGCCGCCAAGCTTTTCCCTAGGGACGCCTTGCTTGTCGCCCACGGCAATATACATGGCTAGCAAAACAATTGCCGGACCATTAATCGTCATGGAAGTCGTAACTTTATCCAAGGGTATGCCGTCAAAGAGGATTTCCATGTCCTGCAGCGAGGACACGGCTACACCGCAGACACCGACTTCGCCCCGAGCCATGGGATGGTCAGAATCATAGCCCATGATTGTTGGGTAGTCGAAAGCCGTACTTAATCCGGTTTCACCCTCACTCAACAAATATTTGAACCGTCTATTGGTATCTTCAGCGGTGCCGTACCCCGCGAACATGCGCATCGTCCACAGTCTCCCGCGGTACATGGTGGCGTGTAAACCCCGTGTGAACGGGTATTCGCCTGGAAATCCAAGATCCCGCATGTAGTCCAAGTCCTTAATGTCTTCGGGCGTGTACAATCCCTTAATCGTCATGCCTGAATGATTCTTGAACTCTTTCTGGCGTTCGGGGCACTGCATGATCCAGTTTGGCAGCGTGGATTTTTCCCAGCGTTCCCTTTCCCTCGCTATTTCCTCAATTTTCTGTTTGTCAAACATTTTGTGTTAACCCTCGCGTATAATCCGTTTTGACTAAACTATTGGCGTTAAGCCTAAAAAGTTATTTCCCAAAAAGCCATCAGTCCATCAAGAAGGTGCCGTAAGTGGATACGGAAAACTTAGGCTTCTCAACAAAAGCGGTGCGCGGCGGGGAAAAACCAGACGCGCTGGGAGCCGTCTCCACACCCATCTATGAAACCTCGGTTTTCGCCTTCATGAGCACTAAGAGGCTTATTGACGTTATAAGTGAAAGGGCAGAGGGCTACATATACACAAGGTTTGACAATCCCACCGTCAGAGCCGTTGAAGAGAAGATGGCGGTTCTGGAAGACGCCGAAGACGCGGCAGCCTTCTCCTCGGGCATGGCGGCCATAACAACCACGATTCTGACATTAACTTCAAAAGGCGACCATATAATAGCCTCCATGGACCTTTACGGTGGAACCCTAACCTTCTTCCAAGAGGTACTCCCAAGATTCGGTGTTGAAGTAAGCCTTGTGGACGCATCAAACCTAGGCGAAGTGGAGAAAGCCCTACAGAGCAACACAAGGGTCATTTACGTTGAAACTCCCACAAATCCAACGTTAAAGATAGTTGATTTGCGCGGGCTAGCTGCCATAGCCAGAAAAAGGAGAATCACCACCGTGGTTGATAGCACTCTTGCCTCGCCCTACAACTTACAACCGCTAAATTTTGGCACAGACATCGTTGTCCACAGCGCCACCAAATACCTAGGCGGACACAACGATTTAACCGCCGGAATAGTCTGCGGCTCAAAAGAGTTCATTCAAAAACTGAAGAGAACTAGAAAAATATTGGGCGGAACCCTTGACCCAATCGCTGCATGGCTATTGCTACGCGGCCTAAAAACCCTAGCCGTTAGAATGGAAAAGCACAACCAAAACGGCATGCAAGTAGCCCAATTCCTAGCGGAGCATCCAAAAATCGCCAAAGTCTATTATCCCGGCTTACCAAGCCACCCCCAACATGAACTCGCCAGAAAGCAAATGCGCGGCTACGGCGGAGTGGTGAGCTTCGAAATAAAAGGCGACTTTGAAAAAACCATGCGGTTTATTGAAAACCTTAAACTTTGCCTTTTAGCCGCCAGCCTCGGCGGGACGGAAACCTTGGCTACACAACCAGCCACATCATCCCACTACTTCATAACGCCGGAGCAGCGCCAAAAACTAGGCATAACCGACCAGCTTGTACGCTTGGCTCTCGGCATAGAAGACGCGGAAGACATAATCGCCGACCTAAAACAAGCCCTCGAAAAAATCTAGAGGGGCTACTATTCTACACAGCCTAATTGACATTGAAGCCCAAGCTTGCACTTTTAACTCTTTAATGACTTTTCGTTTCAATACGAGTAATCTATGCGCTTCTGTTGCTGAAAAACAATATAAAAAGGATTTTTCTACATTTATGTCTCTTTTCGGTTCCAATCTCGCACGGAGATTTGCGTTTTTGGGTTTCACTTCACATAGAATGCTACTAAATTTTGTATATTTCCAGCTTTGGGCTCGCATTGAATTTTAATTTTTGCTGCACAAATGGTTAAAAGCAACACTACATTTAGTGTATGAAAATAGTTTAAAACACTAATGGTAGCACGCGATGGAGTCTTTATGAAATGTCCATATTGCGGCTCAGAGAACATCAAAACCCTGGAAACCCGCGATTCGGCAGACAACACCATAAGAAGGCGTAAAGAATGCAGCGACTGTGGAAGACGTTTCACCACATACGAGTATATAGAAACCATCGAGTTGATGGTGCGAAAACGCGACGGCAGAATAGAACGCTTCGACCTAAACAAAATCATAAGGGGCCTGCAGAAGGCATGCGAAAAAAGACCCGTAACCATGGAGCAAATCCGCTCCCTGGCGGAGAAGGTTAGGCAAGAATTAATGCAACTAGGCAAGGAGGAAGTGTCTTCACAAGAAATCGGCGACCTGGTCATGAAACACTTAAAAAGCCTAGACCGCGTAGCCTATGTGCGCTTCGCCTCAGTATACCGCAGATTTGAAGAACCGGAAGACTTCCGTCGCGTGCTCCAAGAGGTGAATAAAACTTGAAATTTGTTAGAAAGCGGGATGGAAGATTAGAACCATTTGATCAGGAGCGTATAACAAACGCCATTTGGAAGGCCGCCAAGGCTGTTGGCGGGAAAGACCGTGAACTAGCCAAAAAACTAAGCGATCAAGTGGTCGCCGAGCTGAAGAAGCGGTTCGGCGAGGACGGAGTCCCTACAGTTGAGGAAATCCAAGATGTTGTAGAAAAAGTTCTTATAGAGAATGGTCATGCACGCACCGCTAAGGCTTACATTCTCTACCGCAAACAGCATCAGGACATACGGGAGTTGGCAGCCCTCCTAAGCCAAGCAGACCTTGTAGACCAGTATTTGGAGATGGAGGACTGGCGGGTTAAAGAAAACTCCAACATGAGCTACTCGCTTCAAGGCTTAAACAATTATCTATCATCCACAGTTATCGCCAAGTACTGGATAAGCCGCATTTACCCACCTAACATAGCAGAAGCCCACTTTTCAGGAGACATGCACATCCACGACTTAGGCGTGCTTGGACCCTACTGCGTGGGCTGGGACATAAAAGACCTGCTATTAACAGGCTTTGGAGGCGTTCCAGGCAAAATTGAAAGCACACCGGCCAAGCACTTCAGAACAGCCCTAGGCCAAGTAGTAAACTTCTTCTACACATTGCAGGGTGAGGCAGCCGGTGCTCAAGCCTTCTCAAACTTTGACACTTACCTTGCGCCTTTCATAAGGTATGACAGCTTAAGCCAAAAAGAGGTAGAGCAGGCCCTTCAAGAGTTCTTTTTCAATATGAACGTGCCAACCCGTGTTGGCTTCCAAACACCATTCACAAATGTAACCCTAGACTTGAAGGTGCCGGACTTCATGAAGGATGAACCCGTCATAATTGGCGGGAGAGTCATGGATGCCACTTATGGCGAGATGGAAAAGGAAATGGAGATGTTCAACATTGCCTTTGCAAAGGTTCTAAGCGAAGGCGACGCTAAAGGAAGAGTTTTCACGTTTCCAATTCCAACATACTGCATAACAAAGGACTTCGACTGGGACTCGCCAGTTTCCCAGAAAATCTTCGAGGTAGCCGCCAAGTATGGAGCCCCCTATTTCTCAAATTTTGTGAACAGTGACATGAAACCTGAAGACGTCAGAAGCATGTGCTGTCGCCTAAGAATAGACAACCGGGAACTCCGCAAACGCGGCGGGGGCTTCTTCGGAGCCAACCCATTGACGGGCAGCATAGGCGTCGTAACTATAAACCTTCCAAGAATCGGCTATCTAGCCAAAGATGAAGACGAATTCTTCGAGCGCCTCGAAAACCTTATGGAACTAGCCAAAGACAGCCTAGAAATAAAACGTAAGGTCCTAGAACAGTTCACGGAGAAGGGCCTATACCCATACTCGAAGCGGTATCTCCGCGGCGTAAAAGAGGCATTTGGAAAGTACTGGAAAAACCACTTCTCAACCATAGGCCTGGTTGGCATGAACGAGGCTGTCCAAAACCTCTTTGGCTATAGCATAGCAACGCCGGAGGGCCTCGAATTTGCAGTGAAAGTGCTGAACTTTATGCGGGAGAAACTCGCCGACTTTCAGGAGGAAACGGGCAACATTTACAATCTAGAGGCCACGCCTGCCGAGGGTGCAAGCTACCGTCTAGCCCGCATAGATAAACGCAAATATCCAGACATAATCGTGGCTAACGAGAAGTACCTGGCTAAGGGCGCTGAACCCTTTTACACGAACTCAACACAGTTGCCCGTGGACTGGGACGGCGACCTCTTCGAGGCTTTGGAACACCAGGACAAGCTTCAACCCCTCTACACGGGTGGAACAGTATTCCACATTTATCTCGGAGAACGCTTATACTCGTGGAAGTCGGCAGCGGAGCTCGTCCGCAAGGTAACCTGGAACTTCCGCATACCATACTTCACGTTGACTCCAACATTCAGCGTCTGTCCAACCCACGGCTACTTAAGCGGTGAACACAAGCAGTGCCCCAAATGCGGAGCCCGCTGCGAGGTTTATTCGCGGGTTGTGGGTTATCTCCGCCCAGTAGACCAGTGGAACGATGGGAAACAAGCCGAATTCGCAATACGCAGAACCTTTGAAAAAGCCGTCATCACCCCTCAGGCAGTGGCAGCTCGGTGATTATCCAAATGAAGTTCAGCGGCTTGCAAAAAACAAGCCTAATAGATTATCCAGATCGAGTGGCAGCGGTTCTCTTTACGCCTGGCTGCAATTTGCGCTGTCCTTACTGCTACAACTGGCGCATAGTAGTCAATCCACAGCCGCCCTTCCTCAACGAAGAAGCGGCCCTCCAAATACTGGAGGAACGCAAGAGATACGTGGATGCTGTCGTCATAACAGGCGGCGAGCCAACCATCCACAAGGAGCTGCCCCGCTTCCTAAAGAGGCTTAAGGAACGCGGCTTCGCCGTCAAGCTGGACACAAACGGCTTAAATCCAACAGTGCTGGAAGAGTGCCTCCCATATGTGGATTACGTGGCTTTAGACCTCAAAACCACGCCGGAAAAATACCATATTCTAGGAGCAAAGGAAACAGACGCGCTTCTAAAAACCATTGAACTATTGAAGAGCGGAAAAGTGGAGTATGAATTCAGGACTACCATTGTGCCAAAGATCGTTGAGGAAGCGGACATAACCCTCATGGGCGAAATAGCAAAAGGAGCCAAAAACTACGCCCTCCAACAGTTCATACCAGGCGACACGCTAAGCGAAGAATACAAAAACATACAACCCTACCCACCAGACATACTTGGGAAATATGCAGAGATCTTGAAAAAATACGTATGCACAGTTGTAACACGCTTTTAATTAGATACTTAACAAAGTGATTAGTCAGTGAAGAAGTGCACCATCACGTTGGCTTTGTTTTTCTTGTGGGCGATAGTAATAGTACATGACGTAGATGCGGGAGTTAATGCTGTTATAATTCCGCCAATGGAGACATTTTCCCTTAACATAAATCTAAACAATTCAAGCAGTATACATGGAAGTTTCTATGCAGTGAACGGAATTATTAATTTCCTGTTTTCCGCTCCAGACGGAAAAGTATTGTTTGAGGCAAACAACACATGTAACGGTACAATAAACTTTGAAGCATCTAAAACTGGAACATACGTTCTCCGTATATTAAATCCTAGTGAGGAGCATGCTGTAGAGGTTATTTATCCCGTCAAATTATGTAATAACATCACTGTATCCTTGACTTTAAAAATACAGCTAGTCCCACCGTTACCTCTAATCCATCATTGATGCATATTTTACTTATAATTTGTCCATGGTGCTTGCTGTGATTAAACCTTTAAGCGATGTTTTGAAGAGACTATTGGATACAAAGATAGTGGTTATGAAAGAGCTTGTTAGTTATAAAAGCCCAGAATTGCCAATACGAAGTGGTCTAATAGAAAAATAAGAGTGCTAGTAGGCTGATATACCTACGAAGCGTAGTTTTTTCAGTTTAACCATTGGCACGGTTGCTGTTTCAAGGGTTAAGAGTTCTTTTCCAATCATTGGGATTTCCTTCAGGGCTGAGAGCATACTGTCTGTGAAGCGCATGTTGACGATAGGCTTTGTTATTTCGCCATTTTCGATAAGGAATGTTCCGTCTCTTGTTAGCCCGGTTAACACGAGTTTTGTTGGCTCAACCGGGTTGACATAGTGGAACGTGTTGACGAATATTCCATGTTTCGTGTCGGCGATTGCCTCCTCTAAGGCGGCGTCCCCGGGCTTCATTATCATGTTGTAGGGCAGGGGCATTTCGCCATAGAAGTCGCCCAGCGGTGGAAGCGCATGCCCCGTGCTTTTCTTTCCCTCCTTGCCAGCGGTGAAGGAGTTGTGGCATACGCTCTTCTCTGAAACCACACCGTTCACTATGAGCCCCAGAGGCTTCTTTGGAACACCCTCACCGTCAACAGGCACTGCATAGAGGGTCTTCGGGTTTCTGGCGTTATCAACCACGCTGAGTTTGCCATCGAAGACCTGCTGGTTAGCAAAAAACTTGACAAAGGATTGTCCATCTTGATAGGATCTGGCTGAAAAGCCCACATAACCCATGTATTCCAGAATTACAGCCACCGCTAAAGGCGATAGAACAACCTCGTATTCACCGGGCTCGATCTTTACAGGGTGGAGGCTTCTCACAGCCTTGTCCGCAGCATCCTCAGCCAAAGCCGCTGGATTAAGCTCTTTCACTTTCCTAGAGTATTGCTGGGCTGCACCAAAGCCCTCTGACTCTCCGTCCCTTGCCATAACCGTAGTTTTCATGTAAGCCACAGAAAGCTGAGCCCAGGCTGAAACTCCCAAAGAGTTTACAACAGCATAGCCTAACGCGCCAGTGCACAAGTATCCAGCGACGGCAGCCACCTTGGATGATTTGGAATGTGCCGTCTCAATTGCCTCACCAACCATTTCAGCCCTAAAGTCTGGAGTGCACTCGGCTGTCTGCTTGTCAAAGGCTCCCCGCACCGGTTTCCAAGCCTCTGGCTCCGGAAGGCTCTTAAAGTCCTTGTTCGGCGAGGAAGCCCTTGCCACTTTAACGGCATGCTCCACAGCCTCCCTTATGCCCTCCTCTTCAAGGGTGTTCGCTTGAATGGTGCTTATCCGCTTGTCCTCCAAGACAACCTTAATTGCAACTCCGCCAATTTTCTGGGCGACATTCTGGTGTATCTGGGAGTTTGCAAAACGTGTCAGAGCGTTATCAGCCATAAATGCCACAGCCTGCGCTTGACTAACATTCCGCTTTAAAGCATAATCAACGGTTTTTTGGGCTATCTCCCTAAGCCTTCCCACATCCATATCACTTTCCCTCCTACCTTATGAGGCCAACACAAACCTTCCGAAAGCGGGCTGTTCCACAGCCATGCCCCACATACATGACTTGTCCAGGCACACCCTTGCCACAGTTAGGTGTACCCCACATTTTCCAGTCGTCTTTGCTGACGGCGTCGCATGAACCCCAGAATTGGGGCGTTATACCCATGTATGTCGGATTTTTAACCATCTTCTCAATGCTTCCATTTTTTATAAGCCATCCTATCTCCGTGCCGAACTGGAAGTTTATTCGTTTGTCATCTATGCTCCATGAACGGTTCGTCATCATTAAAACACCCTCCTTGGTGTCTTCAATTATCTCTTCAGCCTTATAGTCGCCTGGAAGCAGGTTAATGTTCGTCATCCTTATCAACGGCAAGGCTAAAGGCGAATCAGCCCGCATGCCTCCGCTGCTCTCCTTTAGTCCAAGCTGGGCAGCGGTCTCCCTTGAACTCTGATAGCCTACGAAAATGCCCTCCTTGACGAGGTAGACTTTTTTCGCCTTAACGCCTTCATCATCAAAGCCAAAGGTTCCAAGCCCGAGAGGCACAGTGGCATCCGCAACAATATTCACCTTCTCGGAGCCGTAACGGAATTTCCCAAGCTTTTCAGGCGTTAGAAAGCTTGTCCCAGCGTAGTCGGCTTCTGTCCCAAGAACTCGATCAAGCTCCGTGGGATGCCCGCAACTTTCATGAATCTGCAAAGCCAACTGATCGCCCCGCAGAATCAAATCCATTTCGCCGGAAGGACACTTCTCAGCATCAAAAAGTTTGATAAGTTCCTCTCCAACGTTTTTGGCGTGATCCATCAAAGCCAAAGACTCAAAAAACTCGTAGCCGCTTGTGGCAAAATCTCCACGGAAAGCAGACGGATAAGACCTAACCTGAACCTCTGAGCCTTTAACGGCTATGGCAGATATTCCCCCACCGCACCAGGTTATCTGTTGATGTATCTCAGCGCCTTCACTGCTCATGAAGAGCTTGTTTTCCCGGTAACCCCTATAATGGGCGTATGAAACATTCACCAACGGCGAAAACTCCTTCAGGAAGCAGCTGGCTTCAACGAGAACTCCAAGCTTCTCTTCCAACGGAACCTTGAAAGGATCCTTCTTAAAGCTGGTGGCATACTTCTCCCGATAAGCCTTTTCCTCCGCTAAAACAACATCTCTTTTCTTCAGCTTGGCGCTGGCCTTCGCAATTTTCACAGCTAACTCAACGCAGCGTTTAATCTCCTCCCTTGTTATGTCAACCGAGCCAGCGAAACCCCATGCACCGTCAACGATTACTCTTATGCCAAACCCCTTCATCTGCGAGTAGGATATGGTTTCCGGTTGACCATTTTTAGCCGTTAAATTCTCGTTTAGGATCTCGCTAATTCTTATGTCGGCGTAGGAAGCCCCCATCCTTGCAGCTTCTTCAAGGGCTAGCTTTCCAAAATCCACAGGCATTTCAGTTCACCTTCCCGCTTGAACAGTATGATAATCCGGCTCTGAATTTTAAGCTTTGGCAAGCGTAAAGTTTAAGGCTTGCACCATGCTAGAGTTCGAATACCCCAGTTCATACAAGAGGTTTAAAGTTGAGCGAGGAAGAGGAAACCCTAGAGGAACGTAAGGCGAAAATCCTGATCAAGCTAAGAGGCTACAAGCTAATCAAAAAGGAGAAAGAGAAAAACATTGCAAGCTACATCGTCGAAGACCCAAAGGAAGGAGAGAAAAAGCAGATCCTAATCTGGTGCGTTCCAGACGAAACAGTAGGCATACAAACCATAAACCGCATGGCAAAAGCCATGAAAGAAGCCCAAATAGAACACGGAATCCTCATAGCAAGCGGCCGCTACACCAACGCCGCCAAACAAACCGCAAAGAAAAAACACATAGAACTTCTACCTAAAACCTTTCCCGTATTCGACATATTCGAGCACGTGCTCGTGCCAAAACACGAAATCCTAACCCCCGAAGAACGCGAGAAAGTCCTAGCCCAATACCGTGTTAAGCCATACCAGCTACCCCAAATAAAAGCCTCAGACCCAGCAGCCAAAGCCATAGGCGCAAAACCCGGCGACATAATACGCATAATCCGCAAAAGCCCTACAGCCGGCGAGCACATAGCCTACAGATATGTCGTAGAATAAGAGCACTAAACTCTAAAACTTTTAAAAGAATCATCGCTTAAGCCTAAACCTAAACTTTCTATCGTCGCTGGATCATGTACTCATGCCTAGAACTTTGTTTAGGCGTTTCTCCGCGTTTCTATACCTTCTAAGAATGTCCTTTCCAAGTTTGTGAGTCTTGCCCCTCCCCCACCAGCCCTCCCGCCTCGATGGGTCTCAACTATGGGTTTGCCTAGCGCTTTCTCCACCCTCTTTACATAGCTCCATACATAGCGGTATGACATGCCGAGTTTTTTGGCAGCTTTAGAGATGGACTGTTCCTTTTCTATTTGTTCTAGGATTTGGGCCCCACCCTTGCCTATCAATGGTTTCCCGTTGTATTCAAGCCAAATCTTGCATGAGAGTTTCGTCTTAGGTTTTGTTGACATTCTGTTACTTTTTTGCGCGTTATTTTTATAAGAGTATTCGATATGAATAGCAAAGCACAACGAGGAGGCTAGATTATAAAGATAAATAGGTCTTTAGCAACAGGCAAGGTTCCAGTTGCTTTTCTCTTTGGTTTTATTCTCGGAGTTGCTGCTGGGCTGATAGGTGTTGGTGGAGGGGAGTTTAGGATACCCGTGCTGCTTCATGTTGTTGGCCTTCCCATTGTGGCGGCTATAGCTGTTAATTTGCTTGTGGGCTTGTTAACGGTGGTTGTTTCTTTTATGAGGCGCTTTCAATTAGGCTTGCTAAATGGGCACAGTGTAAACATCGCATTAACCATGTCGGCAACATCAATTATCGGCGCTTATTTGGGTGCGCTTTTGACTGATAGGATTCCGGAAAAACCGTTAAAGCGGCTTTTAGCAGTTTTCCTTGTGGTTGTTGGCTTAAAAATCGGACTTGAACCATTTATCGAAACTCCATTAACACTGGCCTTCACGTTGGGTTTTGTGGAAGAAGCCCTACTCGCTGCGTTAATTGGTTTGGCGATAGGGGTGATATCCGGAGCCCTTGGAGTTGCAGGCGGCGAATTCCGCATTCCAGCATTAATCTACGTTTTTGGCCTTGACATCGTGGCGGCTGGAACGGCAAGCCTTCTCGTTTCTATTCCAACGGTTGCCTCGGGTTTTCTGAAACATCATAATATGGGGCACATGAACCGGGAGGCTGCTCTTATCGCGGCTGTTATGGGGGCTGGTTCAGTTATCGGCGCTCTCATTGGGGCTTCTTATGCTGGCTTTGTGGAGAAAGACGTCCTTAAAGTGTTACTTGGCGTGACTCTTGTTTTGGCAACTGTGCGAATGGTCACTGAGCCTTAGTTTTTGCCTCATTTTTTAGTTCGTGGAGGATAACTAGGGCTTCGCCTAATGGGATGCCAAGTTTGGATGCTAGTTCTTGGGGTGTTATGTCAGGCTTTTCATGGAGTATTACATCTCTTGTGTAGGCTTTATGGTGGGGATACATTACCATGGCGTGAACTGTTTCCACCAGAATCGGCCAGAGCTTCTCTTTTACATATTCTTCGAGGCTCATGGCTATCAGAAACAATTAGGAAAGCTCGGGTTTTTCAGCATTCTGCATAGGCGCCAAACTCTTCGAAGCTAACTATTTCCTTCAGCTTTTTCCGCCGCCTCAGTAAGTGGAGAATTTTGCCCTGAACATCAATTTTCTTCCGTGGGTAGCCCAAGGCCAATAGTGCGATAACGCGGTAATTTTCCGGAATTTTTAATATTTCCCGCACTTGATCCTCGTCAAAGCTTCCAACCCAGCATGTGCCAAGCCCTTCACTTGTGGCCGTTAAAACCATGTTCTGCATGGCTATGGCTACATCCACCATAAACCATTTTGGAGAAGCCTTTTGGTCGCCGCAGCCAACAATAACGACTGGTGCCTCTTGCAGGAATTTTGCGAAAGGAGCTCTTGCAAGTTTCCCCCGTTTTTCAGCGTTTGTCACAACAATGAAGTGCCATGGTTGAATGTTGCCTGCGGAAGGCGCAAGCCTAGCTGCCTCCAAAACTTTTGCAAGTTTCTCCCGGGGCACCGGTGTCTGTTCATAGGCGCGGACTGAACGCCTTATCTGGATAACTTCAAACACGTCCATTTTCTAATCACCAGCGAGGCTTATAGAAAGATGGTTGTGGTAAAGTTTATCTTTAACGAAACATTAGGCTACATTTTCAAGGTGCATGAAGGTCTTGATGATTAAGGCTGTAGTCTTCGACTTGGATGGAACCCTAGTAAGGTTTAACATAGACTTTAGGGCTGTGAGGGCGGAGGTTAGAAGCCTTCTGATAAGTCAAGGAGTGCCCGCTTCGGTTTTATCTCTGAACGAAAGCATATTTGAGATGCTGAAGAAGACTGAGATTTTCATGAGAAATAGCGGCAAATCTGAAAAGGTTGTGGAGAGTGTTCAAAGGCAAGTGTTGGCGATAGTTGAGAGATACGAGTTGGAAGCCGCGAAAACCACAACATTATTGCCCGGCGTAACTGAAGTTCTGAAAACATTGAAGGAGATGGGGCTAAAACTTGGCGTGTGCACGGTTAACAGCGAAAGATCGGTAAATTACATCATCCATAAGTTTAAAATGAATGGATTCCTTGACGCTGTAACTCCAAGAGAGCATGTTAAAAACGTTAAGCCGGACATAGATCACCTTGAAAGAACTTTGAAGACCATGGGGGTTTCCCCGAAAGAGGTTCTGGTTGTGGGGGACAGCCCGGCGGACATGAAGTGTGCGAAAGGGCTTGGCGCCGTCGCCGTGGGATTATTGACGGGAATATCCACGGCGAGGGAGCTTGCAGACGCTGGCGCAAACTATCTAATAACCTCGATCATGGACCTGCCGATGCTCGTTAAACAAATTAACAAGGATAATTAATTAATGGCGCGTGTTCTTGTATCTTAGGTTGGCTTAAAATAGTATCTTGGCCATTGGGGCCATCCTTGGGTTTGCGGTGTTTCCTCAAATTCCACCTTTAAAGGCATTCCGATCCTTATTTTGTCAAGCGGCACTCCCTTTATGATCCCCGGGAGCTTAACACCATTTTCCAGTTGGATTATCCCAACCGCGTAGGGCGCCATGTTCTGGAATTGGGGTGGCGCCACATGGATCACTGTATAGGTTAGGAGCTCCCCCTTTTGAGGCATTTCAGCCCATTCGAATTCTGTTGACAGGCATTTGTCGCACAGGGGGCGTGGCGGCATATGGATTTTTCCGCATTTACGGCATTTTCCGCCCATCAGTTTTTTCTGGCCTATGTTTTTGTAGAACTGTTCAATTGTGAAGGCTGTTTGTCCGTTCATGTTTTTATCCCCTCCTGTATATGTGGACTGTGGCTGTTGCACCTGAACCGCCAACGTTGTGGGTTAAGCCTACCTCAGCGTCGTCCACTTGTCGCTTGTCCGCCTGCCCGGTTAGTTGTAGGTATATCTCGTAGGCTTGGGCTGTTCCCGTGGCGCCTACTGGGTGGCCCTTTGCCTTTAGGCCTCCGCTCGTGTTTACGGGTATTCTTCCATTAAGGGTTGTTTCGCCGTTTTCCGCTAGGCGTCCGCCCTCGCCTGGTTTGCAGAAGCATAGATCCTCGTAGGCTATTATTTCGGCTATGGTGAAGCAGTCGTGCACTTCCGCCACGTCTATGTCTTCTGGCTTCACTCCAGCCATTTCATAGGCCTCTTTTGCGGCGAGTTTGGCTGCTCTGAGCGATGTGAAGTCGTCCCTTTCATACAAGCCTATGGTGTCGCTTGCTTGGCCTGTGCCGATTATGTGGACTGGTGTGTCCGTGTACCTTTTCGCGATTTCAGGCTTTGTGAGTATGAGGCAGCTTGCTCCATCGCTTATGGGCGAGCAATCGTAGAGTTTTAGGGGCCAAGCGATAACCCGTGACGTCAATACCTGTTCAATAGTTATTTCCTTTTGCATGTGGGCTTTCGGGTTTAGGCTTCCATTATAATGGTTTTTCACGGCCACGTGGGCTAGCTGCACCTCTGTGGTGCCATACTTGTGCATGTGAGCTGTGGCCATTAGGGCAAACAGCCCTGGAAAGGTTAATCCATGCCACTGTTCGAAGGGGAAGTCTGAAGCCATGGCTAAAAAATCCGTGACTTCGGGAGTACTTCGATGGGTCATTTTCTCAACACCACCAACCATGACGACGTCGCACATGCCTGAAGCTATCGCATATATTGCGGTTCTAAGAGCTGCCCCTGAAGAACTGCAAGCCGCTTCCATCCTCACCGCTGGAATATGCAGTAGCCCAGCCCAGTCCGCTACTGCGGCGCCTGTGTGCCCTTGATGCTCATAGGATTCACCCATGTGTCCAATGAAAAGGGCTTTTATGTCCTTTTTTGGGTCTAGGCGTGGGCAGCGCTCGTAGGCTTCCCTAGCGGCTTGGGCGAAGATTTCTCGGGCGTATAAACCTTCAAGTTTTCCGAATTTTGAGAGTCCTGCAGAAACTATTGAGGCGAGGGGTTTTCCCTTCAAATTCAACTTCTCCCAAGCTCATGGAGAAAAAACCATAGTTAAAAACAAGTATTTTTGAGTTTCCTATGGCTTAATTGTTTTCTCACGAAAGTTTTATGTGAACTTTAGCTTAAACCTATAGGCTCTAAAAACTGGAGAAGGAAGGGAAAGGTTATGAGTAGGGTTGCCATTGTTGGTGTTGGATGTGTTGGCTTTAGACCAATGACGCTTGAGCTATCCTTTAAGGAGTTGATGTTTGAGGCGGCTGTTAAAGCCTATGAGGATGCCGGCGGATTAAACCCGCGGAAGGACGTAGATGTTTTCGTGACGTGCGCCGAGGATTATTTGGAAGGCTTCAGCATATTTGACGAGTTTGTCCCAGACCAGCTTGGCGCAGCCATGCGCCCATTGTTCACGGTTTCAGGCGATGGAATGCTTGGACTGGCAACAGCCTACATGCTGATAAAGACTGGGCAATTTGACACTGTTGTTGTAGAGGCACACAGCAAGGCCTCGGACATTTTAACATACATGGATATTGTGCAGTTTGGGTTAGACCCAATTTTCAATAGACCTTTGGGTGGTCATCCTTACTATGTTGCGGGTTTGGAGATGAACCGCTATCTACATGATACGGGCACAACGGAGGAGCAATGCGCGCAGGTTGTTGTCAAAAATAGGAGGAACGCCATACTTAACCCTCATGCGGCTTATGGGGCGGAGGTATCAATTGACCAGGTTATGGGCTCTGAGAGGCTTTTCCATCCATTGAAAAGGTTGGAGATCAGCATTCCAGCTGACGGCTGCATAGTCATGGTTTTAGCCTCTGAAGGGGTTGCTGAAAAGCTTACGGACAAGCCCATCTGGGTTAGGGGCATTGGCTGGTGCACGGAAACTCCAAGCCTTGAAACCCGCGACTGGACGAGAGCCGTTTACACGCGGCTAGCAGCCGAAATGGCCTACAAGGAGGCGAAGATCACTAATCCATGGCGGGACATAGACTTCGCCGAAGTCCACGACTTGTTCGCCTACAAGGAGCTCCAGCACATGGAAGCCCTCAAACTATGCGACTATGGCGAGGCTGGAAAACTAACCGAGGAAGGCCTAACAGCCTTGAACGGAGAGCTTCCCATAAACCCGTCTGGCGGGCTTCTTGGAATGGGCTATGGGTTAGAGGCTTCTGGACTGCAAAAAGTTTTGGAAGTTGTTCTGCAATTGCGAGGCGAGGCTGGCGCAAGGCAAATTGACAACGTTGAGGTGGGCCTAGCCCATACATGGCGGGGGATTCCAACGGCAACAGGCGCCGTAGCCATATTAAGCAGTGTCAAATAGGAGGTGGATGGACATGTTTGGGAAAAAGCGTGTAGCCATAGTTGGTGCCGGTGTAACTCTTTTCAGGCGGAATCTGAAGGAAACAGGGAAGGAATTGGCTTATCACGCGGCGAAGATGGCTCTTGAACAGGCTGGAATGGAGCTTCGCGACATCCAAAGCGTAGTGATGGGATCTGCGCCAGACGCTTTTGACGGAGTTCACATGAAGGGTGAGTATTTGGCTGACGGCGCCGGAGCATACCACAAGCCATACATGAGGGTTTTCGTGGGCGGCGGCACAGGCGTGTTTGCGCCCATAGCCGGCTGGTGGCATGTCGCCTCTGGACAATTTGACACTTGTCTGGTGGTGTGTGAAGAGAAAATGTCGTCTTGTTATCCGCACCCGCAATATGCTTTCACAACGATATTTGACCCCATTCTCGAGCGGCCCATCGGCATGAACCTCATTTGGATTTTCGCCTTGGAAATGAACCGTTACATGCACAAGCACAACATTAAGAAGGAGGATATAGCCCTTGTCTCGGTTAAAAACAAGCGGAATGCCCTTGACAACCCCATTGCCCAGTTGGGCGCCAACATAACCGTGGAGGACGTTTTAAACTCGGAGATTATGGCTTGGCCTGTTCAACGCTTGGATGTAAGCCCCACAAGTGATGGGGCAGCCGCCGTTGTGCTTGTTTCCGAAGACGTTGCTAAAGAGGTCACGGACAACCCCATTTGGATTGACGGTGTAGGCTGGTGCATAGACTCCACCCACTGGACGAACCGAGACCTATACTATCCGGATTATGTGGAGTATGCAGCTCGCATGGCTTATAAAATGGCTGGAATCAAGAATCCGCCGAAGGAAATTGACGTGGCTGAACCCTATGACCCCTTCGACTATAAGGAGCTTCACCACATGGAAGGCTTGCTATTATGCAAGAAGGGCGAAGCGCCAAAGCTCACCAAGGAAGGAGTAACCCAAAGGGACGGCGACTTGCCTATTTGTCCATCCGGCGGGCTTTTGGGATGCGGAAACCCCATTGCAGCGGCTGGTTTAATGAAGGTTTGCGAGATCTTCTGGCAGCTACGGGGTGAAGCTGGCAAGCGACAGGTGCCCGGAGACCCACGCACTGGCTTGGCGCAGGCTTGGGGCGACCTCATGCAGTATGGCTCGGTAATAGTGTTAAGGCGTTAAATGGAGGTGATTAAGGAATGAGCGTTAAAATTAAGCATTTTCCGGGAGAAGAGATTGAAACCAAAGACTTTCGTGAAGGCAAAGTTCTGTTTGAAAGTTTCCGTTCAAAGGCGAGGTATGCGTGGAGCGCTGGCATAGCCATAAGCCGCTTCCTAGAAGAGCTGAAGAATGGGCGAATCCTCGCCTCCACATGCAGCAAGTGTGGGCGCATAATGGTTCCGCCGCGGATCTACTGCGAGAAATGCTTCAAGCCGACGGACGGCTGGACCTATGTGAAGGATACGGGCATCATCAACACATTCTCAGTTTCGTTTATAGCAGCCGATGCCTCTAGGCTGAAAGAGCCGGTAGTGGTGGCTGTCATAGAGTTGGACGACGCCTCACCGGGCATGGGTATAGTCCACTGGCTAGGCGAATATGGCGATTGGCGTGAAATCAAAATCAGCATGCGTGTCCAAGCTGTCTGGAAGCCTCCGGAAGAACGCACGGGCGCCATCACCGACATAAAGTACTTTAAGCCCTTGAAGGAGTGAAAAGCCATGAGCCTTGAAAAGATAACCAATCCGTTAAACGCACGCCACTGGCTAGGCCACATGGAAACCGACTACCGTTACACGTTAGGCGTGGCTGGCGAACGCTTCTTGAAGGAAATTAAGGAGAACGCCCGCATAATGGGTGCTAAATGTCCCAAATGCGGCGTAGTCTTTGTCCCGCCAAGGCTTTACTGCGAAAAGTGTTTTGCCAAACTTGAAGAGTGGGTGGATGTCGGCACACGCGGCGAAGTCTACACGTACACGATTGCCACTATAGACGTGGATGGCAAAAAGCTGGAGAAACCGCAGATATACGCGCTCATAAAGTTTGAGGGCGCCCACGGCGGATTAATCCACCGCCTAGGCGAAACAGACAAGGTCTACATCGGCATGAAGGTGGAAGCGGTCTTCAAACCGCCAGCCGAGCGGAAAGCCTCCATAAACGACATAGCCTACTTCAAACCAGTAGAACATTAAACCCCAGCCTCTCATATTTTTTAAAGTCAAATTTGTTGCCGTCGACGAATTACAAAATTGATAGCCCCCTCTAGAATTTTGTGCTAACCTTAGATTATTTGAGGTTATGTTTTCAGCTGTTAAGCTTTCTTTAATGTCAGTGACGTATGTGAGGAAAGTTTATCTTTTTTCCTTCCCAGTAAACTGAGAGGTTTCAGGGCGATTGAACCTATTAACGTGGTTTGATCCTTGGCGTTCACCGCTTTGCACTTGCCCGCCAAAGTTGACCTTTAATCCTTACACTGGATGCGACCACCGCTGCGTTTACTGTTACGCCACCAGCTATATTCGGCGCTTTTACGAGTGCCGCCCTAAAAAAGACTTAGTTTTAAGGCTGAAGCGGGAGGCTGCTAAACTGAAGGGCGAGCTTGTTTCCATTTCGAATTCCTCAGACCCTTATCCAACAATCGAGGCTGAAACTGGTTTGACTAGGCAGTGCCTCCAAGTTTTGGCGGAATGCAACTGTCGAATCCAAATAATAACAAAGTCAAATATCGTTCTAAGGGATATAGACCTCCTAAAGCGGGTTCCATCCATGGTGGCTTTAACCATAACCACGGATGATGCGGAAACAGCCAGAATCCTTGAGCCTTATGCACCGCTGCCCGCTGAACGCCTAAAAACAGCTGAAAGGCTTTTGGCTGAGGGCATACCGGTGGCAGTGCGCATAGACCCCATAATTCCCTACGTGAACGAGAATCCGGAGTCGCTGGTTAAAGCCTTAGCCGAATTAGGTGTTCCCCATATTACGGCTTCCACCTATAAGGTTAGGATGGACAATTGGCAGAGACTAAGCTTAGCCATGCCAAAAATCGCCGAAAAACTAAAACCACTATACTTTGAGAAGGGCGAAAAAATGGCGCGGTACATTTACCTGCCAAAAGAGCTGAGGCTTAGGCTCTTGGAGAACCTGGCAAAGCTGGCCAAAAAATATGGTTTGAAGTTTGCGATATGCCGTGAGGGCTTAAGGGGATTAAATACGGCTATCTGCGACGGCTCATGGCTTATTAAAGAGGGACGTTAAATGCTACCAAAACCCGCCCTTCGAAACTATTTTAACCTCCGCCTCCAGAGAGCCTAAACCCGCCGTTGCAAAGGCGAAGTTATACCGTCCGCTTGCCAGCCTTATCCAGTCGCTAGTGTAGGTTGTTTGGCCGCCCTGCGAGGCTGTGTGGCTCCAAACAGCATCTTCGCCATCCAAAATCCTAGCCGTCCACAAGGCGTTGCCGCTACTGACATGCACTTCCACCCGCACATATTCATGGAGAAACGGAACCTCAAACTCGACACGCTTAACATCAGCGCCTATAGTGAAGGAAACAGTGAAGGCAATTAGAACCCTCGGGTAGGTGAGCGCCAAATAGGCGACAAAAACCCCAATAATCATGAGTATAGCCGCCATAACCGCAACCTTTCTTGATGATATTGTCAAAGTCAAACCTCCATTTCAAACTCGGCTTCGGAACAATGTCTGATTCCCGGGAGATCATTATCTAGATTGTGAAGACAAAATCAAAATTAACGCTAAACAGACGCCAAACCAGCCAAAGCAACAACCATGAGAATTGCCCCCGCAAAAATCAAGATGACAGCTAAACCCATAACGAAAATCGCCCATGGATTAATCGCAAAAAGCACATTTGAGCCATGCGACATGAGCAGTATGCCAATAACTACAAGAACAAACGCTAAAAGGAGAGTCCTCAAAGAGAGCCTTTCCCTAATGCTCACCAAACCACCTTAAACAGCCAAACACTAGCACGCCTTGCACTGTTAAAACTTTCGAACCGCTGATGGCAAGTGTTAAATTCTGTGGCGGCTAAAGAATGGACGGTGAGTAAATGTCAAAACCAAAGGATAAAGATGAGGAGATACTACAGGTTTTAAAGGAAATTAAAGCCCTATTAGAGCCCAAGCCGCCACCTCCACCGCCGCCACCGCCAAAAGGCCTTTGGAATGAATTCATAGATTTCATTTCAAAATATAAGGTGTTAGGACTTGCCGTGGCCTTCATTATGGGCATGTATGTCGGCCAAGTTGTGCAATCCCTCGTCAAGGATATACTGATGCCACTGATAGGGCTTGCGATTCCCGGACTTGGAAACTTATCCACTTATAAAATTGCTGTTCCACCGACAGCTTTGGACGCTGAAGGCAAGCCGCTGGATCCAAAGTGGACGGGGCAACTCTTCGGCGTCGGAAATTTCCTTGTATCAATAATAACCTTCATAATAGTGGCCTTCGTAATCTTCTTAATAGTGAAAATCACTAAAAAATGGGGAATTGAGTAAGGCTTTTCGCAGATCCCCCTTCTATTTCTTGTGAAAAGGCATGATTGTTAGGGAAATTTACGCCAAAAGCATCCTATCCAAGTCGAAGGTTTTAGATTATGTTGTTAATCCCTACGTTGGATGCGAGCACGGCTGCACTTACTGCTATGCCCGCTATGTCAAGCGTTTCACCGGGCACACTGAGCCATGGGGCGAGTTTGTGGACGTAAAAGTTAATGCGCCAACGCTGCTTCAATGGGAAACCCGCCGCAAAAAGGTTGGAAGGGTTTGGGTTAGCGGACTCTGCGATCCCTATCAGCCTCTGGAAAGGCAATACAACCTAACAAGGAGGTGCCTCGAAGTATTGTTGAAGAGGAATTGGCCAATCACAATACAGACGAAGTCAACCCTTGTGCTGCGTGACATAGACCTTTTAAGGGGACATGACAACGTTGAGGTTGTCCTAACCATTACAACGGCTGATGAGGGTATCAAGCGGATTTTCGAACCAAAAGCTCCCTCCATAAAGGAGCGATTGGACACCTTGGAGAGGTTGCATTTGGCCGGTGTGAAAACATGTGTTATGATTGCGCCTATGCTTCCGGGGGTTGAGGGCCTAATTGAGAAGATTGTCGGAAAGGTGGATCATGTGCTGGTTGATAGAATGAACTATCACTATGCGGACTGGGTTTACAGGCGGCATGGTCTCGAATACGCAATGACCGACAAGTACTTTCAGCGAAAGAAAGTGGAAATAGCCCGACTTCTCGAGCGGGAGGGGATACCCTACGAATTCGAATTTTAAGCGGAGAGTAAAGGTTATTTCGGCGTGAATTCTGGCTTGTTGTGTATGAACCCCCACTATGTTAGGCTTAGACTCGGAGAGAAAACCCGTTTTAAATGCTTGAGATGCGGGCGGTGCTGCGGCAGCGGACCGAATGTTGGACTTACGGCCTTCGACATACAGCGAATGGCCCAATTCCTAAATGTGGACTGGCATGAGCTTAAGGGAAAATATGTTGTGGCAGTTATAGCCGACATGGTAGCGGTTCCAACCCTCCGTGGCAGAGTGGACGGCACATGCATTTTCCTCGAATACAAAGATGGACAACCCTCATGTAGCATTTATCCAGCCCGTCCCATGAGGTGTAGGCTTTACCCCTTCATGCCCTACAGTCCAAGCAACAGCGAAACAATTTATTTGGACACTTGCTGTCCCGGGTTGAACGCTGAAACGGAAACAGAGCCTCCGTGGGAAACCCTCAAAGAATACTACTTCGAGGTTAAACTCCACTATGCAAGGCTCTACACCCTCATATTCCAAGAGGGATGCGAACCCCTAGAGGCGCTGGAGAAAACCATTGAGGACTGTACAAAGGAGAAGGCTTCCCTCCTCTCCATGAAAGCATTTTAAACCCCACGGCTTATCAGTCTTGGGGAACCATGTTGTTATTAGTGAATGACGTTATGGTGACAGACGTCGTCACCGTTGAGTCCCACGTCGACGTTAAAAGAGCTGTAAGAGTTATGAACGACTTTGAGATTGGCTGCTTAATCGTGGTTGAAGCAGGCCGCGTGATCGGCATCCTAACCGAAAGAGATGTGCTTAAGCGGGTTGTGGACGAGGGGAGGAAACCCGAAGAAACCACCGTAGGAGAAGTCATGTCTAAACCGCCAATAACCATAAGCCCGGATGCAGACCTCGAAACCGCCATAGCCTTGATGTTCAAACATAAAATCAAGAAGCTTCCGGTGGTGGAGAACGGCAAACTCGTCGGGCTTGTCACGTTCACGGATCTTGTACGCGCCCAACCAGCCCTAATACAAACCATAAGGAGGCTTATGGAAACCCATGAGATACCCAAAAGCCTAAGCAAAGTCATAAAATACTACATTGTATAACGTTGTATAACCGCAGTCATTGTTCAAAAATTTTTATTATGAACGCCTTTATTTCATCCATCGACGTGGCAACATCAACCATCAGCCTTCCAAGATCTGTAAGCCTATAAACCCTTTTCTTCCCTCTCCTCGCAACAAGCTTGATTAGACCCTCCCTTTCCATAGAATACAACCTAGAATAAACCGTTCCCGGGCTCAAAAGCAGACCATGCTGCTTCTGAACAAAAGTTAAAACGTCGTAGCCGCTGAAAGATTTATCCCTAAAATGAGCCATTACAATGACATCTAAAAAACTTGTTACTATCCGCTCGATGAACTCTCTTTTCATTTTAGAAACGCCTGAATTCCCAGCAGCACCAACCGACGCCATAGTTGCTGACTAGTTGAGGACGCATATTATCTTTACCTAAAAGTTGGAATAGTCAATTTGAAATGGTAGCCCGGGGGAGATTCGAACTCCCGTCAGGGGCTCCAGAGGCCCCCATGCTTGACCGCTACACCACCGGGCTTCATGGCTACTGTGCATTAATCCAGCTCAAGATAATAACTTTAACGTTTGTATTTCAACACAAATATGCCCGTTGTGGCTTGACATCCGGAGCAGATGAAGAATAGGGTCTCAAATCCTACCTTTGTGGCTATAACCGTGGACAGTAGGGCAGCAGCCGCCTCTGTGATATCATATATGGATTCAAACATTCCAAGAATGGTGCCCCTCTTCTTTTTCTCGCCTAAATCCGCCACCAAGGCCAGTATGGATGGACGTTGCAGGGCGTAGGATATGCCAAACATGAATTCGATTATATATAGGCCTGTTATGTTTGGCACGTAAACATAGCCCAACGAGCAGAGAGCACCCATCATGACTCCGGCGCAGAAAACGCGTTCCCTGCCATAAGTGTCCGCCAACTTCCCGGCAACAACCTTGAAGAGGGCTGCTACGCCGCAGAAGAGCGCGTATAAGAGGCCTACATCCATTACGGATGCGGAAAATCGGTTAATGACGAATATGGGGTATATGGGGCCTAGCAAGCCGACTCCTAAAGAGTATAGAGTACTCAAAGCTAGAGCTAGCATGAGCGTGCGGGATGACTTCAGCATGCATCCTTCCTCCTGCTGAAGTCACCGCGAAACCATAGACCACTTTATCCATACACATTTCCGAGTCGGCTTGCCTCCGGGCTTGGTGAAGAATCCCGATTAAGACATAAAAATAAACTTTTTGGTGAGGGTTAAGCCTCCGCCACGCTGCAGTCCAAGCCCAATTGGCAGTTTACTTTGTCACTAAAACGGGGCATGGGGCGTTTCGGATAACGCCGTCGCTAACGCTTCCCAGAATTATCTCCTTGATTCGGCTTAGGCCCCTTGCACCCATAACAATGAGGTTGAATTCGCCCTCCTTGGCGGCTTTAACTATTTCCTGAACTGTATGGCCCTCCCTCAGTATGGTTTCAGCTTCAACGCCTTGCGCCCTAGCCCTTTCCACCCCCTCAGCTAGGATTCTCTCCCCCGCCGCCTTCACAGCTTCAGCAACCTTGGAATATTCTGCGGGAGCCATCATTGGAACGCCTGGAGCTAAAGTTGCTGGTTCAGGCACAACCACAGGCCTCACGCTGACCGAGTAGACGTGGATTAGGGTTATTTTTCCCTCAAACCTTTTGGCTATTTGTATGGCGATGTCCAAGGCCCTCATGGAATGCTCAGAGCCGTCCAGGGGGACAAGAATCTTCTTAAACAAAGGGAAGAGTCCTCCAAAAATTTAGTCATCCCCTAACCTTAATATGCTTTTGGAAAAAAGCAGCCGAGAGGGCGATGTGACGGTGTTATAGTAGCCAGAAATCTGTGGATTTTATTCTACCCTTAGCGTCAATGACTACTTCGAAGCGTTCAGCCCATGGGTGGCCTTCAAGATCTATGGGGCATGTTCCCCTCACAATCCAGCACCCATCCCGTTGCTCAATGGCGGAAATATCAATTTTTTCAGTCTTCTTCCTCTTTTTCAGAAATTCTAAGGCTATTTTTTGGGCATCTGCTTCCACTAGAACTTTCATGATCCAGCCTCTCGAGTTCCAGTTATTTTCACAATAGGTTGGCATTAAAAGTTATGAACCTAAAATCCTTAGCGCAGCTAAAGTCATGTCATACAGGTGTTTTGCGGGAAACCCTTATAAGTGGCTTTTAGCCATACATGGTGACGTGCAGAACTGCTTCTTCTAGGCGGTTTTTGCACAATAAATAGGTAAAGGAGTGAGTGCGAAATGTCAAGTAGGGAAATGCATAAGGCAGTTTGCTCTGACTGTGGTCAGGAATGTGACGTTCCATTTGTTCCAGACCCCAGCAGGCCAGTTTACTGCCGAGAATGCTGGATGAAGAGAAGAAACCAGAGGAGAAGGTATTAGGTTTACGTGCGTTTTTCTAAGCCCGCTTTTTCCATATTTTCTTTTAAGACCTAAATTTTGGGTGATGTTAACTTTTAATAGGCTGGTGTGTATTTTCATGGTGTGATTGTTATGGGCGAGGATAAGGTCTTGATAGCTTATGCCACTAAGGGTGGGACTTCCGCTGAAGTTGCCATGCGAATTGCGGAGGTTTTGCGGCGGAAGTATGGATTCGATGTTGACGTTGTTAACCTGAAAGAGAAGCCTTCACCAGACCTTTCGCTGTACAAGCATGTTGTCGTTGGAAGCGGTGTTAGAGCCCAGCGGGTCTGCAAGGAAGCGGTGAACTTTCTAAAGAACAACGATTTTGAAGGGAAGAATGTCGCCATCTTCATTCTATCCTTGGAGGCTGGAAGCCCGAAAACCTATCCTAAGACCGTGGCAAAGTACATAGAAGCGCTTTTGGGGAAGTGTCCCGCGTAAAGCCTGTTGCAGCGGAAGCCTTTGGCGGGAGAATAAAGTTTTTAGGTTTCACGGTGGCTGACGCAGTCAATTTTGGCAAGGTTGAGGCTTGGGCGGAGAGCCTTGGAGAAAAGTTCCGCGGTAAAACTTAAGCCTTTAAACTGTTGATTTTGAACTCCCACATGCACCACAAGTCTTTTGGATGGGGATCCGGCGGGCAGACTAGGCAGTTTACCTCCACCTTTGGGTTTAAAGTGTTTACAAAGGTTTTCAGATAGCCAAACCTAACCGTTTTGCATGGGAACTCAGCGAGCCCCTTCCTAAGCCTAGCCTCTTGGGTTCGGCATCGGTTTATGCTCAAAATAGCCTTCCCAGCGGACACCTCCACAGTTTTGAAGGGCTGATCTAATGCCCAGCTTGTCAGCTGCAGAAGCTCCATTATGGCGGGGATGTCGGGGTTTTCGCCGATTCCAAACATCTTCTGGAGGCTTTTCGCCTCTAAGACTGCCATGCTCTCCCAGACATTGGCGTCAATTTGGGCGGCTGCCTTCGTCCCGAACATTTTCTCTATTTCGAGGAAGTATAAGCCGTCGACACGCCACAGATTCCTAATTTGGAGGAAAAGGTAGTCCAAAAGTTTTTCCGTGGGCATTTTAGCCAGTTTCTTGCGGTCTTCGTGGCTTCCGGGTGGATGTTCTCCCAAACCTCTTCACCATTCAAGAGTTTTGGCGATAGTTTAGGCGTGATAACCTTTTAAACTTAATTGAAGTAAAAGGCAAGGCGTGAGGCGTGTTGGAGCAATTGGTTAAGACCATATTATTGGGTGTGGTTCAGGGCTTAACCGAGTGGCTTCCCATATCAAGCACCGGCCACCTTAAGGTCTGCGAGCGCCTCCTCGGATTAAGTGTTCCCCTTCTTTTTGATGTAGCTCTACATGTTGGCACTTTGCTTGTCGTCTTGGCCTTTTTTAGAAAGGATGTTAAAGCCGTCTTAGGGGCGGTTGCAAGCTTGAACTTTAAAACGGGGCATGGAAGGCTTATTCCATTAATAATTGTTGGGACAGTGCCAACGGCGGTTATTGGATGGCTTTTATCAGAGCTTTGTGGATATGTCTTCCAAAACCTTTCAATCATTGCCTTGGCGTTCATTATATGTGGCTTTATCCTTTATTTGGCGAGAACTGAAGGGGGCGGGTCTGGCACTATTCGTTTTAGGGAGGCTCTCTTAATAGGTGTTGCCCAAGGCTTCGCTGTTGTTCCGGGGCTTTCCAGAAGCGGATTAACTATTTCCATCGCCCTTTTGCTTGGGATTAAGCGGGAGGAGGCTTTCAGATTTTCCTTTCTTCTATCTGTCCCAGCGGTTGTCAGCGCCTCGGCTTTAACCCTACATAGGGAGTTTAATGTTCTCATAGCTTCTAGCCTCGGCTTTGTGGACGTTGCCGCTGGGACGATGGTAGCCTTGGTTGTTGGCTACTCAGCCCTAAAATTGTTGTGGAGGGTTTTGGCTAAGGGAAAATTTTACCTATTTGCCTTTTACTGCTGGGTCTTCGGCGCCCTTCTGCTTTCAGCCATGTTCTTAGGCTTTTTCTAGCCATTTAGGCTTTCCCTGGAGAAACTCCGTTAAGAATTTGGCAAATTCGCTGTTTCTAGAGTAGACTTCAACTATTTCCGCGTTTTTGTATATTTTGAAGCTCCTGCTCAACGCTTGGGCTATTTCCTTGGCTACGCCGGCGCTTCTCCCTCCATCTCTGAGTTTTTCGCTTAGAAGCGTGGTGGCATCTGTTTGTTTTCGCTTGATAAGCACAACCCATCTATCGTCTTCAATGTACGGTCCAGAAACGGTTTCGGGGTTGGCGGAATGTTTAGCCAAAAACTTTTGGCAGTCCTCAATTTTCTCCAATGGTGGTCCAAGATGCCTCTTAACCGGCGGGAGGATGTGGCTTTCAAGCTCGAATATGAAGGCGTTTAGGTTTTCCTCGTCGCTCCAAACCGTGTGCCGAAGCACTACGAAATCGTTTGTCTCCAAAAGTTTTGCTAGTGAACGCTGAGACCTATACAGTTGCCCCCATAAGACGTCTGGAACTGCCTCTACTCTGCCGAAGATAATGAAAACCAATGTGGAACCGCGTTTTTGAAGGGCCTCTTTCAGCTCCCCAACGGTTAACGGCTTTGTTTCGGGTGGATAGAAGAATTTTAGGCTTGGGTTTTCAAGGAACGCGCGGGCTGCCGCCACGAAGGTGTAGAGTTTTTGGCGCTGCACGGCTGATGCAACGTTTCGTCCCATATCCACCGGGTCAACCACCACTAAAGGCTCGTTGAAGAGAAGTGGCAATTCGTCCTTCCTACCCTCGTAATGGTTTTCTGTGTCCACCACCATCCGCTGCCTGAGGTTGGCGAATGTCCTCAAAACTTCTAGGAAGGAGCCATAGCGGATGATGAGGAGCTCGCATAGGTATCCGCTGAACCCGCCAACCTTGATCTCAGCACCATAGACGCCTATGCCCTTCATGAACTTTTTTAGGAGACGTACTTCCCCGCGCATTTGAGGGGTTAGACGTGCCTTCACATAGTCCGTGTGATAAGGTGTGCGGTCTGTGGCGCTTAACCATTCTCCACGTTTAGCCTCATAGCATGGCACGATGTTAACGCGGACACCATCCACAAAGGCTTCAAGGTAGGGATGCTCAGCAAACCTCTCCACCTGCCTAGCGCCCTCCGTGGCTTTCCTAGCAACTTTTAGGGCAACCTCACCAAGTGCAGTGCGCGGCACCGTGGGGGATAAGCGCATGAAGATGTCTATGTCTGGTTCCCCGCTGAGCCACGTGTCCTTAGCCACGGAGCCCTCTAAGCGCACTGCCGCCTTCACGCCGAAATACTCCGCTGCTTCTGCAACCTTCCTTTCTAACGTTTTCGCCAACCCCTCTATTTTCTTGCGTTCATCCGGTTTGGGCGTAATTCTCTCTAAAACGGTTTTGCAGACGGCTTCCAGCTTGCCCTGTGTTGGCATAAGGTTCAGCCTTGAGGGCAATATTCCCGAAGCGTCGTATATATGGGTCCCTTAGGCGTTAAGTCGCTTCTCTTAAGCCTCAAACAGTTAGCCTTCACGGTTCCAAACTCGAAGTTCATGTTCTCCATCAGACACTTGGCAAGCTGCGCCTTGTTGCGTCCAGACCTTACACGGGCAATCGTCAAGTGAGGGCTGAACCCCTTTGGGTCTGGAGCAAACCCCAAACTTCGAAGGAAAGGCTCCAGCTGCTCGAAGATTCCTCGAAGCTGGAGGGCTCCATCCCTAATCCCAGCCCAGATAACCCTCGGGTTCCGCTGGTTTGGAAAGGCGCCCAAACCCTGAATCTTCACAATAAAAGGTGTAAACTGAACTTTACACATCCCCTCGTAAATTCTATTCACCATTGGGGGTGTGATGTTGCCCAGAAAACGCAAGGTTATATGAATGTTCTGAGGTTCAACAAACTTCAAATCCGCGCCAGTTCCAGCCAAAATCCTCTGTACTTTCGTAATGTTTTCTAGAACACTAGAATCCTCAATGTCGAAGGCTATAAAACTCCTTATGGTTTCAGGCATCCGACATTCCCTTGCATATCCCTTTAGCCCAAAACAGCCATAAATGCTTAACCATTTTACCTGATTTACCTGAAAACCTTGAAGGCTAAATATGCCGCCAAGAATGTTAGGCTGCTCGCCAAAAACACGTATTGGAAACTAAGCTTCTCAGCCAAGAATGGACCAATCAAAGAGCCGCAAGCCCTCCCAAAGCCCTCCAGCGCATTGTAAGCTCCGACTTTCTCTCTTGGAAGAAGCTCCATTGACAATGCACTTGTGTAGACGGCAAATAAAGCATAGAGAAAACCCAACAGAAATAACACAATAGCCACAGTGAATGTTCTTAGGAGGAGAGTGTGAATAGAGGCTAACATCCCAAGGGAAAGCAGACCTCGAAAGAGGGCAACCCGACACAGCATCATTTTCTCCGTATCAATGTTCGGATAACCCCGCATGGTAATGAAATACCCAATGATGCCTCCAATAGAGTTCACTGCGAAAAGGGCGAAAACCAAGTTCCCAGAGTATCCAAGCCCCTTAGACAGGAATATAGCCATAGGCGTGAACAGAACGTTTGTAGCCAACGAGAAAAGCGCAAAGCCAACACAAAAGGCTTTGACGTTGTCAGCCTTAAGCTCCATCCAAGCCTCACTGGAAAGCCTCAAAAGAGCCGTTGCACCCCTCAATGTAAGGTCCACTGAGCGCTCAATAGTCACCAGCCCCCTTTCAATTATTAAGATTGGATCCCACACGAAAATAAGCGACAGTGCAAAGGCGAGGAAGTGTAGGCCGCTGCAGACCAGCAGAGTTAAAACTGCACTGGCATGGAACATTGCCATGAAAAAGCCTAGAAGCAGCCCCACAAGCAGTCCGAATTCTGTAAACCCCCTATACCATGCAAAGGCTCTCTCCCATTCCTCGCGGGTGTAAAGCTCAGCTATCAAAACGTTTCTGGGCGGATCATGAGCCACATGGAAAAACCACAACAAGATGTACAAGAACGTTAAGATTTTGACGTCTACAGTAAACGTGAAAAAATATAGAATAACGGCCATGGACAGGAAGGAGAGGAGAATATACCGCCTATAGCGTCCCTCCTTTTCGCAGGCGTATCCCCAGAGGAACGATGATGGAATGGTGGCGAGAATGGCTAGTGCGGACATGAAGCCCACATCGATGAGCGATCCACTGATGGAAACAATGTAGAGTGGAAGGAAAACTGACAGCAAACCGAAGGCCATCTCGTGAAGGACGAAGCCGAGCCACCACATAAGTGAAGCAACCCAAAATAATGGGATAAAAAGTTTGCCGCCAAACATTATGTGGGATGAATGGAAAACCGCTAAGTGCCCAACGTGTTTCGTAAACGCTTTTAACCATCAAAAGGCATTGCTATTAGAAACCGTGAAGAAGGGCTTTAAGTGGAAAGCGAGAAGCTTGTCGTCGGTTTGGTTGGAATGCCTGGGGCTGGAAAATCCGTTGTGGTTAATGTGGCGAAAGCATATGGCTATGGCGTCGTCGTCATGGGCGACGAAGTGCGAGAAGAAGCCAAAAGGCGAGGTTTAGAGCCAACTCCGGAGAATCTTGGCCGCATCATGTTGGAACTGAGGCGTTTAGAAGGTGAAACAGTCATAGCGAAGCGGTGCATTCCCAAAATAGCCGCAATGGCTGAGGATAAAGTTGTCGTGGATGGCATAAGAAGCCTAGCTGAAGTTGAAGAGTTTAGGCGAAACTTCCCCAAATTCGTGCTTGTAGCCGTACATGCATCCCCCGAAACACGATTTAAGCGGCTTTTCCACAGGCGGAGAAGCGACGACCCTAAAAGTTGGGAAGTTTTCCACGAAAGAGACATGCGGGAACTCAGCGTGGGACTCGGAAACACCATAGCCCTAGCCGAGTACATGATAGTCAACGAGGAAAGCCTAAACACCGTTAAAAAGCAGGCCGCTGAAATCTTGAGGAGGATAGAAGCCAAATGGATGAAGTAGAAGTTTATGTTGAAGTGGAAATAAACCCGACAGAATCAGAGGAAAAAGTGAAGAGGGCCGTTGAAAACGTGTTCGGCAGCATACCCACCCAAATAAAGCCACTGGCAAAGGGTAGCCTATTAACCGCAGAGGCGAAAGGCCTTGAGGCCCTAACAAAGCTCTACAATCTACTGCGGAGAGAGCGCATCCGCGACGCCGCCCGCAGTGTTCTCTTCGAGGGTTTAAGCGGAAACACAATAACCTTTTACTTAAACAAGCAAGTCGCTTACGCCGGACACTTGTCCTTTTCAAAGGCCGTGGCAGAATCACCCCTAGGCCCAATAAAAGTGCAGATTAAGTGCGATGATCCAAGGCAGTTGATTGACTGGCTTGCACCAAAAACAGTCCAGTAGAGGTTGGATGCTATGGGTTTGGATGAAGTTTACCGCTACATTGATGAGCACGCAGACTCGTTCATAGAAGACCTTGTTAGACTTGTTAGGCAGCCAAGCGTCTCAGCAAAGGGCGAGGGCATGGAAGACTGCGCAAAACTCGTTGAGGAAATGATGCTTAAAGTCGGGCTTAATGCAAGGATTTTGAGGGGTGAAAGGGGAAACCCCGTTGTATATGGCGAAGTCAAATCTGAAAAAACTACTAAAACGCTTCTATTCTACAACCATTATGATGTACAGCCTCCGGAGCCTCTGGAAGAATGGAAGTACGATCCCTTCAGCGGCAAAGTTGCCGACGGAAAAGTGTACGGCCGAGGCGCCGTGGACAATAAGGGAAACCTTGTTTCAAGACTTAAGGCTATCCAAGCTTACATGGAAACGGCTGGCAGTGTCCCAGTAAACATTAAGTTTGTTGTAGAAGGCGAAGAGGAAATTGGAAGCCCAAACTTGGAGCCAATAATCAAAAAGCACAGACGGCTTTTTTCGGCAGACGCTGCCCTATGGGAGTTCGGCGGCACCGATAGGCATGGAAGACCCCATCTATATTTGGGTTTGAAGGGAGTTCTATCCGTGGAGCTGCGGGCTAAGTGCGCCCTTAAAGATGTACATTCCGCCAATGCACCCCTAATCCCAAATGCAGCTTGGAGGCTTGTTTGGGCTTTAAGCACGCTGAAAGACAAGAATGAAAAGATCCTGATTGAGGGTTTTTACGACGGGGTTCAGCCCCCCTCCGATGAGGAAATCGGATGCTTAAAGAATATTCCCTTCGAGGAAAAAGAACTCAAAGAAGAGCTTGGCCTAAAACAGTTTTTGAGGGGCTTATCTGGCTTTGAAGCCTTGAAGGCTCTGCTTTTCCAGCCCACATGCACCATAAATGGCTTGTTGTCCGGCTATACCGGCAAGGGCTCCAAGACAGTTCTGCCCCGAGAGGCTATGGCTAAACTGGATTTTAGGCTTGTCCCAAACCAGAAACCCAACGAAATACTTAGGAAGTTGAAACGCCACCTAGAAGTCCAAGGCTTCAGCGACATTGAAATAGTCCAGTACGGCTCCACGGAACCCGTTAAAACACCCGTCAGCGACCCTTTTGTGGGCTTAGTGGCAAAAACAGCTGAAAAGGTTTATGGAAATAAAGCCGTTATATACCCGCTTAGCGCAGGCTCTGGACCCATGCACTTGTTCCGAAATCTTTTAGGTTTTCCAGTGGTTTCAGCCGGATGCGGCCATCCAGAATCCAACACCCACGCGCCAAACGAAAACCTCAGGATTGAAAGCTTCATTAAAGGAGTCAAGTTCATCGCCGCCTTAATAGATGACTTTGCCAAATGGTGATGCCAGTTTGTCATCCAAGGCGACGATAACCGACAGGGGTGCCATAATCCTCGGCAAAAGCGTGGCATGTGACGCCTTCGAGGAATCCAGACCCATCAGAATCGTAACCCACGCCCATGCGGACCACATGATTGGCTTGCAGCAAAGCCTCCGCACATGCGAAAAAGTCCTCATGACGAAAGCCACGAAGGATCTAATTGACGTTATGCGGAGTCCCCTTTTCCTCATGGGCGGATACGTGGAAACACTGGATTATGGTAAGGTCATGAATTACGGAGAGGAAAGCATAACCCTTTTCCCCGCGGATCATATTCTGGGCGCGGCCCAAGTGCTTGTTGAAGACGCTGAAGGCACAAGGATAGTCTATACGGGAGACTTTAGGCTTGAAGGAACACCAGTGCTGGAGGCAGATATCCTCGTAATAGAAGCCACATATGGTAGCCCCTTATGCAGACGCCCCTTTAACCGGGACGTTAAGGAAATGCTTGTTTCCATCGTGGAGGAAGGCCTAAAACACGGCGCCGTTTATGTTTTCGGCTATCATGGCAAACTACAAGAGGTCATGCAGATCCTTTATGAGGCTGGCTTAAAGGCACCGTTCATAGCACCAGAAAGGGTCTTCCAAGTTTCAAAAATATGCGAAAGGCATGGCATGCGCATTGGGCGCGTTTATAGGCTTGAGGAGAAGGAGTTTAGGGGCATGCTTGAAAGAAATCAGCCCTGCGTGGCTTTCTATCACATGGGCTCGCGGGGCAGAGTTGGGCGGGGATGCTTCTGCATCTACGTTAGCGGCTGGGAGTTTGACATGCCATGTCGGGAAATCGCCGAGAAAGAGTATGTTATAGCCCTCAGCGACCATTCGGATTTTGACGGTTTAATGGAATATGTGAGGCGTTCAAAACCCAAATTTGTTATAACTGATAATTTCCGTGTCGGTTATGCTGAGACTTTGGCTAGGTGTATACAGCGTCGTTTCAATGTTTCGGCTGTGGCTTTGCCTAGGCGTTGAGCGTTTGTATTAAGTATTACTACACAAGATTTATCTTCTATTCTGCAATTTATACTATTGAGTTCGGATATAGATTCCGAACTCGTATGACTTAAATAAGAAGAAACCAGACCACTCGGATGCGGAAAAGGCATGCCCTCCCCACTGCAGCCAGAGTTCTTCGCATTGGTAGGCATAGACCTATTCCTAGCCATGAGCCTCCTCACATGCCTATTAGACCGCCACTTCCCATGGCAGCTTCCCTACGTCTATCAGCTTGCCGCCCTAGCCGGTTTTGGACATCTCCTTGTAAGCCGAGAATTCATGATGGCCTTCGGCGAGTACATGCGTTTCTGGTACAGCCTCCTATATTTGGCGATAGCCCTAGCCAACATCATAGCCCTAAACATCTACCTAGGCATGGTTAAGAGGCTCATGAACTACGCCAGAATCTTTATGGCAGCCGTCACAATCCCATCGCTAACCCTCGCAGTTTTCTTCCTATCCAACTATGCAGAAGTAGCCGCCCACCCCCTGGTCATGATTCCTCAAATGGGCTGGGAAGCCACCTTCGTGGGCATAGTGGCCTTCGACACCCTCGTAGTGGGGCTGGGCACATATGTATTCTTCAAACCACGATGGTGGTACATAGCCCTAGGCGCAGGCACCATAATAGCCGCAGCAGCAGCCTACGCCATATACAAACCCACGTGGGGAGAGGCAGCCTTCATCGCATCCGCCACAGCCCTAGCAATAGCCTGCGCCGTAGTCCTAGCCCTAAGCCTCTACATCCTCGTAAAAATCTGGATAGAAACCCTAAAAGAAAGGAAAAAACGAAAAGGAGGTGAAAACACAAAATGAAAACAAACTACAAGAAAATTGCAAAGCTTGTAACACTGCTCGCCACATCATTGCTGATAGCTACAGCAAGCGCAGCGATCTATGACTATATGTATTTAAATGCAACTGTGGGTGTTCAAGGAATGGCCTTAGCTTGGGTTAAAGGCGCCGACGGCGATGACGCTGGAACCAATATAAACGGAGTCACGGCGGCGTTAACTAAATTAAAGGGGCCACCAAATGGCACGAGAATATACGCAGACCCGATACGACTTAACAACACGAGTGCACAAAACGTAAACTTTGATTTACTAATAGACACAGTAAGTGGCAGTACAGATCAATTAAGTTCAATAATCATCAGAATCTATGATATGAACGCCTCTGTTTGGGTGCAAAACATAACAATTTGGGGCAACGGACAAAAAGGAAATGATGTATCCTTAACAATACAAGGTAATCACATGTGGCGGTTCCAATGGGAAATTACATGGAAATCCACAGCTACAACGTCTCATTCCGTTACAGTCAACTTAAAGGTAAGAGTGCCTGTCTAAAACCAATTCCCTCCTTTTTATCCATAAATTGGAGTAGGTCTCAAATTGATGGTGCGTAGCGAAATAAGAAAAACCTGCTTTCTATTAGTCGTAAGTCTATTTATTTCACTTCACCAATACAGTTGCGTTTTCGGTGATATATGTGATTTTATGAATGTAGAATCAAATATTGGATGCACTATTCCGACAGTGATTCTGCAGGAAGGCTTTGATGATGTCAGTCTTATTTATTCGAATGGCACAAGCGCGAAGATTACCATAAATGCCACAGCGGAATATGAAACTTACAATCACACTTTAAGAGTCTTTAACAATGCTTCTGAAACCTATGAAATCATATTAGAAATTTGTAGTTATCAAAACATTAACCGATTATCAAACCTAACAATACTTTTCCACGACAATTATACATCAAGCACACAAATAACAATCAGTAATGGCAGCGTAATACAAGCAAGCGGCAATTTCTACACCTTAAATGGCTTGTCAAAAGTTTTTATAAAAGTTGAGAATCTCAGAGAATCTCAAGATGGGGAATCTTACCTTTATATTCATCTGAGGATAAGAGTCCCCAATAAGGGAATTTACACCCTATACCTCATTACCTTTGAGTTAACCTAACGGAAAATGACAACCGAAAAGATCATTCTCCAAGTAAATGCTTTGACACTAAGCGAAATTATTAGCTAAAGACAAGCCTTTTTCTGCCAAAGTTTAAATGTGAAACGAGACAACGCTATTACTTAGTTCACTCTAAAACAGGAAGGTAGAAGTGATATGAGTAGGTCGTCTTTGTTTTCGGGTTTTTATCGGCTTAGTCTAAAGGAGCGTTTGGCGTTTGTTAAGGAGTTTGCTGGTTTGACTGATGAGGAGTGTGCTTTGCTGCAGAATACTGGTGGTTTGCCGCTGGAACTGGCTGATCGCATGATAGAGAATGTAGTAGGTGCTTTTCCAGTGCCGCTTGGAATTGCCGTGAACTTCCTCATTAATGGGCGGGACTATTTGATTCCTATGGCGATTGAGGAGCCTTCTGTGGTGGCTGCGGCTAGTTATGCTGCTAAAATGGTGCGGGAGGGCGGGGGCTTTCACACAAGCAGCACTCCACCAATAATGATTGGACAGGTGCAGGTGGTTCGCGTTAAAGACCCTTACGCTGCTAGGCTTCGCGTTTTAGAGGCTAAGGACGAGATTTTGAAGAAGGCGAATGAGCAGGACCCGGTGTTGGTTTCGGTTGGCGGCGGAGCCAAAGACCTAGACGCCAAAGTCATTCACACTGTGCATGGGCCGATGGTTATTGTGGAGTTGCATGTGGACGTCCGGGACGCTATGGGCGCTAACGCTGTGAACACCATGTGCGAGGCTGTTGCCCCGCTGGTTGAGCGGATCACCGGAGGCCGCGTTTATCTGCGAATAATCTCGAATCTAGCGGTTAAACGTCTAGCCAGAGCATGGTGTGTCGTGCCCAAGGAGGCTGTTGGCGGCGAGGAGGTTGTGGACGGCATCGTGAACGCTTGGGCTTTCGCCGCTGCTGATCCATTTAGGGCTGCCACGCATAATAAGGGGATTATGAATGGCATAATTGCCGTTGTAATCGCCACATGCAATGATCACCGCGCCGTGGAGGCTGGCGCCCACGCGTATGCTGCCCGAAGCGGCCACTACACAACACTTTCCACATGGGAGAAAAACGAGAACGGCGACTTGGTTGGATCCATTGAGCTGCCTATGGCTGTTGGCATAATAGGCGGGGCGGTGCGAACCCATCCCGTAGCCAAAATCTGCCTAAAAATCTTGGGCGTGAAGACGGCCAACGAATTCGCCGAAGTCTTGGCGGCGGTGGGCCTAGCCCAAAACCTAGCCGCCTTAAGAGCCCTAGCCCACGAGGGTATCCAGCGAGGTCACATGGAGCTTCACGCCCGAAACATCGCCATCATGGCGGGTGCCACAGGCGAGCTGATAGACCTAGTTGCCCAGAAAATGGTTGAGGAACGCAAAATCCGCATGGACAGAGCCAAAGAACTCATCGAACAGTATAAGGCAACGGGAAAAATCTAAAAGACGCGCTCGCCGCATTAAGAAGCGGCGGTACAATGAAGATTCTCCCCGGACCAGCCTCCAAAGAGCTCGGCGAAAAAATAGCCAGCCTCCTAGGCCTGGAGCCAACCTCCGTCTTTTTTAAGGCTTTTCCAGACGGTGAATCCTACGTGAGGATTGAAGGCTCTGTTGATGGTGAAACCGCAGTTATTGTGCAGACCACAAGCCCTCCGCAAGATCAGCGGCTTATCCAGTTAGCTTTGATGGCGGATGCCGCTAAAAGGAACAACGCTAAAACCGTTGTGGCCGTTGTGCCCTATTTGGCTTATGCCCGCCAAGACAAGATTTTCCTCAAGGGCGAACCAATAAGCATAGAGGCCATTGCAAGAATGCTTAAGGCTGCAGGTGTCGACAGCTTAATTACCGTAAACATCCACGAGAAGAACGTGCTGGCAAGGTTCCCCTTTCCAGCTAAAAACCTTTCAGCTATACCACTTCTAGCGGAGCACCTCAAACAGAGAGGTTTCAAGGATTCATTTGCACTCGCTCCGGATAAGGGCGCCGTGGGCATAGTTCAAGAAGCCTCCATGGTTCTGGGCTGTGATTGCGGCTATTTGGAAAAGCAAAGGGACCGCTATACTGGGCTGGTAAGCGTGGAAAAAAGGGAATTCAACGTTAAGGGCAAAGCGGTCATAATTTTCGATGACATCATTAGCACCGGCGGAACCATCGTGGCAGCTGCAAACCTCCTTTACGAGCTTGGAGCCACGGAAGTTTACGCTGCGTGTGTGCATCCACTGCTGGTGGGAGAAGCTGAAAAACGCTTGCGGGAAGCCGGCGTTAAAGAGGTTATTGGAACAGACAGCGTTCCCAGCCCCGTTAGCAAGGTTTCACTAGCACCGCTCATAGCTCAAGCCCTAAGGGAGCTTCAAAGTGGCTAGGCTCTTCTTCCTCTTGTCAGGCGAGCATGAAACCCTGCCCGCCGCTGAGCTAAAAGCTATCTTGGAGGCTGAAGGCTATGCCTATGCAATTCTGGAGAAGCTTGATCAGGTTTTGAGGGTTGAAGCCGACGCGAAGTGTGTGGAAGCCGTTAAGAGGCGGGCAGCCCTAACAAGGCTTTGCGCATTAGAGCTCTTCACATGCGAGGCTGACTCCAGCGAGGCTGTTAAGGCCCTCCGTGCAGTAAACGTCAGCGCCTTTCTGGAGAAGGGCGAAAGCTTCGCAGTACGCATAAAACACGTGAAAAACCATGCTAAGCATGTAGATGGATTGATTTTGGAGCGGAAACTCGGCGAAATAATCCTAGGCATGGCTGAAAAAGCCAAAGTAAACCTTCAAGCACCGCAGAAAACTTTTACGGGAATACTAACAGACAACAAGCTTGTTTTCGGCTTGAGGCTGACAGAGATCCCGCCAAAACCCTTCATGGAGAGACGCCCAAAAAATAGGCCCTTCTTCCACCCCTCAGCCATGCATCCGAAACTGGCAAGATGCATGGTGAACCTAGCTAGGCCGAAGGCTGGCGAGCTGGTTTTTGACCCTTTTTGCGGAACAGGGAGCATGCTGATCGAGGCGGCGCTGATAGGCTGCCGTGTCCTAGGCACCGACATTCAGAGGCGAATGGTGAAAGGATGCAAATCTAACCTCGCCTATTACGGCATAAAACCCGAAGGGCTTATTGTGGCGGACGCCAAAAACCCACCAATGGCCAAAGTGGACTGTGTTGTGGCGGATCCGCCCTACGGGAAAAGCGCCACAACCCTCAAGCGGGCAACAAAACAGATAGTTGAAGAATGCCTAAGCGCTGTCCGAGACATGCTCAGCGAAGGCGGGCACGTGTGTATGGCGGCGCCAAAAACAGTGAGCATAAGCCAAATAGGCAAAGCGTTAGGCTACAAGCACGTGGAATCTCACATAGTCTACATACATAGAAGCCTAACCCGCGAAATCGCAGTATTCGAGAAAATTTAACGTTTGGAAGGGTTATTGCCTTACCTTGGCTTAATAATATTCTTAACAGCTTTGACTCAAATGGTTAAGGCACGACGAAAGAGGCTTTTAACCAGTGGGCTTTACTCGGTTGTCAGACACCCCAATACCTCGGAATTATTGTTATGACTTTAGGGTCAACCATAATGTCCATACAATGGTCAGAACTGACCATACAAGGGTCAGAACAGAACTAGCGTTGTTTTAATGTGGCTCGCTGAAGTTTTCGGCTACGTTTTGTTGGCAAGCTACGAAGAGCGCTACCTATTAAGCGAGCTTGAAAAGACTATCAACAATACAAACAAAAAGTTCCATTTATTTTCCCAGTAAGAGTAAGCAAAATGCCCGAACCAGTTCTCACATTAATCTGTGCTTGTAGCACAAAATTCTGTGCTTGTAGCACAGATAACAATATCTTTAATGCTTACACTCATATAAACTCGCATACAAGGCTATTATGGATATTGTTGGTACGATTAGGCCGATGGCAGCAGTAAATTGTATCGTTAATCCCCATAAGTCGAAAGCGATGGTTGCAAAACTAGCCAGCATTGCACTCCAAAAACTCCACTTCTGTCCCGCCAATAAGCCAAGGGCAGCGATGAGCCCCAAAACACCCAGAAGCAGAAACATGGCAAAGAGTATGGCCGAGGTCATTGGCGAGATAGGTATGTCCAAAAACTGGCCCATCCCCTCTGGTGTTCCGACTGCTGCAAAGCAAAGTCTGCCTACAGACTGAACAATCCATAAAAAGCTGACAAAAACCACTATATTGTCCCTTGCCATGGAAGTCACCCTTTTTCATGTTCTCTCTTAAGCTGAATGGCTATGTTCTTACCGAATTCTTTACATTTCGGCAGTTCATCTTCTAGGATGGGGCCCTTAATTCCCTTAACTTTTATTGATAAGCCAGCAACTACGCGTTTAAGGTCCGGAGCCTTTTCGCTTATGTGCTTTTCCATTTTCTTAACCGCCTTCTTGAAGTCCCCACCCATAAAAGTGTCAAAAACAGCATACCTCCTTCCCTCCAATCTTAATCCCCCAAGCCTGTCGATGAAGCCTCTAATGCCTCTTGTAGGTCCGCCGACGTGATTTGGAGAACCAATCAATATCGCGTCAAATAGGGAAATTTCATTTAAGTCTACATCCTTCACCTCTCTTAGAGAAACATCAATTCCATCGTTTTCCCTTATTCCCTCGGTGATGGATTCTGCCACGTGTTTGGTGTTGCCATAACGCGATTCAAAAACTATAAGCACTTTCGCCATGAATAACCAAATCCACTAATATGTTCTCCACCAGCCTTTTAAGGCTTGTGGACCAACATGGAGTTTTACCATACTGTGATCTCGGAAAGCATAAAGGCTAACAAGGATATGCTGTATACTCTAAACGGTGCAGTGCGCCTCATGGACTTAAAAGTTATCTTTTTAGGCACGGCTGGAAGCGTTCCAACACCAAAAAGGAGTTTGCCAGCTATCCTAGTGAAGCGTAAGGGCGAGCAGTTGCTTTTTGATTGCGGTGAGGGCGTGCAGAGGCAGATGGTGATGGCCAATGCTAGCTTCCACAAGCCTACGAGGGTTTTCGTTACACACATGCATGGCGACCACGTTTTAGGCCTGCCGGGGCTAATGCAGACCATGGCTTTGCATGATCGGGACAAGCCGCTCATTGTTTATGGGCCTCCTGGAATAGGGAGGTTTATCGAGTGTATTCGGGAAACAGTGCAGTTTGCCCTAACCTTTCCCATAGAAGTCCACGAAGTCAGCGAGGCCGGCGTGGTGTGCGAAACCCTAGAATACACGGTTCAAGCAGTTTGGGCGAATCATGTAACGCCAAGCCTAGCCTACGCTCTAGTGGAGAAGCCTCGCCCCGGAAAATTTTATCCGGAGAAGGCTAAAGCCTTAGGGGTTCCGGAAGGCCCCTTGTGGGGACAGTTGCAGCGGGGAAAAGCCGTCCAACTTCCAGATGGCAGAATCATAAAGCCCGAAGATGTTTTAGGTATACCGAGACCTGGAAGGAAGATTGTTTATACTGGCGACACTAGGCCCTTTGAAGGTTTAGTTGAGTTTGCAGCCAATGCAGACCTGCTTATTCATGACGCCACCTTGGGCGACGAGCTGGCTGATAGAGCCGCTGAGGATGGGCATTCAACGCCGAGTCAGGCAGCTGAAACAGCCAAGAAAGCAGGCGCCAAAAAGCTTGTTTTAACCCATATTAGTGCAAGGTATGAGGATGCTTCCACGCTTTTGGAGCAAGCCCGCAGAATTTTCGAGAACACCATTGTGGCTGAAGATTTATTAGCTGTTGATGTTCCATTCTCAAGCGAGTAAAGCCTTAAGCCTTTCAACGCTTTCTTGAACATGCTCCACGGACTCGACAACCACTGTTTTGTTGTAGCCGATTTGCCTCAAAACTTCAGCGAATTTTTCCCAGTCCACTGTTCCACGGCCGACGCCTAAATGCTCATCCTCCCTTCCGTTGTTGTCGTGGGCATGAATGTGCACAATCTTGTCGGGAAAGGTTTTTAGGAAAAGCTCAATCTGCCCGTTGAGGTTGGCGTGTCCCACGTCGAAGGCTAGACCGATATCCTCGCTAACCTCCGCATAGAACCTTTTGAAGTGCTCCACGCTCTTCATTAGGAAGGGATAGGGCTCCGGAACGTTTTCGATGACTATCCTCACACCGTGTTCTTCGGCGATTCTGTAAAGGGCCTTTGCGGTTTCACGGTTCTGAATCCAATCTACCCCGGGATAGAACATGCTTATGCCCGTTTTCAGCCCCGGATGGAAAACCCAGACATCCGCCTCTAGTAGGCTTGAAAGCCTCATGGACTTTTCCAGCCGCTTAATCATGGCATTCAACATGCATTTGGAGGGCGAGGCAATGTTTATGTCTGCGAAGGGCGCATGGATCGAAAAATGTAGATTATAGCTTTCTCCAATCTCCTTAAGTTTTAAGGCTCTCCTCCTGTTTAGGGTATGTAAGCCGTCATCCACAATTTCCACGTGGTTGATGGTCATGTTTTTTAGGGCTTTAACTGCCTTTTCGAAGGGCTCGCCCAGACAATGGAGCATTGAAACTCCGACTTCTATCTTGGCCAAACAGTTTTCACCGTAATTCGGTAATGGCTTATTTTCTCCTTTTATAGCTTGGGGCGTTATCCCAAAATTCGATTCTGGTGTTAAGATTTTTGGTGAGCAAAGCTTTTATGGTAGTCATTTTAAGTAGCTACCCAGGGTGGCTATTCGTGCACCCGCCAAGCGATGACCCCACGGGGAGGGTGCAGCGAGACGTCCAAACAAACTTTTAGACCTCTCAATATTGGGAGGATCTTGGCTTTTAACGAAAACCAAAAGATTTACGGCCTCGCCATAGAATCAAAAATTGAACAGGGAAATCTTAGAAAGTTGGCTGAGTTGGCGGATAGCCTTGGCATAATAATCCGATACATCCAGTTTTCCATGGAGGAAACTCACAAGCCAGCGATAAACGCCATAGCCTTCCTAGACTTTACAAGGGCAAAGGCCACACCGGAGGAAGCTCTAGAAATTCTCACAAACAGCTACGATTTCGTCAAAAACGCGGAAATAATAAAACCTCAGGGAAAGGGCGTCCTGTTCGACGACTTCTTCTTCCCTCTAGTTGCAGCGGGTGAAAGAGCCGTTGTCTTCAGAAAATCTGTTTATAAAGCCCTTATCAACGGTGTAAGGGAAAAGTTTGGAACAGCCGGCGAGGTCATGCTATACTATCAGGGCTTCAGCATAGGCGCTGAAATCTTCAATCATTACCTGGAAGTGGCAAAGTCCGGCAGGGTTGAAGACTTGGTTGCTGTGGCTAAAGCCATAAACATGACACTAGGCTGGGGTATAATAGACAATATAAGAATAGACCGGAAAAAGGGGCGTGCAAAACTGCGAATCTACCAAAACTTCGAATGCGAGTTAAGTCATGGAAAAGATAAACCTCAAAGCCAGTTTTACAGAGGCGCCATTGCCGGGGTCTTTGCGCGTTTCTTTGGAAGGGACGTTGAAGTTGAAGAGACGAAATGTATTGCCATGGGCGACCTCTACTGCGAGTTCGAGGTAAAAGCTAGGGACTCTTCCTAAAACTTTTATATCCACTGCATGTTTTTATGTTGGAAGTGTTGGGGCGCGTAGGCGCCTATGGCCGGTGAAGGCAAAGGCAAAGTTGTTGATAGAGGTAAGAAATACCATAAAATTTTCATCTATATACCCAAAGAAGTTTCATCGGATACGAGTTTCCCCTTTAAGGTTGGAGAGGACGTAACCGTGAGAATTGACGGCGAGAGGCTTGTGATAGAGAAACGTCAGCAACAAGTAAGGGCCAACCAGCCTTGAAACTGAACATTTATACCTCCAGCCGCGACTATTTAAACTGGGACGGTTATGGCGGATGAAAAGGACATAGTAGAATTTCTCAAAACGCGGGAGGCGGGGGCTTCCCTAAGCGAGATCGCTGAGGGGCTGGGAATCCCAAAGTATGGACCAAACTCCGCCTATGCGCTTCTACAAACCCTCAAAAACAAGGGGATCGTTGAACGCCGCGGCGAGCTCTGGGCGCTCACTGAGGAGGCAAGGCCCAAAATTGTCGAAAAGCCCCCTGCTGAAGCTCCAGCGGCAAAGCCTGTTGAGGAGGCTAAACCGAAAACCGAGGCGGCTTTGGCTCCGGAAATCGAAACCCTGGTTAGGGCCATGGCTCAAACACTGGCTGAGGCCATGAAAACTGCCAGGATGCCGGCGGACGAGTGGGAGCTTGCCATAAAACCCATGACTGCGGAAATCCGAGAGGGAAAGGAGAAGCTGGAGGCTTTTGTGCTCCGCCCAGACGCGGCCATTGAAGCCAAAAAGCCTCTGCTTGGCTTTCCAACAGGCACGTTTCTCGACAACCTGTTCCTAACGCCTGAAGGCAAGCCTTTGGGCGGCATCCCCATTTGTGGACAGTTCGCCATAACAGGTTTGCCGGGTGCCGGGAAATCCATTCTTGTCGAGGAAATAGCTGTTAGAGTGGCGGCCTCCGGTAGAAAGGTGCTTTATGCCACGGCTGAGGACACTTGGAAGAGCGCTACACCTCGCTTTGACTTACAGTCTAGGCTTAAGCAGAAAGCCGACATTCTGGGCTTGGACTGGGAGAAGATCCGCCAAAACCTTTTCGTTTTGGATACTGTGGCGTTTCCGGAGCTCCGTGATTGGAACACTTTTGCGGAAACCTACCGCTACGTGGCGGAGAAGGAGAAAATTGAACTAGCCATAATTGACTCCGTGACGGTACTTGAGTCATACCGGGGCGCCCTAAAATACCGTGTCATGGAGCTAGCCCGATACAACCAAGTGCACGGCATAACCGCCCTATACGTGAACCAGCGCAGCTCCGAAGTCTGGGACAGCTATGACATGGCTGGCGGCATAGGCCTAGCCCACAATCTGGACGGAACAATAATTGTGGATTATGGGCGCGTCTACTGGCAAGACCAGCAGGTGGATTTAGGCGTTGAAAGAGGAGAATTCGTCCGCATAGTCCGCGTTTTAGACTGCAGAATGTGCAACTTTGAACGTCGAAGAATAAGAGTTGACATAACAAAAGATGGTTTCTTAAGAATCGTCGAACCCTTGCCAAAACAGTCCCAAATCGAAGCGAAATAACCTATAGTTGGCGAAAGCCATGTCAATTGTTAAGCCGCCAACTCTGAAGGAGCTGATTGAGGCTTATGGTTCTCCCAAAGAAGCCATCTTAAGGCTTATTGAGGCAGGCTTTACACCTGAACAGATCGAGTGGCGGACAGGCATACCCTATCATTTGATACGCCTCTACATGGAGGGCATACAGCCTAAAAAAGACGTGCCCTTCGCAAAGGTTGTTGAGGTCTATGAGCGGCTGGCTGTTCTCCGCGGGAAAAAGGGCAAAGAAACCGAGCTGGCAAAGTTTTTCCAAAATCCAGCTTTGCCCCTCGAGGTTAAGGCGCGCTTCGCCCTTGGAACATTAACGGAGGAAAGCCTAAAGGTTGGACCCGGCCTAATCGAGAGGAGCATAAGCCTAGCCACTGGGGCTTCTATAAGCGAAGTTAAAAGGCTGATGATAGACTATGGCGAGCATGGTGAGGTTGCCTACCTTCTGAAAAAGCCCTCAGAGGCTGTTCTATCCGTCAACGAAGTCTACGAGGCGATTCGGCTTCTTCCAAAACTGGGGAGCATTAGGGAACGCGAGCTTTACGTTTCCAGCCTCCTGCGGGTCAGCACGCCATTAGAGGCAAAATATATCGTCCGGCTTCTTTTAGGCGACTTAAAGCTTGGCTACTACGCAAGCACGGTCATGAGGGCGGCGGCGAAAGCTTACCAAGTTCCAGTGGAGCTTATCCAAAACGCATGCGCCATAATGGGCCTAGCCGAGGGCATAAGCCTAGCCTCTGAAGGATTGCTTAAACTTGCAGAGGTGAAGATGCGTCCAGGCCAGTTCATCAAGCCCCAGCTGGCCCACCTTTACGAGCCGGATAAGGTTGTTTATCCTGTTAGGGCTGAGTATAAGATTGATGGAAGCCGCCTCCAAGTGCACAAGTGGGGCACCCAGATATGGCTTTTCTCAAGACGTGGTGTGGAGAAATCGCAGACGCTTCCTGAAATCGTGGAGATAGCCAAAACATTCAAGGCTCAAAGCTGCATTGTGGACGGTGAAGTTTTCGCCGTAGACCCTAACGGCAACCCCTTGCCCTTCCAAGTGATGCTTGAGCGAACGGTTCCCAGGGAACTCGCGCCAAAGGAGCTTGCCGAGAGAATGGCCAAGGTTCGCGTCACCTATAGGGCCTTCGACATCCTATTCCTAAACGGGAAAGAGCTTATCGACTTGCCGCTTTCCGAAAGGCGCAAATACCTATTGGAAGTGGTTCCACAGGAGTATTTGGCTGAGGGCGTTGAATGTCAAAACGAAGTTGAGTTGATGCGCTTCTACGACGAAGCCTTGAAGAGGGGCTATGAGGGTATCGTGGTGAAAAACTTGAATTCACCCTACGAGATTGGGCAACGCACCTACACTTGGCTGAAGCTAAAGCCGGAACGCGACACCATAGACTGCACAATCGTGAAAGCCTTATATGGAAAGGGCAAGCGCGCAGGGCTATACTCTTCCTTTCTGCTGGCGGTGCGTGACCCTAAAGAGCGCAAACTCTACACTATTGGGAAGGTCTCCAACCTGCCGGAGCAAGCCATGGACGCTCTCACAACAATCATCGAGAAAACGAAGACTAGCAGAGACGATGAGGGCGTTTTCGTAAAACCAACCGTAGTTGTAGAGGTAACATACCAAGAGATTCAGGAGACCGATGAGTACACAAGCGGCTTTGCCCTGCGAGTCCCAAAGATAGTGCGGTTCAGAACGGATAAAACTGTTGAGGAAATAGACACCATCGAAAAACTTAGGAAGCTTTACGAGTTGCAGTATGAACGCTTTCCAATGCAGTCCATTTAACGAAACAATTTTAGGTTTCTCTCCATTTCGCCTTAAACGCCACAAGCAGAATGGTAAAGACGAGCATTGCTAAGAGCGCAATCCATCGGATTAAAATCATTTCCTGCGGGTAAACTGCAAGACCCGAGTAAGCCCTTATCAACCCAGCAGCGTTTGATGTGGGGAAAATTATTGCTATCCAGCTAAACCCTCCCAGCAACTCTTCTGGATAGTAGACTGGCGGAATGAAAACCAAGCCTATCCCAAGGATGCTGGAAAGGTTATTAAGCGTGTATATGCTTGCCCTCCGCAGGTATGTGGATATAACGAAGCCTATACCGCTCAAAACCGCCCAGCATAAAATTAGAATCACTATTATCCAGCCTAAGGCATGCGGTGGCAAATAGCCAAGCCACAATGCCAGCGCCATGAAAAAGGCGACGCCAGGAGAGGCGAACAATAATGGGGCTAACGCGGCTCCAACCATGTATGATATTGGGTGAACAGGCATGGCAACAATCATCTCTCTAATCTTCACGTACCTATCGAAGGTTAAGTCCTGAATGGCGGAGGCTATGCCTATAAACCCCACAGTCGATATCATGGCGCCCACAAGGCCGTAGCTGATTTGGCCGCCGAAGACCAGCATTAAGAAGAGGGGTATGGCGCTTATCAAGCCCATAACCATCAAAATCAACGGTTGCCTCTTTAAGTCCGGAACAGCCTTTAACTCGGCGATTATTAGGGCGTCTCTAACCAATTTTCTAACGTTCATTCAGCTCCATTCCTCCAACAAGCTTTACAAACACATCCTCAAGCGTGATGGGCGCAGCTTCCGCCTTCAACCCGCTTTTCAGAGCCTTTCCGACAAGCTCTATGGCTTCATCACCATCGTCAACGTAGATCACCCGTTTGCTTCCAAAACTTGCCGAAGAATGGTTGTTGGCGATTTTCTCCAAAAGCTTTGGGCTGCCTTCAACCACAACCCTAAACTTTTCCTCAGCCAAATTCTTGATTTCCTCAACTTTTCCCTGGGCGATTAACTGTCCCCTATTGATTATGGCGAGTCTATCTGAAACCATTTCAGCCTCTTCCATAATGTGGGTTGTCAAAAGAATTGTCTTGCCCTGCTCTATCATCCTCCTCAAAGCAGCCCAGACTTTCCTACGGCAACAGCGTCCAAACCGCTTGTAGGCTCATCCAGCATCAGCACCTCAACATCTGACGCCAGAGCCGCCGCGATGACAGCCTTTTTCCTTTCTCCTCCAGAAAGCGTAGCACATGTGCGATTTCGCAACTCCCACAACTCAACAGCCTTCAAGGCCCTTTCAGAAACTTCTTTAGCCCTCTGCCTTGTTATGCCGCGGAGCAACGAAAAATAGTAACAGTACTCCCAAGGCGTAAAATTGCCATAGGTGGCGACGTCCTGCGGAACAACAGCAATGTGCTCCCGCACCTTCTCAGCTTCATCCAGAACATCAAACCCCAAAACGTAGGCTTCACCGTTCGTGGGCAGCAACTGCGTGGAAATGATCCGCAGGAAAGTGGTTTTCCCAGCACCATTTGGACCCAGTAAAGTGAAGAGTTCACCCTTTTTGACGGAGAGGTTTATGCCCCTTAACGCTTCAACGGCTTCCTTTCCACGATAAACCTTGACAAGGTTCTCCGTCCTCACGGCTTCCAAGACTTCAAGCCCTCACTTTTCAAGGATTAAGCGTGGAGCAGCTTGTTAAGGATTGTGGACAAAAGTGGTCAGAAAACCGGCCACAAATTGCTAGAATATTCTCCGCAACGGCATTGGCTGCTGTATTGAGCCTATGTTTGCAGTGGTTTTACATTGCTCCCTACGGACTCCTAGGGCTATCTCTATGAACTCCCTAACCGTTTGGTTTGCAAACTCCCATGTAGGTGCTCCGTAGCGGAGGCCTGTACACGTTGAATCTGCATAAACGTAGAGGATTTTACCCAAATACGGGTAGGCTGCTTCTCTTGTATATCCATATTTCGGAGATGTTAAGATTTTGAAGGGCCAAAGCTTGCATGCAGTGGGTTTCATGTGCTGCAGCCCACACAGATGCATGTTTGAAAGTCTATAGAGGAAAATGCATGAACCGTCGCTTTTCCGTTTCAAGTAAAGCTTGTTTAAGCCTGAAACCGTTGTTTCCACTCCATAGTTCTTAACTATGTTCAGCCACTCCTGAAAATTTAGAACTACACTGTAGGCTTTACAGCACAAACCACATGTGTTGCATTTCCAATCTGCAATGTAACGCCATGGAACGAACAGCATACTCAATGACACCAGCAACTTATCAAAATTCTGGATGAAACGAACACTCGTTAAAGGTTTACGTAGATATCTCTACCTTTTTAACGGCTGAAATCTCTCAAAAATTCGACAGGATTAAATATTCCGAAATACTTCTAGTTAAATTGCTGGTGACAAAGTGCTGATTGAAATTTTTGTTCGCTCAGCCTCTCCGTCTATCGACATAGGCTTTTACAGAGAGATGTCGCAGCATACATATTGCATGCCTGAACTGGTTAATTGGGCTAACCGTGATTTAGAGTCTAAATTAAAGGGGCGAATATTACGGCAAGAAGACCACATGGTTATCGAGCAGGCCCTCCGAGTAATCAAAGAGACAGATAATCTGCTGGTTTATGATGTTTCACGCTTAACCGACAGATTAAAGGCTTTGAAAAAGGGGTAAAGAAGACACCAACAATAATAATTGATGGTAAAAAGTACGAGGGTTTGTCGGAAATCCTCAAGGCTTTGGAAATAGCCTCCACATAACAAATCAAACTACCCGATAAAGACGTCTGGACGATTTCCCATTTTCTGTTTATCGCGTATCGTTAGGGCTATTTTGTTCCCTCAGCGTTGCAGAATGCCCTAAGTTTCTCAAGGATTTCTTGTGGGATTTGAACAGCCTTCAACGTGTGTCTGTTTACGGCTACGGCTACTAGGTAGCCCTCTGCGATGAGCTCGTTTGTTTTCTTGTTGTAGATTTTGAAGCCATATTTCACCGATTTTTCTTTCAAGTCTTCCACGGTGAGTTCTATTTCAAGGAGGTCGTTGAATTTCGCCGGTTTCTTGTATTGGCAGTGGGCTTCAACTCTTGGCAGTATAACCTCCTTTGTTGCAAATAATTCCAGTAATCCGAGGTGTTCGTAGAAGTCTTCTTCGGCTTTGCTGAAGAACCTGAAAAAGTTTGAAAAGTAGACCATTTGGGCGGCGTCGGTGTCAGCCCATGAAACCCTATACAGGGTTTTAAAGGATGGCAAAAGGCTTCACGGCTTAAAATCTCTTTCCGTCAAATCTTCCTGTATAGGTATAGAGTGTGGGATGGATAGCCAAGTTTTGGATTTTCGCAGAAATTCTCAACTTTAACAGGTTTCCATCCAACAATTTCATAGTCGTGGGAGACCACTCGGGCGCCAGGCTTAAGTTCCGCTTCAAGTTTGGGCTTAATTTTTTCATTGGCGCTTGTGGTTAGATACAAAAACACAACATCAGCCGGGGACAAGTCAACGTTGAACATGTCGCCGTTAACTATAGTCACTCTGTCTTGGAGCCCTTCCTCATAGACGCTGGCCAGGGCTCTTTTCGCCAGGTCTTCGCGGAGTTCAACGCCGACGGCTCTTGCGCCGAACTCCTTCGCCGCCATTATTACTGTTCTGCCGTCTCCGGCGCCTAGGTCGAAGAAGACTTCTCCGGGTTTTAGCTGGGCTAGAATAAGCATTTGGCGCACAACTGGAATGGGGGTTGGAACATAGGGAGCTATGAACAGGTTAGGGCGCCTCCCTTCTAGGATTTAGCAGTGCTTCTCCAAATTTTAAGATTTTCTGGTCTACGCCACATATGTTGCCTTCTTGGGTGTTGGACGCCTGGACTCTCCACACTTCATGGCGCTCTGGGCGCACAACTCAAGATATTTCGCCTCATCCCCTGCACCCACGGCTTCAGCTGCTTTACGGCAGAGTTCACTGGGCTCCTCGCATCCCTCCTCCTTACATAAGCCTGCAATATAGAGGCAGATGTCATGCACGTCTTTAGGCTCAAGGACAGCTCTGTTCGTGCGGATTATGAGGCAAAGTTCCCTAGCCAAAACACAGTTTTTCACATACTTAATACGGTTTAGAACCTCTTCACGGAGTCTTCTTCGGCTTATCTCCAAACTCTTATCTCCACGCCTTTAGAGCGAGACGCTCACCCAGATTAACGTAATCTCCAATTTAAAAGTTGTTGTAAGCGTGTATCTGCTTCACCAGAATCTTTTGCTTATGGCTTTTCGTTCCACTTCTAGGATAAGCTCGTAGAATTTATCGTCGAGCTTTGCGTTTCTTTCGAGAACCTCTTTGACATCTGAGGGTTGAACTTTTCTGGCACAGAGGGCTACGGCGGCGGCTTTTCCATACTTTTCTATTAGGCGGGCAGTTTGTACTGCTTGCCTCCGCAGTTTCTCCTCGCTTTTCGTTAATTTTTCGCCCTTCTTTTCTATTAGAGGCAAAACTTTCTCCTCTTCCTCCTTTAGCAATCCAATGGCTTCTGATCCGCATCTTGGACATTTCGGCTTGGCCGGCAAGTCTTTGACGCGGATCATGTCAATATAGCTCCAGCAGTTTGTGCAGACGAAAATGCATGTTTCGTTTAGCAGTCTTGCCTTAGCAGACTCCACGAGTACGGCGTGCATCCGCTCAGGTGGAATCAAGTCTGTCTTCATGCTTACCCGTTCAATGCCCACTCGTGCAACCGGCGTGGCTCTTCCGCCTGTTTCAATTTTTTCGACCGTGATTTCGCCTTGGCGAATCTTCTTCAAAACGTAAACGAGCCTTTCAACGTCCAAGTCCTTTAAGAAGACCTCCTTTAAGGCTTCCTCGAAGATCGGAGTTCCCTCAAAGCTTTTGAGAAGCCTTTGGAGGCTTACGTTGCTGAAGTCCGCCCACTTTTCAAGGGCTCCGAAGCGCCTTGCCACGTGGATCATTCGCCTCTTGAAAAGCCCAGTCTTAATGGTGGCTCTGGTCAAGCTGTCCCGAACCGTCTGCTCTTCCATAAGAGCCATTTCACCGAACAATTCAACAATTTGATCCGCCGTGGCCGCGCCCATTGTTTGCACGAAAATGCGGTATGGGTCATGTTGGACGACGACGCTGTAGCCTATCCTTTCGGACAAAAGTTGCCCAATAAGTTGGGCTAAAGCCCTATTCGTCAAGGAGCCGAAATGGGCGTGAACTATAACGAAGTCCTCCCAGTCCTCAACCAGTATCCGCTTGTCCGTTGGAACGGGCAGTCCCGCTGAAATCTGCTCAACAGTTTCAGCCAAGGCATCCAAAATGGTTTCTTTGTCAGCTGGATACTGCTCGCCTAGTTTGGCAGCAACCTCCTCCGGCGAAACGACCCTGCGCATCTGCTCCTCCACAAAGCCTCTTATGGCGCCAACTTCCTGCGCCACCTCAAAAGGCACCGGGATTTCCTCACCTATCCAGCTTGGGATAGCTCCTGTCGGGTCATCTACGGGCTTAACATAAACCTTGTCGCCTGAAATGTGAATGATCCGCCATGGGCTTCCGCGGATAATGAATTTTATGCCGGGCTTGCCATACTCCGCCATAAAGGCTTCATCTAAAATGCCCACCGCCGAATCTGTTGTCTCATCCACCACCAGGTACTGTTTTTCTTCCGGTATCATGGACAAATTGTCAAAGTAATATTCAAAGAGCGCTTTGGTTCTCCGCGGTTTAAGAACAACCTTGTCTTCGAATGAAACCCATGCCAGCCTCGGGAAACGGTCATGCATGTACCGCAGAATCTTCTCAATATCCTCCATGGTTAAATCCGCGTATGGATAGGCTCTTCTGAACATTTCAAGAATCCCATCGAACTCGAGCCTCTTATGCTTCAAGAGAAGCCCGGCAATCTGATGGGCCAAAGCGTCATAAGGCTTTGGCGGGATATCAACGGGCTCCAACTCCTCCCGCAAGGCGCGTCTAGCTATGGCCATAGCCTCAAGAGTGTCGTCGGAGTCCATAGTTATAATTATCCCCTGAGCTATGTGGCCTATCCTATGGCCGCTTCTGCCCACCCGTTGGATGAGCCTCGTGACTTGGCGGGGGCTCATGTACTGGATAACTAGGTCTATGCGGCCAACGTCTATGCCCAGTTCAAGGCTGCTTGTGCAAACAAGGCCTTTTAGCTCGCCGTTTTTTAAGCCTCTTTCGGCTGCTATACGGGAGGGCTTAGCCAAGGAGCCATGGTGTATAGACACCGGGAAGTCTATGTCCCAAACCTTGAAGCGGCTTGCCAAAACCTCTGAAATAGCCCTTGTGTTCGTGAAGAGCAGTACAGACTGGTGACGGTCAATATAGTCGCGGATAACCCTAAGCCTAGCCGCCACCTCCGGATGCGTGTAAAGCCTCTCAGCCAACTCAAAATCTTCCGGCTTAGGCTTTGGATAAAGGATTTTCAAGCGCATTTTTCTGGCAACTGGAACCCGCACAATCTCCACAGGTCGACCGTTTCCGACAAGGAACTGCGCCACCTTCTCCGGGCTGCCAATGGTCGCGGACAACCCTATTATTTGGAAGTCTCTGCCGACTATGGCGCGGAGCCTTTCAAGGCTTAGGGCAAGCTGACTCCCCCTCTTGCTGTCAGCCATTTCATGTACCTCGTCAATGATCACCCAGCGCACATGCTGCAGGTGCTGCCTCATAACCCAGCCGACCAAAATAGCCTGCAAAGTCTCCGGAGTCGTGATTAAAATATCCGGTGGACTGCGTGCCTGTCTTGCACGTTCGCGAGTTTCTGTGTCTCCATGTCTAACCGCCAACTTGACGTCTAGGTTGTTGCACCACCATTCGAGGCGCTCCAACATGTCACGGTTCAAAGCCCTTAAAGGTGTGATGTAAAGCACTTTTATGCCCGGAGGCTGAGGCTCCTGCAAAAGCATGCTTAGAACAGGCAGAAAGGCGGCTTCAGTCTTACCCGTAGCCGTCGGCGAAATGAGCAGAACATTCTTCCCTTCAAGAACGAGGGGGATAGTCTTTTCCTGAGGCTCTGTGGGTCTAGAGAATCCCCTCTGCTCAATCAAGCGGCGAACAGGCTTAACTAGAAGGTCAAAAGCATTTTTAGGCTGCTCTTTCAAGACGCGGTTAACCCCAAACGCTGATAAAATAGCACGAAGCCAAAGGTAAAAGCATTTTGCACCAAAACCAACATAAACGTGCCAGCTCCAAATTGGAAAGGAGGAGGTGCAAGCTTGAACGAAACCATCGAGGTTATAAAGCGCAGAAGAAGCATACGGCGATTCAAGCCAGAACAGATACCAGACGCATATCTCCAAGAAATATTGGAGTGCGCTATACTGGCGCCTAACGCGCGGAACCAGCAGAAATGGCACTTCACGGTAATCCAAAACAGGGAAATGCTGAACAAGATGGCAAGTATCATGAAGGAAAACATGATACAATCTGGCATAGACTTTTTAGTGCAGAGGGCAAAAAACCCGAACTTTAACCCCTTCTGGAGCGCTCCCACATTGATTCTCATCACGGCAGATAAAACAGCCCGCTTTGCCGAAATAGACTGCGCCCTAGCTGCCGAAAATATCCTAATAGCAGCTGAATCGCTGGGCTTAGGCTCAATTATAATGACTTCCACAGAACTCCTGTTCACGTCGGAAAAGGGCAACGAATTAAAAAGAGAGCTAGGTGTCCCCGAAGGCTACGAGCACGTTTGTGTAGTGGCCTTGGGATACAAGGATGAAAACCCGCCGCCGAAACCAAGGAGAAAAGACGTAATCAACTACGTAAAATAAATGGTAGAGCTAGGTGCTTTTACTCTAACAGCTTTTTTTTGGCCTTTTCATACTCCTCTCTTGTTATCGCCCCGGTGTCGAGCAGCCTCTTAAGTCTTTCAAGCTGGTCCACAATGGTTTCTGCGGGTGCAGCAGCCGTGGTAGCTACTGGAGGCTGCTGTGGAGGTGTTAGAGATGCAGTTTTTTCGGCTATTTTTTCCACTGAGGCTGCGATTCTCTGCTGTTGGAAGGCTTCACGCCACTCGGTTAGTTTACCCATTAAGATTTCTCTGGCTTTCGCTGGCTCCAGTATATCCCAGAACATGTTGCCTCCGCCCTTAACAATGGTTGGCGTGGCAGCACCGCCCCCAACCATTACGCCTCTTCCGACAGCTGCTCCTCCGCCTACATATCCAACCTCAAGCCCCGTGGCTGTTATGAACACCAGCGAGCCGCAGTTAAACATCCTCGCCAAAAGCCCCTGCATCACGTGCACGTCTCTAATTTGGTCGAAGGTTATTTCTCTGGCGTAATTGCCGAAAAACCAAGACTTCTCTATTCGGACAGACTTGTCAGTTATGAAGTATGTGTAGGCGTTTTTGTTGAAATAGTAAAGTACGAAGAGAACGAGGCAGAAGGCAAACCAGAACGGGATAAGCGGTGGAACAAAGAAGAACAATGGGCTCAAGAGAAGGCTAACGACCGCGAAGACTATGGCAAATTTGACAAGCGTCTTCTTCATGAAAGGCCTACCACTCCAAAGGACAGACAAATAACCAGCCTCAAAAAGATAGTTTGATTCAGAAATATTTAAGGTGTTTCTTCAAGTCTGATCGACTGCACAAACATTAAATTACCCGGCGTGAAATTAACAAAACCAAATCACTATAGGAATGTTCGTTGAGGGTTGGTCTTGTCGACTCCATGGTATGCAATGGGCGTAGACGAGGTTCTGCATATTCTAAATTCTAGCCGTAAAGGCTTAACCGATGAAGAGGCTTTCTCGAGGTTGCAGCGGTTTGGCTATAACGAGTTTGAAAAACGGAAAAAGGTTTCTCCCATCAAAATCTTCCTAAACCAGTTTAAAAATGTCTTTACGTTAATTCTGCTGGCGGCCATCGTTATCTCCATAGGAATCAGCTGGCTTGAAGCTGGAGCCTCGGAGCGAGGGGCAGCTATGGAAACATACGCCGACGCCATAGTGATCGGCGCCATAGTTGTTCTTAACGCTGCTGTCGGCTTTGTGCAAGAGTATCGTTCGGAAAAGGCTATGGAAGCCATGGAGAAAATGACAACTCCAAAGGCGAGGGTGCTGCGAAATGGCAAAGAAGCCCTAATTCCAGCTAGAGAGGTCGTTCCCGGCGACATTTTAATCCTTGAAGCCGGAGACCGTGTGCCCGCCGACGCCAGAATAATCGAGGCGGTTGAGCTTAGGGTTAACGAAGCCATCTTAACGGGAGAATCCACTCCTGTAGGTAAAGATATCATGGCTTTGCCTGTGGATACACCAGTTTCTGATAGGTGGAACATGGTTTTTGCTGCAACCTACGTCACTTATGGAAGAGGAAAAGCCGTAGTTGTAGCCACGGGCATGAACACCGAGTTCGGCAAAATTGCCGAGATTGTTCAAACCGTTGAGAAGGAGGAAATCCCCCTAAAAGCCAAATTGGACAAGTTTGCCAAGAAAATTGGATTAGTGGTTGTGGCTGCAGCTTCAGCAATCCTAGTTCTTGAGCTTCTGAGAAAAAGCGTTGTTGACATTGAAATTTTTATGACCTCTGTGGCTTTAGCCGTGTCCGCTGTTCCTGAAGGCTTACCAGCCATCATAACCGTCACGCTTGCCCTAG